>BS_KBA_SWE02_21mDRAFT_10000760_pt1 | contig 12209 bp, 11 predicted proteins | sample BalSeasSWE02_21m_FD_9196 | JGI IMG/M metagenome (IMG submission 9196)
TTCCGATACTTCCCGATTCGAAACATCATTTCCCCGATTATTTTCCGGAAGGATATACTCGCGAAATGGAGTAACCAGAATTTCATTCACCTTCTCAATCGTTCGCTGGCTTATTGGGTCGAATCGGCGAATACTATCCACCTCGTCACCAAAATAATCCAATCTAACAGGATATATTTCATCAGGTGGCCAGATATCCAGCAATCCGCCACGATGAGAGAATTGTCCTTTTTCAAGCACAGTATCGGCATGTTTATAGCCGATTCGGACCAATGTGGTCTGTAGATTTTTTAAAACATGAATTTGTCCGCACTTAATTAACGAAATTGCCTTAAGAAACTCGCGGCGTGGTATAGTGCGCGTCATTAATGCACGGGCAGATGCAACAATAATGGGTGCAGATACCGGATCATCCACAAATGGAAGATGGTATTTCGAGAGAGATATCAAGGCTCGAATGCGTTCCAAACGGGTTGCCTGTCCCCAACCCGCATCCTCATAAAACATTGGGGTTGGTTCAGGAAATAAACAAATATTTTTAGACGGCAACCAAAAAGCCAATTCATCTGCTAAAGAACGGGCATGATCAGCACGGTCCGTTATCAGCAGGATTGGATTCCTAACATCCAAATACAATGCAGCAAGAACCGGCAATCGCGCTGATCTTGGCAATCCAATCGCATGACAACGCGAATTCGTTTGTATCTCAGCTAATAGCAGCTGGTAGCTTTTCAGTTTTCTGATATTCTCAAAGATCAAATCCATCCCACAACCTTAACCCCATCAAAACTAATCTCCAAGAATTTGGCCATTGAATTTTGTCATCGCAGCGCTCAAACCACTTTCTGCGAATAGAAAAATTGCATCTACCGCTTTGTGAAGCATTTCGCCTACAATTACCAGTTCGTCTTTTCCAAAATTCTGAAGTACATAATCTGCAGCCTGCATTCGCCCCGGTGGACGCCCAATTCCCAAACGCATTCTTGGGAAATCTTGTGTTCCCAGATTCTCAATGATCGAATTGATCCCCTTTTGCCCACCTGAGCCTCCAGTTGGACGAATACGGATCGTGCCCAACGGCAAGTCTAAATCATCATTTGCCACAATAAAATTTGACAATGGCAATTTGTAGAATCTTATCATCGAGACTACAGCCTGATCGGAAAGATTCATATATGTCTGTGGTTTTGCAAGGATTAATTTATTGCCGCTGTATTCACCTGAAGTTACCAATGCTTTTTGTTGAAGCCGGCTAAAAGATAAATTTAAACGTAAAGCAAGAGCATCCATCAACATAAATCCAACATTATGACGGTTATCGCGATAGTCGCGTCCAGGGTTTCCCAGACCTACGATTAAGAAAGTTTCATTCAATTCGAGAAAATCTCCTTTACTTACGGTGCCCGCGTGAATAGATAATCGAAATTCCGATTAAACCAAGAATTGTTAATATCCCAAAAATCAAGCTTTTTGCCAAATCACCTGAAGAAAGCGCAAGCGGGTTCTCAGGGAGTAGTGTTGGTCTGAGCAAAGGAGTTTCCGTTGCGCTTAATATGGTTGATGTTGGATCCAGAAGAACAGAAGTGGCAGATATTGACGGTATTGTTGTTTGAGAGTAATTTCGAATTGTTATGATAGAAATCAAGAATTCGCTTATTGAATCATCTTCAGAAAAAACACGCAACCGCAACCGGTAGTCTCCATCAGTTATGTGGGTTGTATCCCAGGCAAACAAAAGATCTGCCTTAACACTATTTGAGGTATTTGATAGTGGAAACCAAGTTTCCATTGATCCAATCGCATTTGAAAAAGCCAGTTCTGAATGAGAAAATCCTGTTATCTCATTAGTTCCTATTATGTCGACGACACCAGATAAAACTTGACCTTCGGCCGGTGAAGTAATATACACGTCTTGATTTGATTGCATTACAAAATCAGGTAGTGGAATTGCACTACTGATCATTATTGATACAACTACAATAATAAAGAATTTTATTTTTTTCAACTTAAGGTGTTTTGCCAAACAACTAGCTCCGAATTCGACATAATTGCAGCTGGATCAATAATGAACAGCCGGTAACAGCTCAGTTTAACATGAAGGCGGATTGGGGTCAATAATTTTTCCTTGATATTCAATACATTGTCTTTTTGTGGAACCATTATATCGAATTCACGAACATATAAGTTCCCGCTCGTTTAATTTCTGCCTAAAATAATTCGGAAGATACCTATTTTTGGCGTATAATAGTTAGGAAATCTATTTAGACAAGAGGCATGGTGATGAGTCAATCTCGCAGCGATCTTATGGTACAACGATTACGCACAATGCAAGCTTCTGCACCAGATATTGAAGCGTCTGCAATTGTTTCGGTGGACGGTTTAATAATGGCTTCAGCTTTGCCCGCTGAAGTTGAAGAGGACCGTGTGTCAGCCATGTCTGCTGCAATGCTAAGTCTTGGAGAAAGAATCGCAAGTGAACTTGGGCGAGGAGCTCTAGAACAAGTATATATTCGAGGTGATTCAGGTTTTATAGTTCTGACATCTGTTGGCGAAGAAGCTGTGATCACAGCTCTTGCCAGGCAGGATGCCAAACTTGGCCTGGTTTTCCTTGAGATGCGCCGTGCCTCAGAAGATATAGCCAAATTGCTAGGATGATCAAATATCCGCATTCTTTTTTCTTATTGTAGGACACCCCAGCGGGGAGGACGCCGAAATCGGTCCTCCCCGCTTCATTATTCATTGTTATTGCGAGGTAAAATGCAACCAAAATACATATTTTTCACAGGTGGGGTTGTCAGTTCTGTAGGCAAGGGTGTAACAGCTGGAGCAATTGGCTTATTGCTGAAAGAACGAGGCTTTAAAGTGGTTGTTCAAAAGTTGGATCCTTATATAAATGTTGATCCAGGGACAATGAGTCCTTACCAACACGGAGAAGTCTTCGTTTTAGATGATGGAGCTGAAACCGATCTTGACCTTGGGCATTATGAGCGCTTCATAGATATCCGCTTGAGCAGAGCAAGTAATTTTACGACAGGCCAGGTATATGCCGAAGTGATATCAAAGGAACGTAGAGGCGATTACCTGGGCGGAACCATTCAAGTCATCCCCCATATTACAAACGAGATCAAGCGACGAATAGGCCTGGTGGCCAAGGAATCCGGCGCAGAAATCGTGCTTGTTGAAATTGGAGGAACGGTTGGTGACATCGAATCTCAACCATTTCTTGAAGCTTTACGCCAAATGCGCAATGAAGTTGGAAAAGATAACACCTTCTTTGTGCATGTTACCTGGATGCCCTATATTGAAGCAGCCGGAGAATTGAAAACTAAACCAACCCAGCATTCAGTAGCTCAATTGCGATCAATAGGCATTTCACCAAATATGATCATTGCCCGGTCTGATCAACCCATCGACCATGAATTACTCGACAAGATAGCCCTCTTCTGCGATGTTGAGAAGAAAGCTGTAGTGCCAATGGAAACAACTCCTATTCTTTTTGAAGTGCCTTTATTNCTTGATGAAGCCGGTGTTGGAGACTACATTGTTGAAAAACTTAATTTAATATCCACAAAGACTCCCAACTGGACAGAATGGAAAGAATTAGTTGAAGATGTAAAAAAGTCTAAACCTGTTGTTGGAATCGCCCTTGTAGGGAAATATGTGGAATTGCACGATGCCTATATGTCAGTTAGGGAATCGCTTAAGCATGCGGCACTTGAATTAGGGGTAGAGATCGAAATTGATTGGCTACACGCAACTGACCTGGAAAAAGGTAAAGGCTGGGAGATACTACAAAAAACGAATGGCATTATTGTGCCNGGNGGTTTTGGTTCACGCGGAATCGAAGGGAAGATCATGGCCGCCAAACATGCCCGTGAAAATAAAATACCATATCTGGGTTTATGCTTGGGAATGCAATTGATGTGTGTTGAATTTGCCCGAAACTTACTTGGTTATGAGGATGCAAATTCAACGGAATTTGATCGAACTACAACCCACCCCGTCATTGATCTGATGATCGAGCAGCGCGCAATCACTGATATGGGAGGAACGATGCGCCTCGGTCTTTATCCCTGTGAAGTAAAAAAGGGAACCAAAGCAGCCCAGGCGTATCAACTTAACTTAGTTGAGGAAAGACATCGCCATCGCTTTGAATTCAATAATTCCTACCGCAGTGAGTTTGAGTCTGCTGGAATGATTTTCTCTGGTGTATCTCCAGACAATAAATTAGTTGAAATATCAGAGATAGCCGATCATCCTTTTATGGTAGGCAGTCAATTTCATCCTGAATTTCTATCACGACCCAATAGACCACATCCACTCTTTTTATCTTTTGTTCAAGCCGCGGCAGAAAGAGCAGGAATACCTACCATTAAACACCAAGACGGTAATACTAATTGATGTGAGAAAATATTTATCCCATAACTAATTCCATCACGCATAGACGCCGCGTAGTTCTACGGGTAAATTTCTTGCAAGCTCAAACATAACCCTATCGGTCAATCCAATGGGCAATTCACCTGATTCCGGCCAAAGTGGCTCTCCAATATTGATTCGCACAGGATTCCTTCGAGGAAATTGTTTGAAAAATGTATGACTACCATCTATGCCAACTGGAACAATCGGACATCCAAGTTCTATCGCTATTCTAGCTGCACCTGTCTTGGCGACTCTCAATCCACGACCACGGCTACGTGTTCCTTCAGGGAATATTCCCAACACCTGATCCGCATGCAGTAGTTTTTTAGAATGCATAATTGCCCACTCATCTCTTTCTCCACGATAAACTGGAAATGCCCCCAAACTACGAAAAGCATAATGTAAAAAAGGGTTTTGGAATAATTCGGCTTTACCCATAAAAAATATTGGGCGATTCAAGGCAAATTGCAAGGGAAATATATCCAAATTTGTAACATGATTTGCAGCTAAAATTACAGCACCAGTAACCGGAATACTATCCTCACCATTAATCTCAAGAGTCATAAATACTTTAAAAACAGTCCTTAAACTACTAACAATAAGACGATGAAACCTTGTTTCTTCAAGCGGATAATTAATATTCATGCGGGGTTCAATCTCCGTTCTATCGGATTTGGCCACTAATCTACCTCCAAAAATAATTTCTCAGTCTACAAATCTTACAAATGCGATTATACTTTAGTGGTTCTTAGAAACTTACGATTGAGATTCACGGTCATTCTCTTTTTTTTCTTATAAATAGTATTTTTTATTTTTTTCAGTAGCTATAAGTATTAACACAGGAGATGAAAATGGACACGACAATTGAGCTAATTAGTGGACAAGAAATTCTTGATTCGCGAGGTAATCCCACCGTTGAGGTCGAAGTCATACTGGCTGACGGATCCTGGGGGCGCGCAGCTGTACCTTCTGGGGCCTCAACTGGCATTCATGAGGCGTTGGAATTGCGCGATGGAGACAAAAAACGCTACAACGGGAAAGGTGTTCTCAAAGCTGTCGAAAATGTAAATAACTTGATCGCAAGCCAAATTAATGGTTGGGATGCTTCCGATCAGCGAGGTATTGATCTGGCATTGTTGGAATTAGACGGAACCCCTAATAAATCAAAACTGGGAGCGAATGCAATATTAGGTGTCAGCCTGGCCATCGCTAAGGCAGCATCCAATTCCATTGGTCTTCCGTTATACCGCTATATTGGTGGTGTACAAGCTCATGTTCTCCCAGTGCCGATGCTCAACATATTGAATGGTGGTGCACATACTTCCTGGCAATCCACAGATGCACAAGAATTCATGATCATGCCACTTGGTGCAACCAGTTTTGCAGAAGGTTTACGCTGGGGAGCAGAGGTTTATCACATGCTCAAATCAGTGTTGAAAGAGAAAGGATATACTGCACTCGTCGGCGACGAGGGAGGTTATGCTCCAGCACTCAAAGCAAATGTCGAAGCGATCGAAGTAATACTTACTGCCATCGAACGGGCGGGGTTCAAAGCCGGTCGAGGTGCTGATATTGCCATCGCTCTTGATCCAGCCGCATCAGAATTTTATGATGAGAAAACCAAGATGTATGATCTAAAAAGAGAAGGAAGAAAATTGACCAGCGATCAATTGGTTCAATTTTGGAAATCCTGGGTGGATCAATTTCCAATTGTCTCAATAGAAGATGGGCTAGCTCAAGATGACTGGGAAGGCTGGAAATTAATGGTAAGCGAACTTGGCGATCGTTTACAAATCGTCGGTGACGATCTGTTGGTAACAAACCCAGAACGTGTGCGAAAAGGAATTAAAGAAAAAGCTGCCAACGCGTTGCTTGTAAAATTAAACCAGATCGGAACTTTAACTGAAACCCTGGAAGCGGTTGAAATCTGCAAAAAAGCCGGATGGAGAGCGGTAACATCTCACCGTTCTGGAGAAACTGAAGATTCTACCATCGCTGATATTGCAGTTGCACTCAATACTGGTCAGATAAAAACCGGAGCTCCTGCAAGGTCCGACCGGGTGGCAAAGTACAATCAACTTTTACGCATTGAGGCAGATTTGGCAGAAACCGGAAAATACGCTGGTTGGGATGCACTTTATTAAATTTGATCTCAGAATTTTAGGTTTAATATAACCCTATCATTATTGAAGGTGTTTTCAATCGTTGCAGTCGCGGCTTTTTTTTCGTTCAACAACATCGTAGAAAATGATAACCATTCACCTTATGATGATTGGCTCATAATAAAACCCTACCCTTGGGATTCCACACACCCGGCGAAGCAGTGAATTATTCTGTATGATGGATGTTATCACGCCTCCTAAAATTCTCCACTAGCAACTCATATGTTTGCGAGTATATTTTTGATAACCAAATCGATGATGACCCATACTGGGATGAATAAATTCCATAAATTATTCTTAGCCCTATTTTTTCTGACTATATTATTAGGTGCATGCGGTTTTTTTCCAGACTCAGCAAAATTACCTGCACCCACTCTTATACCAACTTTTTCTCCCCCCGAATCAACTTCCGTAAGTTTAAGTCCGTCTCCAACAAATTCTCCACAACCAACGTGGACAATTGTTCCAAACCCCAGTCCTTTCCCTATTAGTATCGAGGCAATGCGGTTACGAGATTATCCAGGCAGCCAAATTGTAATTGAACAAACGTTACAGTCTGGAACAAATTACAGCCGTTATATTGCTTCCTACCTCTCCGAAGGGCTAAAAATTTACGCCCTGATGACCATCCCTTACGGCGAACGACCTGAATCCGGTTGGCCAGTTATTATCTTTAACCATGGGTATATACCACCAAACCAATTCCGAACAACGGAAAGGTACATTAATTATGTTGATCGCTTAGCGAGAGATGGCTATATCGTTTTTAAATCTGATTATCGCGGCCATGATCAATCTTATGGTGAGGCTCGTGGTGCTTATGGATATCCAGATTATGTTGTCGATGTGCTTAATGGGCTTCAATCCATTAAATCATACCCAGAGGCAGATCCTGAAAGAATTGGAATGTGGGGACATTCCATGGGAGGATATATAACCCTACGCTCCATGGTTATTCGCAGCGATATTAAGGCTGGTGTAATTTGGGCTGGTGTTGTAGGCTCCTATCCAGCAATTCTTTCAGGTTGGCCACAAATTACACCACCTCTCTATGAATTTGATCCAAGCTGGCGAAATAGATTCATCGATGAATTTGGAAACCCAGAAGAAAATTCCGAATTCTGGGCATCAATCTCCGCCACAAATTATTTAAAAGATATTTCTGGACCTCTCCAACTTCATCACAGTATTTCTGATAACGTTGTTCCTTTCGAATTTTCTAACAAATTATTTCATGAATTAATTATTGCTGGTAAGACAGCTGAGTTTTTCGCATATCAGGCAGATAACCATAATATTGCATTAAATTTTAATTTGGCCATGGATCGAACCCTGGAATTCTTCAATCGTTATGTAAAAGGGGATTAGGTGTTATTAATCCACTTCCCGCACTTAATTTCTAATAACTGCCTATTAAAGGATAAATATTATGAAACATAAATATTATATAAATTCCAATAAGGGTTTGACCTTGTTAGTAATGCTGACAATGATCGCAGCATACAATCAATGGCAAAATACAGCCGCATGGGTTTATTTGGCCTTACATGGGACTTATGGAATGCTTTGGATCCTGAAATCCATTATCTACCCCGATTCAACCTGGGAACAAAATGTCAGTGTTTGGTATGGGATCGGAAGTTGGGCTGCACTTGCTTTGTATTGGATACCAGGCTGGTTGCTAATCTCCCGCGACATTCAAATCCCTTCCTGGTACATGGGATTATGTATTTCCATATATATTTTTGGGGTTTTTTTCCACTTTACGAGCGATATGCAAAAGAGTGTAATGTTAGAGATGCGTCCAAGAGAGCTAATTACCGATAGAATGATGGCTCTATCACGCAATATCAACTACTTCGGAGAATTTCTGATCTATTTGTCATTTGCTATGTTGGCTATGACGTGGATCGCCTTTGTTCCACTCTTGCTTTTTATTGCCTTATATTGGTCTATCAGGATCCTTAAGAAGGAGAAATCTCTATCACAAAAAAAAGGGTATCACGAGTATAAACAAAAAACCAAATGGTTAATTCCATATATTTTTTAAATAATCTGACTTGTATATCCGTAGTTGCCTTAACCAGCCCAAATTTTACCTGACGGGACAATGGTTTTTGATGGAACATCTGCGTAAATTATAGCTCCATTTCCAATCCGTACATTATCCCCAATTTTTATTCCGATCGCGGTGGTAACTCCCATACCAACCAGACTCGATACTCCAACTTGAACATGACCAGCCAATAAAGCACCGGGGGAAATATGACTATAAGCTCCAATAATGCAATCATGTGAAACTACCGCATTTGTGTTCACCATACAACATGATCCCAAAATAGCTTCAGATCCGATGTATGCATTTGCAAAAACCTGAACGCCATCTTTAACACAAGCACTTGTTTCTAGNGTTGCCCGAGGATGAATTAATTTTGGAAAAATAAACTCGTTTTGATCAAGAATATCGAAAATCTTTTTCCTGATGTTAATATCAAGTATTCCTCCTACTCCATTAGCGAACATAAGGACACCCATTTTCCTTAACTCAAAAAGGACATTGCGAGGTCCTAATACTGGAATGCCTAGAATAATTGTTTTTGAAGGAATGTGATCATCAATAATCCCAATTATGTCATAATTACCAATGGATTTTATCATCTCCATAACTGATTTCGCATGTCCCCCTGCTCCATATACCAGAATTGATCTTTCAGAATCGATTGATACCGTATCGGGGAGAATTATTTGGTTTTCTTTTACGATATCCCTAATCATCGCCTCTGTGATAAGTTGATCTGTTGGTAATTTTTCAAGATCAAGTCCTAATTGAGCTGCCAAACTACGTGCAGGATCAGTTATTCTCAACCCGCTAATGTTTGTTTGCTTTATATTATTCTTTATTTTTTTGACAACATCTTCTTTTTTTCCTGAAATCCACCCCAATAGATCACCTACAGAAACATTATCANCAATACTTGGTGGTAAATGGATAAATCCTGACTCAGGTGCTTCCACATCTGATGTAGCTTTGGTTGTCTCAAGGGAAAAAAGAATATCACCCTTATTGACCAATTGGCCATCTTTCACGTGAATTCCAACCAATTTTGCTTCTGGCTCATTCGCATTTAGAAGAGGTACCAGTATTTCAACAGCTTCCATTTTTCCTCTTAATCGATCAATAAATTAATTGTTTCATTATTCCAACAAATCATAGATCGCTTGTTTAATTACCTGATGGGATGGAAGAATTTTATCTTCCAATGTCTTTGAGTTCGCAATTGGAAAATCCAAAGCCCCCACCCTTTTTATTTTAATGTTATTTATGCCACTCTCTGCAACCCTGGATGAAAGTTCAGATCCCCAACCCAGAGATAAGGTCCCCTCCTCAACAGTAAGTAATCGTTTGGATTGGCTAATTGAGTCAAATAAAGGGATTAAATTAAATGGACTTAATTGGGTAAATAGAATAATTTCTGAAAATATTTCACGCTCGTATAAAATTTCAAGAACTACTTTCCTGACTATTTCAAAATTATAACCATATGTAGCAATAGTAATTTGTGGTTTGGAAGAAAAATGCATTTTATATGTAGGATAATTTATTCCAAATTGCTCAATTTTAGCGTCAACCAAATCACCCTTTTCCATCTCAAGTAAAGTACAAGCGTAAAGCAACTTGTGCTCTATAAATATGACCGGATCATCATCTGCTATTGCTGATTCAATCAATATGGCCGGGTCAGCTAATGTGTTTATAGCTACAACCCTTAAACCAGGAATACCCATAAACAATTTTTCCAAAGATTGACTGTGGGTTGGACCATAACCGCGCCTGCCCCCCATTGGGGTCCGAACAACTAGAGGGACAGAAACATTTTCGTTATATACCCATCGAAATTTGGAAGCGTGATTTAATATTTGATCCATAATCAGTGTGACAAAATCNCCAAACATTATTTCCACAACGGGGCGAAGACCCCTCATAGCCATCCCAGTAGCAACTCCAATGATAGCTGGTTCGGAAATGGGTGTGGNAAGAACCCTCTCAGGGAAAAGGGTGCTAATTCCGCGTGTAACTTTAAATGCCCCTCCGTAAGGGTCCAGCAGGTCTTCTCCAATGAGAAAAACACGCTTGTCTGATTCCATTGATCGAATTAAACCTTGATTTAGATTCTGTAGTACAGTACTCATAATATTGGCTTCAAAATATTACTGTTTGGAAATGGATCCTGATCTGCTCGCAAGAACGCATCAGATATTTGCCAAGTAATATCACTTTCTATTTGGTTAATAAATGCTTGCTCCAAACACTTTCCATGAATAATCAATGGGTCTTTTTCTAAATAACTTTCTCTTTCTTCAGGTTTCCTANAATCATCTCCTTTTGAATGGGCAGAAAAACGATAAGTATGCAATATCAAACCAACAGGTTGCATTTTACTCCGAACAAAACTGATTGCTTCATCAGCCGCTTTGCGAATTTCCAATACATCCGTCGAGTTACATTCCCATGTATCTATGCCAAAAGCTCTAAATCTATCCCGGATATTTCCTGCCATCGCGCTCTCAATTGGAGTGGTTTGGGCATAACGGTTATTTTCTACCACAAATAAAATTGGTATTCCCCAGAGAGAGGCGATATTGAAACTCTCGTAAACGATGCCTTGCCCCAATGTGCCATCTCCCAAGAATACAAGTGCTATGCGATTGCTCCGGATGTATTTTTCTGCCAATGCCATTCCGGTAGCTATGGGAACAATACCTCCTTGAATTCCATTTGAATAAAAATTCCGTAATTGGATATGCTGACTACCTCCCCTGCCTCCTACCAGACCTGTTGCTTTTCCCATAACTTCAGCAGCAAGCAAATACGGATCGCCACCATATGCAAGGAAATGGCCATGACAGCGATGATTACTGAAGATAATATCGTCTTTATTTATTACATCAAATATTCCAACTGCATTGGCTTCCTGTCCGATATAGACATGGGTTGTACCCACAAGTTTTCCAGATGAAAATTCTTTAAGCAAATGTTCTTCAAATCTTCGGATAAGAAGCATCTGTTTGAATAATCGATTATTTGTGTCCATCGTTTTATTATATCGCACTAGAATAATTTTTTGGAAAATATATTTATTGTTGGCTATACGAATATCTATTGGCGTAAAGATCCTTATTTTTTTAAATAATATCTATTACAATCCTTGTTACAAAGATCTCTTCCCCAGTCGGTACCATGATGACTGTTTCGCCTCTTCTTTCCCTTTAGGGCTAATAATCGTTAAACTTGCGAGTACCTCATGGTATAATTTCAAGCTATATGAATCCAACTAACTCATCTAAACAAACAAAATTGTGCCCAACTTGTGGCACTCAATTGGCCGAAAATGCTAAACGCTGTTTGGTATGCGGGAGTGATTTTACTGTTGAAAAACGCCCTCTAAAATCAATTCAAGGAAGCCGAATGCCTGTCATCAGGATCAGCCTTCCAATTGCATTAGGTTTATTAATCCTCATTCTTGCCGTCGGTGCAAGCGCAGTCTATTTTTTCTTAAATGCTGGAGATCGCCTGGTTATTCCTACTCCAATCTCAACACCCACCAACACAGCGACAATAACTCTTAC
>BS_KBA_SWE02_21mDRAFT_10000761_pt1 | contig 12207 bp, 6 predicted proteins | sample BalSeasSWE02_21m_FD_9196 | JGI IMG/M metagenome (IMG submission 9196)
GGAAAATCACATTATAACATGCAAATGAAAATAATAGTTGAAACTCAAGAAGAATATGATGCTTGGATGAAAGAACAAAAAACATTCAAAAATTCATTAATTAACTAAAAAGATTAAAAAAACGATATAAGATTATGTCAGCACACGCAGATACTCACGCACACGACGATCACGGACATCATCACAAAGAGACCTTTGTAACCAAATACATTTTTAGTCAAGACCACAAAATGATTTCTAAACAATACCTCATTACAGGTACAATTATGGGAGTTATTGGTGTTTTGATGTCATTGATGATGCGTATGCAAATTGCTTGGCCAGAACAACCTAGTGGTTTATTTAGTGCATTACTAGGAAAATGGGCTCCTGATGGAGTTATGGATGCGGATATTTATTTGGCATTGGTAACCATACATGGAACCATAATGGTGTTTTTTGTGCTTACAGCTGGTTTAAGTGGAACCTTTAGTAACCTTTTAATTCCATTGCAAATTGGAGCTAGGGATATGGCATCGGGATTCCTTAACATGGTTTCCTACTGGTTGTTTTTTGTTTCAAGCGTTATAATGATATTATCTTTTTTCGTTGAATTTGGACCTGCAGCTGCAGGATGGACCATATATCCACCATTAAGTGCGCTACCTATGGCTCAAAGTGGTTCAGGAGCGGGTATGACATTGTGGTTGGTATCTATGGCCATATTTATAGCATCCTCATTATTGGGATCATTAAACTACATTGTTACAGTAATCAATTTACGTACAAAAGGAATGTCTATGACAAGACTTCCATTGACTATCTGGGCATTTTTCATTACTGCAGTTATTGGGGTTATTTCTTTCCCTGTATTATTGTCAGCTGCATTGTTATTGATTATGGACAGAAGCTTTGGCACATCATTTTACTTATCAGACATTTTTATTCAAGGAGAAGTTCTGCACTATCAAGGAGGGTCACCAGTTCTATTTGAACATTTGTTTTGGTTTTTAGGACATCCTGAAGTATATATTGTATTGTTGCCTGCATTAGGAATAACATCTGAAATTATCGCAACTAATTCACGTAAACCTATTTTTGGGTATCGCGCTATGGTTGCTTCAATTTTGGCTATTGCCTTTTTATCAACAATTGTTTGGGGACATCACATGTTCATCTCAGGAATGAATCCATTTTTGGGATCTGTATTTACCTTTACAACATTATTGATTGCTATCCCATCAGCGGTTAAAGCATTTAATTATATCACCACCTTGTGGAAAGGAAACTTACAGCTCAACCCAGCCATGTTGTTTTCAATTGGTTTAGTTTCGACATTTATTACCGGAGGTTTAACAGGTATCATTCTTGGAGATAGTGCATTAGACATTAATGTTCATGACACTTATTTTGTAGTGGCACACTTCCATTTGGTAATGGGGATTTCTGCTCTATATGGAATGTTTGCAGGAATATATCATTGGTTCCCTAAAATGTTTGGTCGAATGCTCAACAAAAATTTAGGCTATTTGCATTTTTGGGTAACAGCAATTTGTGCCTATGGTGTATTTTTTCCAATGCATTTTATAGGTATGGCGGGATTACCAAGACGTTATTATACAAATTCCAATTTCCCATTGTTTGACGATTTAGCCAATGTAAATGTTGTTATTTCTGTTTTTGCAATAGTAGGAATTGTATTTCAGTTAGTCTTTATTTACAATTTTGTATTCAGCATTTTCTACGGAAAGAAAACCGTTCAGAACCCATGGAGATCAAATACATTGGAATGGACAGCTCCAGTTAAACATTTTCATGGCAACTGGGAAGGAGAACTCCCTCATGTTCACCGTTGGGCTTATGACTATAGTAAACCAGGACATGACGAAGATTTTGTGCCTCAAAATGTGCCATTAAAAGAAGGAGAAGAAGAACTTCAACACTAATTCCCACGGAAGTGGGAATCTCATAATAGATTATATAAAACCTTTCCAAATCGGAAAGGTTTTATATTTTTACAGTACTTTTAAATTTCTAATTTTTAAAGATTCCCACTTTCGTGGGAAATGAATATGAACAACAACCTAGACCCAACTAAAGAAAATTTTTCTCCAGAAGAACTCGATGTAGAAAAAAAGTTAAGACCATTAACTTTTGATGATTTTACGGGTCAGGATCAGGTTTTGGAAAATCTTCAAGTTTTTGTACAAGCTGCTAACGGACGAAATGAAGCTTTAGATCATACACTGTTTCATGGCCCTCCGGGATTAGGTAAAACAACCCTTGCTCATATTTTAGCTAATGAATTGAATGTGAATATTAAGGTGACTTCAGGGCCTGTATTGGATAAACCAGGAGATTTGGCTGGATTGCTTACCAATCTTGAAGAACGCGATGTATTGTTTATTGATGAAATTCATCGCTTAAGCCCAATCGTTGAAGAATATTTGTATTCGGCAATGGAAGATTACAAAATTGATATTATGATTGAGTCTGGACCCAATGCACGAACAGTTCAGCTTAATTTAAATCCTTTCACTTTAATTGGCGCCACTACGCGCTCGGGATTGTTAACGGCTCCTATGCGGGCACGTTTTGGCATTCAAAGCAGGTTGCAATATTATGACACCGAATTGTTGACCACTATTGTACAACGAAGCGCAACTATTTTAAATGTATCTATTTCAATGGAAGCTGCAGTTGAAATTGCAGGAAGAAGCAGAGGTACACCAAGAATTTCCAATGCATTGTTGCGCCGTGTACGCGATTTCGCCCAAATAAAAGGGGATGGAAATATCGATATAAAAATCGCAAAATTTGCGCTACAAGCACTTAATGTAGATGCACACGGCCTAGATGAAATGGACAACAAAATACTCATGACCATTATTGATAAATTCAAAGGTGGTCCGGTTGGTCTCACAACCATAGCCACTGCTGTGAGCGAAAGTGCCGAAACCATTGAAGAAGTCTATGAGCCATTTTTAATTCAACAAGGTTTTATCATGCGGACACCCCGTGGAAGAGAGGTAACCGAGCTTGCCTATAAACACCTTGGAAAAATTAAGGGAGGCATTCAAGGAGGATTATTTTAAATAGGATGATTAAATTTTTTCGAAAAATTCGACAAACATCATTGGCTCAAAATAAAGTGAGCCAATATCTTTTTTACGCCATTGGTGAAATTATTTTAGTAGTCATAGGTATTCTTATTGCATTAAACATTAATAATGCCAATGAAAAACGAAAAAATCAAGAAAAGATAACAACTATTCTTAAAGAGATTCAGGCAGATTTGGTAACCGATATCACAGAATCTGTTAGTTTATTCGAAAGATTTAAAAGAGCCGATTCAATTCAGGATATAATCCTAAATAATATATATACTGTTGAGGATTATAAGTCTGGAAAGACTGAATTTCTTGAGCTGTATTATGACAGTCATGAAGTACAAACAAATGGTTATGATAATTTGATGCGAAATATTGATAATGTTTCGGAAGAACGTAAAACTTTGCTTAAAGATTTAAAGAATTTATATGTTGTTAATAAAAGTTATTTAGATGCATCTAATAAAAGAATACAAAAAACAGTATACGATAATATTGATAGCTATTACAAACAAAAATGGGCGCAACAACTATTGTTAGGAAATTGGACTGACGAAGCAATTGATTATTACCGTAATGATTTAAGTCGTAAAAATCAGGTGCTTTCTTATATGAATGACTATAGGTGGGTATTTAGGAATAGTCAGAAATTTAGAGTTAATGCCATAAAAGCTTATAATTCTATTGCCAAGATTGTAGAAAATAAAGATTCTAGTCCAGAGATTGTAAATTATGCCGTAAATGATTCAATGCTTTTAAATAAAATAGAAGGCAATTATAGATTGAAAGAAAGCATGGGGAAATGGGCGAACAACTTAAAAATAACTAGTGATGATGGTCTATTGGTTATAAATTCTGAAAGATTTTCAAATGCAAAATGTTATTTCCTTAAAAATAGGATGTTTTATATTGATGATATGATTTTCGATTTCGATAAAATTGAATCAGGAGAGTTCTCAATAAGTGGAAATATTGAAGGAAAAGCAACCTATACCAAAATGGATTAAAATCGATTTGGATAAAGTGAGACTCAAATCAAAACATACACAACTTATTAAAACCGAAGCCAAACGCCTCGGTTTTTTGTCTTGTGGCATTAGCAAGGCCCAATTTTTGGAAGAGGAAGCACCCAGGCTAGAAAAATGGTTAAATAACAACATGCATGGGCAAATGCAGTATATGGAAAACCATTTTGATAAACGATTGGATCCTACCAAACTGGTTGAGGGTTCTAAAAGTGTGATTTCCTTATTGCTTAATTATTATCCTTTAGAAATCCAAAAAGATAAAACCGCACCTAAAATAAGTAAGTATGCTTATGGGACAGATTATCATTTTGTCATCAAAGACAAATTGAATCAACTTTTGGAATTTATTCAAGAGGAAATAGGTGAAGTCTACGGTCGTGCGTTTGTAGATTCGGCCCCTGTTTTGGATAAAGCTTGGGCAGCAAAATCCGGATTGGGTTGGATGGGTAAGCACACAAATCTATTAACACAACAGGTAGGTTCGTTTTATTTTATCGCCGAGCTTATTGTGGATTTAGAATTGGATTATGATTTACCTACAACAGACCACTGTGGTTCGTGTACAGCTTGTATTGATGCTTGTCCAACGCAAGCCATTGTAGAACCTTATGTTGTAGATGGCAGCAAATGTATTTCTTATTTTACAATCGAATTAAAAGAAAATATTCCAACTGAATTTAAAGGGCAATTCGATAATTGGATGTTTGGATGTGATGCGTGTCAAGATGTATGCCCATGGAATCGGTTTTCTAAATCACACCGGGAACCGTTGTTCAATCCCCATCCAGATTTATTGGCAATGAGTAAAAAAGATTGGGAGGAAATCACAGAAGAAACCTTTAAAAAAGTCTTCAAAGACTCAGCTGTAAAGCGTACAAAATTTTCAGGGTTAAAACGAAACATTCAATTTTTAAAGATTGATGTTTTTTGATAAAATTTTTATTAAAAAGCGGGCGTTCTATTTCCATTTTTATGTAATCAATTCTATTAAAACACGTACCTTTGTTAATATAGATTAATTCATTTTTTATGAGTAAGAAAAGCAAACGTCGTGAAGCCTTAATATATCATGCCAAACCAACCCCAGGCAAAATACAAGTAGTTCCAACCAAAAAATATGCAACCCAAAGAGATTTGTCATTGGCCTATTCTCCAGGTGTAGCTGAACCGTGTTTGGAAATTGCAAAAGATGTAAACAATGTCTATAAATATACCACTAAAGGGAATTTAGTTGCTGTAATATCAAATGGTACAGCAGTTTTAGGATTAGGAAATATTGGTCCTGAAGCCTCAAAGCCAGTAATGGAAGGAAAGGGATTACTCTTTAAAATATTTGCAGATATTGATGTATTTGATATTGAAGTCGGCACTGAAAATGTTGAAGAGTTTATAGCAACAGTTAAAAATATAGCACCAACTTTTGGAGGTATTAATCTTGAAGACATCAAAGCTCCTGAAGCTTTTGAAATTGAGCGGCGACTAAAAGCAGAATTGGATATTCCAGTGATGCATGACGACCAGCATGGGACAGCAATTATCTCGGCAGCAGCACTTTTAAATGCTTTGGAGATAGCTAAAAAGAAAATTGAAAAAGTAAAAATTGTTATAAGTGGTGCAGGTGCTGCAGCTATTTCATGTTCCAGATTGTATCAGGCTTTTGGGGCAAAACGTGAAAATATGGTGATGTTGGATAGCAAAGGCGTCATTAGAAATAATAGAGAAAACTTGTCCGCTGAAAAGGCAGAATTTGCGACCCATCGTAAAATAGACACTTTGGATGAAGCTATGAAAGATGCTGACGTATTCATTGGTCTTTCAACTGCAAATATTGTGACCCAACAGATGTTAAAATCAATGGCAAACAACCCAATTGTTTTTGCCATGGCCAATCCAGATCCTGAAATTCGTTATGATTTAGCTATAGCTGCTCGTAAAGATATTATTATGGCCACCGGTAGAAGTGACCATCCTAACCAAGTTAATAATGTACTTGGATTCCCTTTTATCTTTAGAGGAGCTTTAGATGTAAGGGCAACAAAAATTAATGAAGCCATGAAGATGGCAGCTGTTAAGGCCTTGGCAAATCTCGCTAAAGAACCAGTTCCTGAGCAGGTTAATATTGCTTATGGAGAAACACGATTAACTTTTGGAAAGGAATATATCATTCCTAAACCTTTTGACCCTCGACTAATTGTAGAAGTTCCACCTGCAGTTGCAAAGGCAGCTATGGAAAGTGGTGTAGCCAAGGAGCCTATTGAAAATTGGGAAAAATATAAAGACCAACTTTTGGAACGTTTGGGATCTGACAATAAAATTGTAAGGCTGATTACAAACCGAGCAAAAATGAATCCTAAACGAGTGATTTATACCGAGGCTGACCATTTAGATGTATTAAAAGCGGCCCAAATTGCTTATGATGAAGGCATTGCGATACCAATTCTATTAGGCCGAAAAGAGACGATTCAAGATCTAATGAAAGAGATTGAATTCGATGCGAATATAGAGATCATTGATCCAAAGTCAGACGAAGAATTAACTCGTAAAAATAAATATGCGAAGGCATATTGGGAGCAACGTAAACGTAAAGGAGTGACATTGCATTCTGCTGAAAGATTCATGCGAGAGCGCAATTACTTTGCTGCGATGATGGTAAATGAAGGTGATGCCGATGCATTGATTTCAGGATATTCTCGCAGTTATCCATCTGTCATTAAACCCATGTTAGAATTAATTGGTTTGGCCACTAGGGCAACAAGAGCTGCAACCACTAATTTAATGATGACCCAACGAGGCCCAATGTTTTTAAGTGATACTTCGATTAATATTGATCCAAGTGCAGAAGATTTGGCTAAAATTGCACAAATGACGGCGAGAACGGTTCGTATGTTTGGAATGGAGCCTGTTATTGCCATGGTTTCTTTTTCCAATTTTGGATCATCACCAAGCCCAAGGTCAACTAAAGTTAAAGAAGCAGTTGCGTCTTTGCATGCATCACACCCAAACTTATTAGTAGATGGGGATCTTCAAATGGATTTTGCTTTAAATAGCGAAATGCTTGAGAAAACATTTCCGTTTTCAAAATTAGTGGGGAAAAAAGTGAATACCCTTATTTTCCCGAACCTAGAGTCGGCAAATATTACCTATAAATTGCTTAAAGAATTGAACAAATCAGAATCTATTGGACCAATTATGATGGGTATGCGAAAACCCGTTCATATTTTACAATTAGGTGCAAGTGTAGATGAAATTGTAAATATGACTACAATTGCTGTAATTGACGCACAACAAAAAGAAAAAAAGGAGTTAGAACTTAAAGCCTTATCAACAAACTAATCACCTTTGTATTGTCAATAATTTTATTACATTTGATATGTTAAGCTATTCCAATACATGATTACGCATATTGAGGGAAAATTAGTAGAAAAAAATCTAACAGATGTTGTTATAGATTGCAATGGAATAGGCTATCTTTTACATATTTCTTTACATACTTACTCTCAAATTCCTGACCAAGAAAAATTAAAACTTTATACCTATCTATTGATTAGGGAAGACTCCCATACATTATATGGGTTTTCATCAGTTGCCGAACGAGAAATTTTTAAATTATTAATTTCAGTAAGTGGTGTTGGAGCTAGTACAGCTAGAACCATGCTGTCTTCATTAACACCTAAACAAGTAAGAGAAGGAATTGCTGTTGGGGATGTGGCCTTGATTCAATCGATAAAAGGTATCGGTGCAAAAACCGCACAACGTGTTATTTTGGATTTAAAAGACAAAATCCTCAAAGTGTACGATATTGACGAAGTTTCTCTTGGTAAAAACAATACCTCTAAAGAAGAAGCGTTATCAGCATTAGAAGTCCTAGGATTTATAAGAAAACAATCTGAACGAATTATAGATAAAATAATAACTAACAATCCTGAGGCAAATGTTGAAACCATTATAAAAGAAGCTTTAAAAAATTTATAATCATTTGGGTACAACTAACTATACTTTATCAAAATTTTTAAAACACCTGTTTTTAATCAATATATTATTATTGATTAACGGTTTCATTTTTGCACAACAAACTCCTGTTGTACAAGATACAGCCAGAACTGGATTTTCGTTAGGGCGAATCAATATGCCAAATCCAGAAAGCATAGTTTCAAAATATAAATATGACCCACTAACAGATCGCTATATATATACCGAAACAATTGGGGAATTCAATATCAATTATCCTATAATCCTAACACCTTACGAGTATGAACAATTGGTTGTTCAGGAAAATTTAAAATCCTATTACAAGGAAAAAATTGATGCCGCTGATGGTAAAAAAGAAGGTACTGAAGACTCCCAAAAAAACCTGTTACCAGAGTTTTATGTTAACTCCGGGTTTTTCGAGTCAATTTTCGGAGGCAATACCATAGAAGTTGTCCCTCAAGGTTCAGTAGAAATGGATTTGGGAGTCTTGTTTTCAAAACAAGATAATCCTACTTTTTCTCCTAGAAATCGAAGTAATTTCACTTTTGATTTTGATCAGCGTATAAGTTTAAGTTTATTGGGCAAAGTAGGAACAAGACTTCAGGTAACTGCAAATTATGACACTCAATCTACTTTCGATTTCCAAAATTTAGTAAAATTGGAATACACACCTGATGAAGATGATATCATAAGAAAGATTGAAGTAGGTAACGTAAGCATGCCTTTAAATAGTTCCTTAATCACAGGAGCTCAAAGCCTGTTTGGTGTCAAGACAGAATTACAATTTGGAAAAACAAAAGTAACGGCTGTATTTTCTGAACAAAAATCGCAATCAAATTCCGTTGTGGCACAAGGTGGTGGTACGTTGGATGAGTTTGAGTTTTTTGCCAGGGATTATGATGAGAATCGCCATTTCTTTTTGTCACAATATTTTAGGAACACTTATGATAAAAACATGTTGCGTTACCCATTTATTGAAAACAATATTCAAATTACAAGAATTGAGGTTTGGGTAACCAATAGAAGCAACTACACAGACAACGTCAGAAATATTGTAGCATTTCAAGATTTGGGAGAATCGGATATTATTGGCTTGGATACACCACCTGCTGGATTTATCAATGTAGGGGCAAATCAACCTCCAAATAATCCTAACAATGATTTTGATCCCACAAATATTGGTGGCGCAGGATCACAATTGACCCAAGCAGTTAGGGATATCACGACGGTAGAACAAGGAATTTTGCCAACGGCAAATGAAGGGTTTGACTTTGGAAAACTGGAAAATGCCAAAAAATTGATCCAAGGTTCAGATTATACCCTAAATACTCAATTGGGATATATTTCATTAAATCAAAGATTATTGAATGATGAGGTCCTTGCAGTTGCTTTTCAATATACAATTGGAGGAACAGTTTATCAAGTTGGTGAATTTGCAAATGACGGAGTTGAGGCAACTGGAGTCAGTACAGATCAAGGCACGGGGAATCAGATTGTAAACAATAATAATCTAGTTTTAAAAATGCTAAAGAGTGCCATCACTAATGTTGATGAGCCCATTTGGGATTTAATGATGAAAAATGTTTATGATACTGGGGCATTCCAATTAAGTCAAGAAGATTTTAAACTCAATATATTTTATACCGAAGCATCTCCAATAAATTATATTACACCAGTAGAAGGTACCTCTTTTCCAATTTTTGATAATAACACACCATTTGATCCTAATGATAACACCGAAATTTCAGAGACTCCTTTAATAAGGTTGTTTCATTTGGACCGCCTCAATTTCAATAATGATCCACAAGAAAATGGAGACGGGTTTTTCGACTTTGTGCCTGGGCTCACGGTACTGACACAAAATGGTAAAATTATTTTCACAAAAGTAGAGCCATTTGGACGTTACCTGTATGATATTTTAGATAATGATAAAAATCCAAATAACAACGATATAGGTTATGAGGAAGACATATATACCAATCCAAATCAAGAGAAATATGTTTATGATATTCTCTATAAAAAAACAAAAACAGAAGCGCTTAATGAAGCAGAAAAAAACAAATTTCAAATTAAAGGGCGGTATAAATCTACTGGTGGTGACGGAATTTCAGTTGGCGCATTCAATGTTCCACGAGGTTCAGTAAAAGTAACTGCAGGAGGACGTGTATTAGTAGAAGGCATTGACTATACTGTAAATTATCAACTAGGTAGAGTTCAAATTTTAGATGAAGCTTTAAAAGCATCAAATACACCGATTAACGTTTCAGTAGAAAACAATGCTGTATTTGGCCAACAAACAAGACGTTTTACAGGTATTAATGTAGAGCACCAGTTTAATGAAAATTTTCTTTTGGGTGCAACATTTCTTAACCTTAATGAACGGCCCATAACCCAAAAGGCAAACTATAATAGTGAATCTATTAACAATAGTATTTTTGGTTTAAACGGAAATTTCTCTACAGAAGTCCCATTTTTGACCAGATTGGTAAATAAACTTCCGAATATAGATACCGATGTGCCATCAAATTTATCCATTAGGGGTGAGTTTGCATATTTAGCACCAGGAGCTCCAAAAGGTACCGATTTCAATAATGAAGCTACCGTATATGTTGATGATTTTGAAGGGACACAAGGCTCTATTGATTTGTTATCACCTTTATCCTGGGTATTATCAAGTAGGCCAAAAACAGTCAATAATGTAAATGAAGACGACCCTATCAACAACCCTGGTATTCAAAATGGATATGGAAGGGCATTTTTAAACTGGTATACCATTGACCCTATATTTTATAGTAGCCAAAGGCCAAGCGGCATATCAGAAGAGGATCTTTCCAACATGTATACCAGGCGCGTTTTTATTGATGAAATTTTCCCTGAAAGGGACATTGTTCAAGGGCAATCAACCGTGTTATTTACTTTAGATTTAGCGTATTACCCAACAGAAAGAGGGCCATATAATTTTGACCCTACTGCTGCTGATGGCACTATTGACAATCCTACACAAGCTTGGGCTGGTATTACTAGGCAAATTGTCACAACTGATTTTGAACAAGCCAATGTAGAGTACATTGAGTTTTGGCTATTAGATCCATTTTTGGACAATCCAACTAACCCAGGAGGGACTTTAAGTATTGACTTAGGAAACATTTCTGAAGATATTTTAAAAGATGGAAAAAAAATGTACGAAAATGGACTACCTGAAAATGGAGATATCAGTACGTTAACACCAGTTACAGCATATCAAACGGTTGTGCCTAAAAATCAATCTTTAATATATACGTTTTCAACTTTAGGACAGGAGCGCGATAATCAAGACGTGGGTTTTGATGGTTATGATGATGCCGAAGAGATTGCCCAATTTGGGGCCAATTTTGGAGAAGATCCTGCAAAAGATAACTATACCTACTTTTTAAATGCAGATGGAGGCATCTTTGAACGCTATAAAGAATATAATGGATCTCAAGGAAACTCTCCAGACACTTTTACAGATACCAACCGAGGAGCAGCACCACAACCCGATGTTGAAGATATCAATAGAGACAACACCATGAATACTATTGATAGTTATTTTGAATATAAAATCAATATTTCTCCAAGTACATTAAATGAAAATAACCCTCAAATTAATGATATAAAAACTAAAGACGTGGTTTTGCCAAACGGACAAACCCGTGAAGCGAAATGGTACCAATTTAGAATTCCAATTTCAGAATCAACGGCAGCAATTGGAGGCATTACCGATATTAGATCTGTACGTTTTGCAAGAATGTTCCTAAATGGATTTTCTCAAAATACAGTTTTCCGATTTGCAACTTTAGATTTAGTGCGAAGTGATTGGAGACGCTTTACTTTAGATTTAGATCAAAATTCAGGAAATAATAGTCCTAATTTGGAATTTAAAGTAGGAATCGTTGGACTTCAAGAAAATGATGGTAACTATGTTTTACCCCCTGGCGTGCAACTGGAACAGTTAAATAATAACAATAATATTATTAGACAAAATGAACAATCATTGGTTGTTGAAGTATGTGAATTAGAGCCCACTGATTCAAAAGGGGTATTTAAAAACATTAATATTGATATGCGCCAATATAAAAAGATACGTATGTTCATGCATGCTC
>BS_KBA_SWE02_21mDRAFT_10000762_pt1 | contig 12197 bp, 12 predicted proteins | sample BalSeasSWE02_21m_FD_9196 | JGI IMG/M metagenome (IMG submission 9196)
AGCGGGAATCCAAACGCTTCGGAAAACCTGGATTCCGGGTCAAGCCCGGAATGACGTTAAGCCCTTTTCATATAAAATCACGTTAATCCGCGATGAGCCATTAATTTTCAAACAGGCTCTTAAATAGCCTACCGCCATTACTCTAACAAAATCCCGGGATGTTTGCAATCGCCCGATTGTCAAAAACGAAGGCGCCTTACGAAAACGGCAGTGTTGACAGGACCGTCTGCACCTGTTACTACACTCCGAACAAAAGAGAAGAGGATATAGAAGGACGAAGCGGAAAGGGTCAGAGAATAACTACCCTTTACGAATAACCAGTACCCATTGCCAGAACCCAATGCCCTGCCACCGGGTCTTTGAGCCCGGATTCACAGAAAGGATTTTAAGCGTTTACCTATGTACGAGGGAAAAATTGTAGAATATATAGACCAGGGTCGTTTCATATGCACCCTATGCATCGAGGAAAGGGGGAGCCATCTACATCTATTGACGGCTTCAAACAGGGAAGTCAATCTTTCTCCGAAAAGGGCCATTGTGGTTTCTGAAACCGGTGTGGATGTTTCAAAGCCCAGGGAAGATCTTATCGCAAGACTTCGTGAGATTGAAGATGTCAGGGGCAGCCTGAAACAGAAAATTGATGTGGCGGAAATCTGGGAACTGGTTCGAGATGATGAGGAGACATACGGCCATAAATATCTGGCGGAACTTGTCTTTGGGGATGAAGCAGGAGACAACCATGCCTCTGCGGTCCTGAGGGCAATTTTTGACGACCGTTTATTTTTCAAGATGAAAAACGGGCAGTTTACTCCTAATTCCGAAGAACGGGTGGATCAGATCAGACGACAGAAAGAGGAAGAGGAGATCAAATCCGAGAGACTCAGAAAGGGAAGCGCTTGGCTTTCGGAAGTCTTTCAGGGAAGAAAAGCGGAAGCGCCTTCTTTCAAGGAAGAAATTGTTGACCTGCTGGTCCAGTTGGCCCTCGACGGGAATGATGCCCCGGATTTCAAATACGGCAAGGAACTTCTTACCGCGGCCGGTATTACCGATATCAAGCAGTCCATGTTTCTGCTTGTGAAACTGGGCATATGGAGGGAAGATGAAAATCTGGATCTGTTGAAGTCCGAAATTGAGACAGTCTTTCCCGAGAACGAACTTCAAGAAGCAGGGAAACTTGCAGCCTGGCAGCCTGATGCTGATGGTCGTGAAGATCTGAGGCGCCTTCCCTGCTTCACCATTGATGGCCCCGGCACGCGTGATTATGATGACGCCTTGAGTCTTGTTATAGAGGGGGATGAGCTCCTGGTCGGTATCCATATTTCGGATGTGGCTGCGGTGATTTCTCCCGGAAGCCTCCTGGATGGGGCGGCAGCCTCCAGGGCATCTTCCCATTATCTTCCACGCATGCAGATACCGATGATCCCCCCGGAACTTTCCCAGGATCTCCTGAGCCTTAAGAAGGATTGCGACCGACTTTCCATTTCTCTCCTGATCAGGTTTGACAGAACCGGAGACCTGCTCGATTATCGGTTTACTCCGGGCATTATACGGGTGCGGCAGCAGTTAATTTACGGAGACGTGAACGAGACCCTTGCAAATGAAAACGACCCGCTCATGAAGGAGTTGCACAGGCTGTGTCTGCGGTTACGCCAGAAGAGGATCGACCAGGACGCCCTGAACCTGTCTCTGCCGGAACTTGAATTTGCTTTCAGCGGCGAGGCCCTTGTTTCTCTTTCACTGGAAGAGCAGGACACACCCTCAAGAATGATTGTGGCTGAGCTCATGATCCTCTATAACAGCCTGGCTGCGGGATTCTGTCATGAGAACGACATCCCGATACTCTTCAGAAATCAGGCCCAGCCTGGTGAACGATTTTCCTTTGATGAATCCGGTTACGTTTACTATGTTTTCAGGCAGCGCCGTAAACTCAGTCCACTGCATATCTCTACAGTGCCAGGTAAACATTCCGGGTTGGGGGTAGATCTTTATACACAGGCAACATCCCCTATCAGGCGGTATCTTGATCTTGTTATCCAGAGGCAATTACAGCATTTTCTTTTGGGGAAAGACCTTTTTTACCAGGATGAAGATCTCGAGGAACTCAGGATTTCTCTTGAACCCATCCTCAAGAGAGTTGGAATCATCAAGCGAAACCGGATTCGTTACTGGACCCTTAAATTTCTTTCCCTGCATAAGGGAGAGGTTTTTGAAGCGCTGGTCCTGGATGAAATGAAAAGCAAATATCGTGTGATCCTTCCAGATTTCATGCTTTTATCGGATATGAAGCGTCAAAATGGCGTGATTCTTTCTACAGGTCAGCGCATACAGGTGAAAATGAAAAAGGCGGATCCCTGGGATGATGTTCTCGCCCTTGAGTATGTGGATGAGCTGTAGAGAAATTTCTGAAACTTGAGTCGCCTCACTATTCGTCCGCCCCGGAAGGATCTGTATTGACCTCTTTGTTCAAAATACATCTTCCCATTTCATTATAAACCAGGATGTTGAAGGACCGAATGGTTGTGTCCGGTGAATCGAGAAAATAAGTGCATCGGATATTTTTGTAGTTTTTTATCCTGAAAGGCTGTCCTTGTCTGTGCTGGACGGGAACGCCGTTATGAAGCGGTGTTTTTGGATAACTCCAGAATCCCGGTCGGTCCTTCCGTTTGTCCATTGCAATGGCGAACACGTATCCTCCGATCTGCTGATGGGAAAGGTTCTCGTTTGTCACTCTGAATTGTACCGACAACTTTTCTCCGTCCCTGCTGATGGTAAACTTCTCTATCCCTACTTTTTCTTCCGTGATACCGCTTTTGGAGAGCTGCGAGCCCTTTCCCGCGGCTGGAGGATTCCCGGCTTCTTCCTCTGCAGGCTTTCCAGGTTGTTCCTTTCTATTTTTGTCCTTCGTGAACGCATCCCTCTTTGACCGATCCGATTCTTCGGCCTGCTCCAGACGCTCTCCGGTATTGTGCATTTTATCTGTTGTGTTTAGAGATCGTCCCTGCAGCTCTTCTACAGGCACTTCCTGGACTACTCCCGTGAGCAGTGTGTCCATATACAGGTAAAGGCACAGAAATGAACTCAGAACAAGGAGTCCGAAGAAAAGAATAGAGCCGATCAATGACTTGGAGGATATCCGGAAACTCCTCACCTTCCCGGGGCCTCTCGAAATCATGATGGTAAAGTGAGACCTCTCGGGAGGTTTTTTCCCTTTCATCCGTATTCCGGACCCCGAATTCCATTCCTCTATTTTCTTGTTATCCACACCAACACCCACTCAAAGACAGCATCTGATGTTTTTTGTGAGAGAGGTCTATCAGACTGAACTTTTCTCACATGAAATGGTTTAATAAAATTCCGAAAGATAGAAAGATTCCATGGACGATCAAGGTCTGGATGGTCAGGGCCTGGGCCGGGATCAATCTGTCATGGGAAAGGTATTCTCTCCACAGTATCATCATGGCTTTCAGAGCCGGAGGAAGGGCCGCAAACGAGAGCATAATCAGATAGGAAAGCTGAAAGGCTTCTATAAGGAAGATAACCGAAAGAAAACCGACGGTCATAATCGATATATAGATAATTCTCGCAGTTGCGGGGCCTGATCTGACGACCAGGTTTTTCTTTCCGGACTTTTTGTCGGCCTCATAATCGGGGAACTGGTTAATCCATATGACCCCTGAAATAAAAAAGCCCTGGGGAGCGCCTAACATAAATGCCGTCCAGCTCAGGGTCCCGGACATGGCATAAAAGGTTCCGAGAGTGACCAACGGGCCAAAGGCAAAAAAAATGACCAATTCACCCCAGCCTCGATTCATGAGCTGCAAGGGAGGCGCCGAATAAGCCCATCCGATGCCAAGGCCCAGTATCCCGATGGGGATTACAAAGGGTCTGCCTGAAAAAGCAAGCCAGATCCCGGTTATCAATCCCACAGCGAAAAAAAGCAGCGCCATCGCCAGTACCCTTCCCGCGGTAAGTTTCCCGTCCTGGAGGACTCGGCTGCCCCCGCTGAAGGGGGTAACCCGCACGTTGAGCGGATCGCTGCCCCTTGCATCAAAATAGTCATTCAAGAGGTTTGAACCCAGGTGAAGCCCGGTGATTCCTGCAAGGCAGAGGAGGAAAAAGCCGGGAGAAAAACATCCGCGGTCAAAAGCGAAAGTGGCGCCTATGATCACTGGAATCACGGAGCCTGCCAGAAAAGGTGCTCTAACTGCCTTCACATAAGAATTCATGGTTGAAAAAAACCTGATTTTGGTGTCTATTCCTGATCGCAGATCAAAAGGTCATTTACTTCCTCAGATTGGATATGTATCAGAACATGCGTTTTATTTCAACCCGCACGTGCAAGGGATCATGGTTTTCATCTTTTGCTGCGGCCCTTAGGGTCTGGAAAGGAATAACTCGTTGGAATTCGCGCACAGATTTAGGCCATATTTGGTCGATCCGATTGAGCAAAACCGCAATCGTGGCAGGACCACGTTCAGGATTTTGCGATTGAGGATTGGCCGGAGATGGCGTGAAGCCGGGATGTGAAAACGATGAGTTATTGATTTTCAGACCCTTAAATCAGTCCCCTGGAAAAGTTTATGGATAAAGCACCGGAAATAACCTTAGGAAAGATATCAGAAGAAGATAGTGCGCCTTCGTTTATGACTCAAGTGGGGCCGCTTCTTTTTCTAACGAGCATATTTTTTCTCGGTTTCATTGGGAGAATTATTTTTTCTCCCTTGATGCCGGCCATTGAAAATGATCTTGGACTGACCCATGCCGATGCAGGGGCGCTATTTCTTATGATATCTCTCGGGTACTTTGTTTCTCTCATCGGTTCCGGTTTCATTTCCTGCCGTATAGGCCATAAAAAGACCATTGTCATTTCAGCCGTGGCCGTTGGAGTCATTCTGGGGGTTCTCTCCATCTGCGAAACCTTGTGGGAAATTCGGATTGGAATGCTTCTGATTGGTCTGGCCGCAGGTCTCTATCTTCCTTCAGGGATAGCGTCGGTGACATCTATTGCAGATCCCGGACACTGGGGAAGAGCCATTGCCATACATGAACTGGCCCCGAACCTCGGTTTTGTTGTAGCCCCCTTGCTGTCAGAATTGCTTATGGCGTGGTTTTCATGGAGGGGCGCTCTTTTATTTCTGGGGACATGCTCTCTTTTTACGGGGATGGCCTTTGCGCGATTTGGCAAAGGAGCGGAAGGTTACGGACAGGCGCCCAGTTTTTCCTCTTTTGGAACGCTCTTCAAGGAGCGTTCTTTCTGGGTCATGATTCTCCTTTTCAGCTTCGGAATTACAGGCACGCTGGGAATCTATACCATGTTGCCTCTGTACCTGGTAGCCGAACAGGGGATCGAACGAAACTGGGCCAATACGGTGGTGGCGCTTTCCCGTATTTCCGGCCTGTTTATGGCTTTCGTGGCAGGCTGGGCAAGCGATCGGGTGGGTCCGAAAAAGGCCATGGCAACGGTGTTTTTGATTACGGGCATCATGACGATCCTCCTGGGAACAGTGTCCAGCTCCTGGGTGATCCTGATTGTATTTCTTCAGCCTGTCGTTGCCGTATGTTTCTTCCCGCCCGGATTTGCGGCACTCTCTTCCATAGGGCCGCCCAGTACACGCAGTGTGATTGTCTCTCTTACGGTGCCCGCGGCTTTTTTGATAGGTGGAGGCGCTATTCCGGCGGGAATAGGAATGATGGGGGATGCGGGGTCCCTTGGCTTGGGAATTGTCCTGACGGGGGCGCTTATTGGAACGGGTTTCTTGTTCGCTCTTTTTCTCAAGATTTCCAGATCATAAATCTTGCATCATTCCGTTTAGGCTTGACCCTGGAAGAGAGATCTTTTATAAAAAAAGTTGTAAATAGTTTCTTTTCCATGTGTTTTCTATTCCCGCCTGGCGGCACTGATTATTAATGAAGCAAAACCTGGAGGTTATTATGGGGAAAGTAGGAGTTATAGGAGTGGGGCAGACCGCTTTTGTGCGCGGTTATCCCGGTTCAATCAGGGAATTGGCGTTTGACGGTTTTAAAGATGCCTTACGAGATGCGGACATATCGGCGAAGGATATAGATGCCTCTATTATCTGTTCGGCGCCCGAATACGATAAGCAGAGGTCCCCCGCGGGGGTCCTGGCAGAGTATCTGGGCCTTACGCCGCAGCCTACGTGCTATCTGGAGACACTCTGCTCTTCAAGCAGTATGGGGTTGCGATATGCCTATTCTCTGGTGAAATCGGGCCTGCACCATGTGGTTGCCGTGATCGGTTTCCAGAAGATGTCGGAGATTTCCTCCGCGGAATCCCAGGAAAGAATGGGAAGGGGAGGGGATATCCAGTGGGAAAGCCCTTTTGGCACGATGATGCCCGCTTACTATGCCATGTTTGCCAGAAGGCATATGGAGGAATATGGAACGACCCCGGAGGATCTGGCTCTCATCCGGGTAAAGGCTGCCACCTATGGGCAGATCAACGAGAAGGCTGTATACCGCAAGCCTGTTACTTTTGAAATGTTTTCCGATCCTGAAAGTCCCATGTCCGGACCTGTTGCAAGCCCCTTGAGGGTGGGGGACTGCTGCGCAAACGCCGATGGGGCTTCCGTTGTTCTGGTTGCCAGTGAGGAAAGAGCGAAATCTCTGAGCAAAAAGCCGGTCTGGATCCTGGGACTCGGAGCTGCAACGGCCAGCGTGAATCTTGCCGGAAGAGATCTTTTCTCCGGGCTGAAGGTTGCCAAAGAGGCAGGAGAACAGGCCTATAAGATGGCAGGCATCACCGCAAAGAATGTAAATGTGGCGGAAGTACACGATTGCTTTACTATCGCGGAAATGATGGCTTATGAGAACCTGGGATTCGCCAAACCGGGTGAAGGCAAAGACCTGATTAAATCAAAGGAAACCTATAAGGAAGGAAGCATCCCGGTCAATGTGGATGGTGGCCTGCTTTCAAAGGGGCACCCGATCGGCGCCACCGGCGGTTCTCAGGTCAGGACCATTGTCCTGCAGTTACGGGGAGAGGCAGGCGACATGCAGGTGAAAGACCCTGAAATCGGCCTGGTCCACAACATCGGTGGTGTGGGTCTATACGGAAACGTCAGTATTTTCGGGAGGTAGGAGCATGGGCAAGAAGAGAGAAGTGGATGACCGATTTAAGAAATTTGGAACAGTGAGCTTTACCTCCATTACCAAGGTGAACGATTTTATCAGCTATCTCGAAGACGGTAAAGTAATGGGCTCCCGCTGCAAGGAGTGCGGGCTGTTTTTCTTTCCTCCAAGGGCGGACTGCCATCAATGTCTTTCCAGCAATATGGAGTGGGTGGAAGTATCGGGAAAAGGAAAACTGGTGACCTACAGTAAACTGGAATTCGCACCCATTGGTTTTGGCGATGACCTGCCCTATGCCATTGCCGTCCTGGATTACGGGGACTACAAGGTATTTGGAAGGATTTCCAGTGATGTGCCCGAAGGCGAGATCAAAGTGGGAATGGAAATGACCACGAAGGCGAACACCCTTCCCAACGGGCAGTTGAACTACGTGTTTCAAAAGGCGTAAATCGTTTCTTCCCGGCCCCTGCCTTTCCGGTGGGGGCTTTTTTTGTATGAGCCAATTTCAAAACGCCCCCTTTTGCTCTCCGAGGCGTAGGCTCGCTCTACGAGCCGGAGGCCCGATCTCTGCGTCAGGCTTAAATTTTAATCCTCGAAATATCACATATATTCCTGTGGTTAAAATTTTCGCCTTCCTTGATCTCGAACAAAATTGAGCATTTTGAAAATGGCTCGTATGTATGAGAAAATAAGGAGGGTTTTTCCATTGACCCGTAACGGTTCAGAATGGCTGGAGATCTGCATGGATACGGACCCGGCTGTCCACGACGCACTGAGTGCCTTTCTTTTCGATCTCGGATGTAATGGTGTTGTATCGGAAGACTTCGGCAAACCTACCTTGAAGGCCTACCTTCCCTTCCGTGAAGACCTTGAGGAGCTCAAATTCCGAATATACGCCTACCTTTCGGATTTGAGGGAAATGTTCCCGGGAATGAATCCGTCCCAGATCCTTTTTAACCGGATTCCCGATCAGGACTGGGGGGTTCAGTGGCGTGCATTCTTCCATCCCGTAGAGATTCCTCCCCATTTGCTTATCCTGCCGGCCTGGGAACCTGTTCCGGAAAAGGTTCCCACCCACGTTATTCGCATTGACCCCGGTCCCGCATTCGGCACAGGTCAACACGCTACTACAAAGCTCTGTCTGAAAGCGATGGAGAAGTTCCCAGAACAGACATCAGAATCGTGGACCATGTTAGACGTGGGCACGGGCAGTGGAATCCTGGCCATTTACGGAGAAAAGCTGGGCGCAGAGCAAGTGGTTGCCATCGATGTCGATCCGGACGCCATTGAATGGGCTGCACAGAACATTTCCCTGAACGGGGGATCAGGCGCCATTAAGCTTTCCACCGCTTCCATTGAAACATTGGAGGCCACATTTCCATTAATCTGTGCCAATCTGATTCTCAGCGAGATCGTGAAGCTTATTCCCCGGTTCTCACAGTTGCTAAAGCCCGGCGGGTATCTGATCGTATCCGGCATCCTGGCGGACCAGGTGGAAACTGTAAACGATGTTCTCGAAGAGAACAAACTCAGCTGCTTCGAAACCCTTTACCTGGAGGAGTGGGCCTGCATGATTGTGGTCTCAAAGTGAGAAGGTGAGACGTTTTTTTGTTGAAAATTTGAGGCTCAAGAAAGACGGCTCCTGCGTGATTTCGGGGTCGGAAGCCCGGCATATGACGAAAGTTGTCCGGATGAGGCCGGGTGACCGGTTTGAGCTCATGGGGGGCGAAGGGGAGCGTTTTCTGGCCGTGGTTCGTTCCATTGGTCCCCGTCAAGTGCTGGTTGACATAGAAAGAGCCCTCGTCGCTTCGGCTCCTTCACCCGTTGAAATCACCCTCTGCCAGGCCATTTTAAGATCCGACCCGATGGACTATTTGATTCAGAAAACTTCAGAACTGGGTGTGGACCGGATCTTTCCTTTTTTCAGCATGAGGACCGTTGCGAAAATTGAATCGGAGAAATTCGAAAAGAGGGTGAGGCACTGGCAGGGTGTTGCGGTGAGCGCGGCAAAACAGTGCGGAAGGCCGCTGCCGGCCCGGGTTTCTTCGCCGACTTCTCTTCCGGAGCTGCTTATCGGATTGTCCGGGGAGGAGTGCCTCAAAGTGGTCCTGTGGGAAGAGGAAGAATCGATGGGTCTCAAGGGACTTCTTAAAGAATCTGCTAAAAAAGAAAGAGTCATCGGCATGGTCGGTCCTGAAGGCGGCTTTTCTATGGAAGAGATCCGGATGACAAGGAAAGAGGGTTTCATTCCGGTATCCGTGGGGAGCAGGGTGTTGAGGGCTGAGACGGCGGCCATGACTCTGGTGGCCCTGGTCCAGTATGAATGGGGGGACCTGGGATAAGGGCTCACTCAAAAATAAATTTCTTGACATCTCATTCCGGCAACCATATATTTCTCAAAACGCATACAGGAGAGATAATGAAAAAATTTATCGAAGTGATGAAGGCCCTTTCAGATCCCAACCGGGTCAGAATCGTGAAGATGCTCCAGCACCGCTCCATGTGTGTGTGCGAGCTTCAGGCCGGTTTGGAAATTTCTCAGCCCACGGTATCCAAGCATCTTAAAATACTGGAAAGATCCGGGTTGGTTGGGTTTAAAAAAGATGGTCTATGGGTGGACTATTTTCTTGCTGATGGAAGCGAAAGTCCATATGCCGGGGTCCTTTTGGGGAACCTGAGGCACTGGCTTGAAAATGATGAGGCGGTTTCCCAAATCGTGAGAAAACTCCCTTCAATACGCAGAGAAGAAATTTGCAAAAAGTAATTTTTTTTGTGGCATATATATTTACATATAGCTATTTATAGATTGATATTGCGGTCAAATGGGCGCAAGGATGGAAAACGTTGGTGAAGGAGTCTGAATCATGAAAGAACGCTGGAAACTGCTGATTATTGTGCTGATGTTTGTTGCGGCCTATTATGTCCCCTGGGCGGATCCCGTCATTCGCCGGTCCGGTCTGGAGGCCTTTCTGATGCTCCAGGAATATGCCAGGGAACATGTGCTGACCTGCCTCATCCCTGCGTTTTTTATTGCCGGGGCCATAGCCGTCTTCGTGTCCCAGGCATCGGTTCTTAAATATTTCGGGGCCACGGCCAAAAAAATTCTCTCCTATTCGGTGGCCTCTATTTCGGGGACAGTCCTCGCGGTTTGCTCCTGTACCGTGTTGCCCCTTTTTGCGGGGATTTATACAAGGGGGGCCGGCATCGGCCCTGCAACGGCGTTTCTCTATTCAGGCCCGGCCATCAACGTGTTGGCCATCGTGCTCACAGCCAGGATTCTCGGCTGGCAACTGGGACTGGCCAGGGCCATTGGCGCGATCGTTTTTGCGGTCATCACCGGTCTGCTCATGGCCTTCATCTTTCGAAAAGACGACGCTGCAAGGGCAAAAGGAGAGATATTTCTCCCTGAAGATGAGGGACAAGGACGGACTCTTACCCAGGATGCCCTCTTCATGCTTACCATGGTGCTCATCCTGATCTTTGCCGCCTTTGCAAGACCAGCCCAGGGGTCAAGTGGACTGTGGCCGGCCATTTTTGCCGCCAAGTGGTATATCACCGCCGGACTCCTGATTGTTTTGGGCTTTATGCTCAAGGCCTGGTTCATCAAAGAGGAACGCGTAACCTGGGTCCAGTCTACCTGGGGGTTCATGAAACAGATCTTTCCGCTCCTTGGCGCGGGCGTTCTTGTGGCAGGATTCATGCTGGGAAGACCTGGCCATGCCGCTCTGATTCCCGACCAGTATATCGAAGGACTCGTCGGTGGAAACTCCCTGTGGGCAAACCTCTTTGCTTCGGTTTCGGGCGCCCTCATGTACTTTGCCACCCTCACGGAAGTGCCCATTCTCCAGGGGCTCATCGGTGCAGGTATGGGAAAGGGGCCGGCGCTATCCCTGTTGTTAGCGGGGCCTGCCCTTTCCCTTCCCAACATGCTGGTGATCGGAGGGGTCATGGGCGCCAAAAAAACGGCGGTTTTCTGCACGATCATTGTGGTATTATCTACCATCGCGGGGATGCTGTATGGATGGATTGCAGGATAAAGATGGAGGTATTCCATGTCAAAAGATGAGGTCACCCAGATCAGGGTAGGGAATTCTCCCGTCGGTATTATAGGTATCAAATCCGTCTTGGAAGAGATGGCCGAAGAGTATGGGGAAAGACCAGATGAGGGAGTTCGGGAAGAACTCCTGTATCGTCTGGAAAAAAGGAACTACATCCCGCAAAAGGTAAGGGAAAATTATGGAAAGGCCTTCCTGAGGGAATTTAAGAAATTCTTGGGGAAGCCCTTGGAAGAGGAAGAAGGAGAGGGGCTGGTTATCAAGATCCTGGGACCAGGGTGTGTGCAGTGTGATCGACTTGAGCAGGAACTCATGCAGGCCATGAATGAAACCGGGATTATCGCCGATATGGAACATGTCCGGGATATCAAAGAGATTGGTCGATACGGTGTGATGGGAACCCCGGCCCTGATTATCAACGGCAAAGTCAAATCGGTGGGAAAGGTCCCGCCGCGGGCCAGTTTGATCCAATGGCTTGAAGAAGTGGGCAGCAGTTGAAATTGGCAACAAAACAATAAAAAAAGAGGTGGGATTATGGAGATCAAGGTGCTGGGGCCGGGATGCCCTAAATGTGAACAGACGGAAAAGCTTGTGAAGGAAGCGGTTCAGGAATCTGGTGTCGATGCTGCCGTGGAGAAAATCAAGGATATTGTGGAAATTGCCAAACATGGTGTTTTCATGACCCCTGCCGTGGTGGTGGATGGAGAGGTGAAAAGTGTTGGCAAGGTCCCTTCAAAAGAAGATATCAAGGGATGGATAACCGGGAAATGATAGCCGAAAAATGCAATTAGCTGTTGGCCGTTAGCTTTTAGCTCAACAACATCAAAACGTTGTTAGCCAATCAAGTTTCATCAAAAAGTGAGATTTCCAAATCAGAGAAAAATCATGTAAATGGTCCCGGTCTTTAAGCTAACGGCTAATAGCTAAAAGCTAATTGCAGCTGTTACGTGATGCGAAAAGCCCGGGCGGATGAAGGAGTCAGAAAATTGCGGAGCGGAGAGAAAGTGAGAAAAAAAGTGCGAAGGAAGATCCTTTCTGTATTGGCCCTTGTGG
>BS_KBA_SWE02_21mDRAFT_10000763_pt1 | contig 12191 bp, 12 predicted proteins | sample BalSeasSWE02_21m_FD_9196 | JGI IMG/M metagenome (IMG submission 9196)
GTTGGCGATGCAGGTCCTACAGGACCAGTTGGCGACGCAGGTCCTACTGGTGCAGTTGGTGACGCAGGTCCTACTGGTGCAGTTGGTGACGCAGGTCCTACTGGTGCAGTTGGTGACGCAGGTCCTACTGGTGCAGTTGGTGATGCAGGTCCTACTGGTGCAGTTGGTGACGCAGGTCCTACTGGTGCAGTTGGTGATGCAGGTCCTACAGGACCAGTTGGCGACGCAGGTCCTACAGGACCAGTTGGTTTAACTTCTGGAAATTATCATGGTCATGTTCAATGGGAATGGACGGGTTCTGTACCTGTAAATAATGCAGAACAAATTTCTTTATTTTCAAATTCTTTTTCGACTGCTGTAAAAACATATGTTTACGAAACTGGATATCCACAATTTACAATTTCTGATCCTGTAGGAAGCGTTGTAACTCTTTCTCCTTTCCCAGACCTTTCTCTTTGTGACTACACGCAGATTAGAATGATATTGAGATCAACAATTACTTCTGGTAATGGTGTCAGAGAGNTTTTATTTGATTTAGTCAGGAACGATTTGACAACTTTGCTTGAAAGAGGAGCTTTAATTAAAACCAGTACGACAGATTTTCAAAATAGAGGAGTCTTTGTTAATTCTTATGCATTTTTAAACACCGATCCTTTTATCGTAAATGGGTTTTCGTTGTTTTTAAGCAATTCTTCTGGTTCAACTGTTACCATCACATCTTTCACTCTTAGGTTTTATTTTAGTTAAACATTTAGATTAGCAATTTATATTATAAGTTCGCGAGAAAGATTTTGTTAAAGCCATATAAAATAGTTTCATCACCATTCTAGTGATGAAACATGATCCATTCATAGAAGAAAATATTAATGATTGAAGAGTTGGTATCTTTTCTTTTTTTTTAATGAAAGATATCATCTTCTATGACTAGTAGATTGTTTTCTGTGTCTTTTTCTACTAGAACTGTTTCTGTTATAATGTCACGACAAAGAGGACACCTGGCAACAAACTTGCTTTTTTTAATTAGTGTATTAGAACACCTAATGCAACAAGCAATATGATTACACGGTTTAAATTGAACTCTTTGTAGATTTACAAGACACACACAACATTCTGTGTCAGAGTTGTCTGAAACGGCGTCTAATAATAGATTGTATTTTTTTATTTTACTATTATGTATACACGGGCAATCGTGTTCATGAGCATAAATTATACAAGATTCTATTCTAGCCCAGCAATCTTCAAGCTGAAGATTTATAAGACTTATATTAGCAAGTATACAAGTCAATATATCCCACGGACACCCGTTTTCATGAGCGTATTTGAGACATTCAAGATGACCATTCTCTGCTGCAGTCGCACAAGTCTCTGCATTCCAAGGACACTCATTTTCATGAAGGTATTTGAGGCAGTCTAAATGTCCATTTTCAGCTGCATAAAAACAAGTCCACAAATCCAACTTACATCTGTTTTCATGAGCATATTTTAGACAGTCTAGATGCCCGTTTTTTGCCGCAATATGGCAAATGTTACCGTTAAAATCTTCTTCACAATTGTCAATGAAATTAATAAACTCATCATAAAAACTCAGACCATCCAAAAAACAACCGTTTTTATGAGCGTATTCGAGACAGTCTAGATGCCCCTTTTCAGCGGCGTAAATACAAGAGAACTTATCCAACTCACCATTATTTTCGTAATAGTATGTAAAACATTCTGTACACGTTGGTTTTATATTATGTTTACACGGACATCCATTTTCGTGAGCGTATTTAAGACATTCATAATTTCCAAAGTCTGTTGCACAAAAACAAACCTGTGCATCCCAAGGACAGCCGTTTTCATGAAGATATTTGAGACATTCAAAGCTGTCACATGCAGAAGCACAAGTTTGTTCATCCCACGGACACCCGTTTTCATGAGCGTATTTGAGACATTCAAGATGACCATTTGATGCTGCATAATTACAAGTATATTTATCCCAAGGACACCCGTTTTCGTGAAGATATTTGAGACATTCTAATTCGCCAGTCTCAGCTGCACGTATGCAAGCCCATAAATCCCAAGAACACTCGTTTTCATGGAGATATTTGAGACATTCTAGATTACCATATTCTGCTGCGACGACACAAGCATATTTATCCCAAGGACACTTGTTTTCATGGAGATATTTGAGACATTCTAGATTACCATATTCTGCTGCAGCCTCACAAGCCTTTTCATTCCAAGCACATCCGTTTTTATGAGCGTATTTGAGACATTCTAGACGATCACATTCTGCTGCAGCCGTACAAGTATGTGAATCCCAAGGACATTTGTTTTCATGGAGATATTTGAGACATTCAAGATGACCATTCGCTGCTGCAGCCACGCAAGTATGTGAATCCCAAGCACATCCGTTTTTATGAGCGTATTTGAGACATTCAAGATGACCATTTGATGCTGCAACTTCGCAAGTATATTTGTTCTGGGAACAAAATGTATATATTACAAAATCAGTTGGTAATTTATAATTACGAGTAGCTACATTTGTCATCCATTTATTTTTTATATAAGAGTTTTCTATACATTTAAAACATATGTTTAAACTCATTGTAGAAAAATGTTGTTTTTTCTAGTATTTGAAACATTTTAAAATCAAAAAATTTCAATTAAAAACAACAGCAACAATTTATCCAAATCTTAATCGAGACAGGCGACAAACTGTCTCTCGAAGACTTTTTTAAGAATATTCATCAAAAGTTCTATTCAGACTATGATATATCTTTTAGCCGCCTTCGGCGGCGGCGCTTTGCGCCTGGAATGTTTTCTAGAACTGACAAACACGATGGTGAGTTTGTAGTACATCACGAGAAACTGTAAATGTAAAAATATTATTGATAATGAAAATGAACAATTCAATGTACATGTCACATGTTGGTTATGAAGATTCTGGTTTTTCTCCAATTCAAGGTTACTTCAGTGAAGACACGGTCAACTTTATACAACAGAAAGTAGCAGAACTGTTAAAACCAGACTTTCCTCAGGGTGTAATTGTTGTTTGTGATAGAATCATAGATGTTATGAACGCAGTATATAGAAACTACAAACCTGCAGTTGGAGATATTTTTACAAGATATAACATCACGGGAAATATTTCCAGCAGTAATATGGTTAACGATATGATTAATCAATCTGTATCAATAATTACTAGTAATGTAAAAAACACGTTGGAAATGGAAAGAGCCAACAACAAATTAGATATATGGGATTCTGTTTTGGGAGACGGAAACCGACTGGGAGTTAGAGCTCACAGCACAATAAAAATAAACAGAAAGAGACCGCCTTTGATGTTTAATATGATATACTAAATTCTCGTACTAAAATGTCAAATGTTGATACTAAAATATAAAATGTGTATATTCAAATATAAAAAAACAATACCAGATACAAAAAAATCATATTTAAATATAAATTTTTTATATTTAAATAAAAACTCATATAAAATGCAAACAACTTCAGAAATCGTGCAGCTTTTTACTTTTTCACATTTTATCTGTTGAGCGGATTCCATTTTAGTACACAAATTTTATATTTAAATACGAAAATTTTACATTTAATATGATATATTAATCAAAACTTTACAGTTTTGATTATACATATATAAAAATAGGTTTTGACTGTTCTTGTTCTAGTTTTTTTTCTGCAATAATTTGTTTGATAAACACGGATACCTTATCGTCTCCAGTTTCAGAAACAGCATTTACAAGCTGTGAAATCGGGGTTATCATGGCTTCGGCATAATAATGGTAATCGAGATCAAGTATATCTTGATGTTTTTGAAAATATTCAAAACATTCAAATTTTTTACCTAATGACGAGGATGTTGGATGATATATAACAACAAATTCCAAACGACTACCAGTAGAAACGGGGGTTCCTCTCCGCTGTAAACGTTCAGCAAGCTGTACTTGTGGTGGACATTGGAGTATGTAATAATCTCTTTCGCTCATACCACCTAGAATTTTTTGTTTTTCTTTTTCGTCGCTGGGTAACACTTTTCTTATTTTATAATCGCCCAGGCGCCCGTTGCAATCTTTTTGATCATCGTTTTCTTCGATATCTCCTACGCTTTTGGTTATCACAAAATCTGTTATTGGAAATACTTTATTGTACATATCTAGAATATACTGTTCTAAGAAGTGCATCAAGTCTGAAACAGAAGCGGAATCAAATATGAGATTTGTTATACGCTCGTATACGTTTCGTACAACCTGTGAATTATCTCTTCGAGCAAGAACAACTCCCTTTTTCCCAATTTTTTCTGATTCAGCACCTGTTAAATCCATAGATTTATAAAGATACATTTTTTTTGCAACTATTAGGAACTTTGAGTAAATGCTATTTTCAAATTCTAATTTGACAGCTTCTGGAAACATCCTCGAACCGTCTGTTTCTTTATAATTTGTAATTTGGTTGGCGACGCTCTCTGCGTGATTCCACAATTTTTCACACGATTCGAATTTTTCCGGAAATATCAAATATGTCGAGTCTGTGTCGCTCATTACCAGATGTGCTGAGAATTTATTAACAGCAAGATCGATCACGTTTGTTATTGCTTTTCTTCCGCAGAAAGTAATTGTCATAGCACATGGCATAAACGGCAGATAACCTCTTGTTACTCCAAAACTACCATAAAAACTGTTTGCACTGACCTTGTAGCTCAGTTGCTGCATGTTTAGAATAATGCGTTGTTCTTCTGGACATTCTTTTAGTCTGTTTTTGATCTCGGTTCGGGAATCGAGGAGGTTTTGAATTATAGTGGGTACAACACCTTTGAAAACATGAGGTTTGAGAAACTTGTATTTTCTTTTTGCACACATGATACCTTCAATTTTGTGACCCTGCTCGTCTACAGACCGTTTTGGTTCGTTTTTCTTTAGTTTTTGTCTAGCCTCTAAAAACGGTTTTTTTTCTAATACAAGAGCATTTATCTTTTCTTGAATAACAGAACGATAAACAGTTTTGGTCATTTTTATTTGTTTTAGTTCGGCCGGCGAAATCGATTTGATATCATTTCTGAGCTTGGTAATTCGTGTTTCCAGAGCTTCAATTTTATTTGTCAGTTGGTTTATTTTAATTACATTTTCGTCGTGTGTACAACCAACATGATCTTCCCACTCAAACGTGTTGTAGTACTCTTCTGGAACGACACACCCGTCGGGTATATAGGTACTGTAACACAAATTATAGCCTATAATAATAGAAGGATACAGACTTGCAAAATCTAACGGGCAAACATTTTTGTAAAACCCAGGATTTGGTTCATGAACTAGAGCGCCTCTGTATCGTTCGTTTGGGTTAACATCGTAACCGTTTGTTGTTACAACAACGTTGTTATTTACACAGTACTTGTAAATTTGTGAATAGAGTCGGATCTGTTGGCCTTGTGTGAATATAGTAAATATCTGGACGTTACAACAACGAGCCATTTCACATAAATGAACCCATGTATGTAAATGGTTCATAAGATCTATACATAGTGCTGAATCTTGAACACAGTATTTACCTACTGTTGTTAATAGTGTAGAATCGCGGGTATTAAAGGCCTCAAAAATATCTTTGTGCGTAACAGGATCTTTTGTGTTGTTTTTGAAAAATGTGGAACACACGTTTTTCAGCGAATACGTGTCTAGTTTGTAATCTCTCTGGATAACGGGCAGCAAATCAACAAGAAGAATCCCTTCCCAATTAATAAAGCGAAAGTTTTGGTTTTTGTAAGCAGAACTAGACCATTTTATTTCTTCTTCTCTTGCAAACGCGTTTTTGTAAAACCCCGCCATTTTGAGTTGTTCTACGAGCAGAAACCTCGAGCACCGCTTTATTAGATATTCGATATCAAAACCAAAAATATTGTACCCTGTCATGATGTTGGGCCGTTCGTCGTTAATGATTTTTATAAATTTTTCTAAAAGGTCGGTTTCAGAAGCAAACATATATGTAGTTATATTTTCTTTTGCCAGGGTGTCTACTAGTACATTTTTATCGTTGTGCGGTTCCAATGTTAACAGCAGCTTTCTTGTGGTGTTGTTATCCACTATTACGCACGAAATCTGAAAAATTTCATCTTTTGGTTTGTCCGATGGAAAAGCTGAAGGAACGCTAGACGTCACTTCCATGTCAAAAGCCATAATTTTTGGTTGTATGTTGTATACAGTGTTTCCTTTTTTCAGCTGTTGCCACAGTATGGTGTACTCTTCATCACATGTTGTTTCTTTTTCTTCGTCATCAACAAGTTTGGCAGAACTAAAATCTAGCCACCCAACACTATCAATGTTAGAGTTGCAAATTAGCTGAAGAACAGGGTTTGCGTTGTTTTCGTGCACTGACAGTTTGTGTTGGACACCGTTTATTAAAACATCGTTGCTTTGTAAAAAAAACGTCATGTTTTGCATATTTTTTTTGTTCTTGAAATATACTTTAATAAAAAGTGTTTGATTTTTTATCAAATCACTTTCTTGAATTGCATGTTTGTTGTACGAATTATAGAGGTGTAATTTTTCTACAACTTCGTAAGAAGTTGTAGAAAACTTGCTGATGTGTGTTCTAACTGCACTTATGTTTTCGTATAAATTATTGGGGATCTCTACAAAACAGTACGGTTTGAAATTTTTTATTTTTAAACATATGTTTTTTTGGTGTACACTGGAACATGTGTTTCTGTTTGTTACGCCATATATTCTAATGACAGTATTATAAGATGTATCTACATCTGTAAACCATTGATAAACAAACATTTCACTCAAATTTGTATGCATTTATGAATATACCTTTAAAAGTTTATATTGACAAACGCACGAAAAACTCAAATTTTGACATCTTTTTAACATGGTGTGTAATATGTCATAGGTGAATATTTCCATTTTGACTTTGTATAATTTTGTAGAATTTGTATAACTTCTTCTTTTTGAATATCGTTTGATCTTGTCGCTTTTATCAAATCAGAGTTTGTATTAACACATTGTTCGACGTTTTGGGGAAAATTTTCTAAATCCAATATATTTACATGTTTATTGAGCAGGTGAAAAATATACGACTGGTTGTATTCCTGTTTTGCCACAGAAAATACAAAATCGTCATCTACTCCGTTTATGACATTAACTAACCTTACAAATCTACCAGATAGACACACGTCTACTGAATCTTCTATTTCTTGTAACAACCTTTGCAAAAAACAGTCATATAGTTGATGTTTGCCGATGTACTCCCAAATAGATGCAAATAGATCTGTCAACTCTATGCCATTATAAGAACTGTCGCTCTCTATTAAATCAAAATATTTACATGTTGTGATTGAATTGAAGACAGAGTTACGAGGTCTACGATATTTTTGTGGATGCTGTTTGATAATCTTCAAAGCGATTTCTGTTGCCGCTTTAGAAAAACCGTGAACATTTTCAGAGTTTAAATACAACGTTTTTCCTATTTTTGGAATCCATCTTCCTAATAAGTTGTATATAGTGTTTAGCTCGTGGTCGTTGTTACGCAAAACGCTTTCTTTATAGTATGAATGAAGATTCGTCAACACAGACTCGTATAAATCTTTTAACTCCGGATCCAAAGTGTGTTCTAGTAGATTTTTATACATTAAGATTCTATCATAATAGTTAAGTTTGGTCTCGTGACTTAGCAGTGAAAAAAGATGTGTTAGTCGATAACTAAAGGTAGAGTCATTCATGTTTATTTTAGTGTTATAGTAATCGTAAACCATTTAATTTCAAATTGTGTATTTGAAAATTGAGTTCTGCGGTGGCGTCATTGATTTATAAACAAGATTATCTAACTTATAAAAATGGAATTTACAGAAATGTTGAGTTTTTTTACAAATTTAAATTATGCGCGCAGGAAGTATCCAATGTCTGTTACCTACACAAAATATCTACAGAAGTTGAACACAGATAATAATTACACAAAACAAAACGATGAAGTTGATTTGTTCCGAAAATTCTTGGTTTCAAACCCGGAAATCAACACGAAAACGTTAACTTGTGAAGAATTTCAGACTGGAAAAAGTGGAACTATCATTAACATGAAAAATTTTCTTCTAGATGGGCACGTTGATGACTTTTGGAGCCACGTTCAAAAAATCAACGATGTTTTATTTGTAGATGGGAAACCGGCTTCCCAAAGTTTTGAAGTCGATACGGTAAAAGATGGTATTTTAAAACAGTTTCAAAGCAACAGGCTACTTGCGGACACCTTTGCGCAGATCCAAAAAATAGACGTTAAAAGCATTACAAATGTCGAACAACTGTTGGAGTCGGAAACGTTTCAAGAAATTGTAAACAAACTTTCTAGCAGTTTTTCTGATGGCACGTACAGCACAGAAGATGTTACATCTTTAACGAGTGTCGTCACTTCTGTCGTTGAAAATCTTTCTAATCACGAGGATATAAACGATAAAACTCGAGACAGTTTGAAAACTGTGGCTAACGCGTTGGAATGTATGAAAAACAAAAAAGAGTTTGATGTAAATCGTCTGTTGAGCGTAGTCGGAGATATCGATTTGTCAAATCCATAATAAATCAGAAAACAGGGTGTTGTTGTTGAAACTCTGATGTTTTTATCTTTGTGTATTTAAAAATGAAACGCCAAAGTTTATTTGTTGTAAAATTTTTAAAACAATATGAACAAATATGTCCTGGGATTACCGACAGTTGGTATTCAAAAGATGTTCAAGAAAAATTTAACTCTTTCAAGTCTAAAAAGTGTTGCGCACACGAATGCGTGTCAGAAGACGGATCTGCTAACCCCTTCGGGGTCGGCCGCTGCGCGGCTACACAAAAACCGACATGTTTTATTTTGTTTTGCATAGACAGGAGAAAGGAGTTACAACTACAGAACCCTCACGTTCCAAACAAACAGATTACATCGATGATGGCTAAAGAGTGGAGGGAGCATAAACAGATTGCACAAGAAAATAAAACGTCTAACGAAGACAACATCTACAACAAATATAAAGTCCGTTATGAAAAAATAATTTTTTTCGACAAACACAAAAATATGGTGAAAGAAAAATATCCAGAACTCAACGAGCAAGAAGTAGAGATGGCGTTAGAAAACTTGTATATGAAATACACAAAATCTACATAACCGCCGAGTGTAAACTTTTAACAATTTTTGTTAAAAGTCAAATTATTGATGTTTTATTTCTACATTTAAATAAAACAGAAATCTCAGGATGCCTAAGGCAAAAACCCAAAATAAATTATTTGTACTCAGTAGCGTTTATGGCCAGAATGTAATAGATAATGGTGCTAAATGGGGATCATATGTCACACGAAATCAAGATGGTACTATTCCTTTTGATGAACGCTTGTATTTAGAAAATCCTACAAAATGGCAAGCAATGATGGATGAACGTATGCAATGGTTGAACACAGGATCAAGTTTTGGTTGTGCAGGTTCCAACAGTATTAAAATTTCACAAAAAAAATAAACATTTGTTTTTATTTGACTTACTAAAATAGTAATTCAAGAAAAATATACATATATTATGAGTTTTTGCTTTGACGTCACTAATAAATCTCTCAAGGACTGGAAATTTGCTTTGTGACCTTCTCATTTTTCTTTGGCGCATAGTTGTTTTCTCGACAAGCAGCGGTATACCTCTCCAGCAACACCAGGTCGTCTCGATTCTCTTTCCACATTTTTCCAAGGGTAGACATGTTTATTTTTGGGTTTATTTGGCGCTGTTCCCTACAATAAAACAGATAAACAGAGCGCAAATGAGTGTTTTTATTGTGCGGTTTAGTACACAATGCGGCTTTTTCCTGATGATATCGATTGTTGTCGTTTTTTGCCATTTCTTCAATCTTTTCCATCATTTCCGAATTCGAGTTGGTTGTAGAAAAATGTTTCCACCGTTTTCCTAACTCGCATGTTATATCGTGAATGTTTACAGTTGAACCGTCTTCACAATTTTTTAGCATTTCTTCTCTGACTATAGGTCTATTAATCTCACAAAAATAAATATATTTACTCTTTGGTCTAATAGGTAAAGTCTTTTTCTTGTTCATTTTTTTTTGAAATTCTTTAAGATTCGATTTTTGCAACCACGCTTCTACTACCTCTTGGGGTGCGTGAGTAGTCAAAAAAGTGTGAAAAAAATTTTTAGCAATACAATATTGAACGTTCTCGTCTTTTACCATCTTGTTTTTTTAACAAGTTTTGTCTGTTTAAATCAACAATGAATTTTTTAACGTTTGCATTAGACAATATAGACAATAAAAATTTTGAAACTATATTTTATTATAAACACGAGTCGTGAATTTTGTTTTTGTTGTCATTTTTGCACAAATTTAACAATCCTAAATTACCAACAATTGAACAATCATCATATTTAAGGTCATTCATTCGTAAATATGTTTCTAGATTTAGTTGAACACACCCTTCGTACATAGTTAACTGTTTATGGTTGTAACAACTCAAAGTGTGTTGCTTGTATAGGTTTTCAAAATTATCTCTGTTTTCATAAGAGTTGTCAAAAACTACAACTTTAACAAATTCTGGTTGTTGTAACAACTTTTGTATTTCGGCCTCGTCAAAACCCAAAAATATAACGGTACTCATTTATCATAACAAAAAAATATACTTAGGTTAAAAGTGTACACTCACCACACTCATATAATAATAAGTTATTTATAGAAAATGTACATAAATAAAATGGATTATTGTTATATACCAGCACCAGAAGATCACTGTGATCTTCAAGACTGTTTTGACGGAGTATATGATAAAGAAAAAAAAGCGTGGAGGTTCAATATTTCACAAAAAGAAGAAGTTTTAAATTTTTTGTCTTCAGATGGAGATGAAGAAACCCCAGATGGAGACATAGTAGATTATTTGAATAAACATACAAAGGCAAAACCAAAGCGCTCTCGTTCAATACATAGAGCAAGATCGGCGTGTACAAATAAGTCTTCAGATTCAGATTCAGATCTAGATTCTCCATTAGAACCACATAAAACCGAAAAAATACAGCAAAGTACACACGATTGTGTGCTTATAGAAAAAGTACAAACTGTGCAAAAACAAAAAGTTAAAGAAATTAAAAAACTTATCAAATAATCACGCTATAATATATTTTAAATATAATATATTTGTAGCGCCGAAGGCGCCGGCCCGCAGGGGCTAGCCGCGCAGCGGCCGGCATCTTTGGTGCTACCCCCTTCGGGGGCGGCCGCTTCGCGGCCTACGTTCAGAAAATCTGTCTCTAATAGAGATACAGATTATTGATCATAATATTTGTTTGAAAACCGTTTAGTTTTCAAAACATTAATACCATAATCTGATTTATTGTTTAAAACATTTGTTAAAATGTCTGGGTTTGAATTCAAAGCGGTGACCACGTACTCTGGAAAACTAAAAACTCTATTTGAAATAATTTTTTTAAATTTACCAACTGCTACTTTGAAAATTAATGCAGAGGGTGTTTTTTTGGAAGAAAGAACAAACCAAAACTTGTTTATCAAGGTTTTTTTACCCGCTAACAAGTTCGACGAATATTATTTTCAGGGGGCAGAAGAGTCATATTCAATTGGCATTGGTAACAATATCAATAAAGAGTTTTTTAAAAGTGTGAAAAACAAAGACAAGATTACAATGGCAACTTCAGGTGCTTACGATTTTGTCTTTCAAAAAGAAGGTAAAGATATTATTCAATCTTTATCAGTTACAATTCAGGATGTTTTTATTTTACAACCTGAAAGGGTTGTTGAATATTCTACCGATTATATAGAGTTACCACCCGAAGAATACAGCCAGTTGTGTAGGTCTCTTGCTGCGCCTAAAATGACAGTTACCAAACAATGTGGACAAGTAATTTTTGGTTTTAAAACACCAAGATCCGAAAAAAAACTAATATGCGGACTGAAAAATCAAAACAGTATAGAAATGTTTCATAGAGAATATTATTGTGAACAGTTTAGTAGGCTATCAAAAATTCAACCTCTCTCAAATGAATGTATAAAGGTATACTACCAAGAGGAAAAACCTCTGAAGTTTGTCATACAAAACGAGTTGATGGACTTTCAAGTCATGATTTACGAACAAAATGAAAACATTTAACCATCAAACAGATAGCCGCGGAGCGGCCGGCCCCTTCGTGGCTAGCGCCGAAGGCGGCGCTTTCAGCGGTCGCTCGGCGGCTGCCA
>BS_KBA_SWE02_21mDRAFT_10000764_pt1 | contig 12181 bp, 12 predicted proteins | sample BalSeasSWE02_21m_FD_9196 | JGI IMG/M metagenome (IMG submission 9196)
CCAGGCCGTCGTAACGCGCCGTATGTGCAAAGGCTTTTGTAGCCAGCTTAAATCGTTTGCCAGCCGACACTGAGCCGTGGGCCTGCAACTCCGCTGCAAGCTCTGAGTAGTCAGCAGGGTCGACCACAACAGCAACACGTGTATAATTTTTTGCCGCTGCCCGCACCATCGCAGGGCCGCCGATATCGATGTTTTCGATGGCATCAGCGAGACTGCAACTTTCATTTGCAGTGACGGCTTCAAACGGATACAGGTTGACGATCACCAGGTCAATCGGCGGTATGTCCTGGGCTTGCATGACGGTTTCGTCCTGGGCGCGACCCAGGATACCGCCATGGATACGCGGGTGAAGGGTTTTGACCCGGCCATCCATAATTTCGGAAAAGCCTGTAAATTCACTCACACCGGTTACTGCAAGACCGGCCTCGGTCAATAGCTTTTGCGTACCGCCGGTGCTCAGTAAACTAAAATCAAGATCGAGTAACTGCCGGGCAAAATCTACCAGTCCGGCTTTATCTGAAACGCTGATCAGCGCGTACTTTTTTGTTGAAGGCATGGTTGGCTCTGCGGGTTTGTAAGGGTTCAATCAAATGGCCGTGTGCCGGACACCCGGTGCAACACGCACACGATGCCGTTCATCGTCCCGGCCGGATAATTTTGTTCGATGGCGGTTTAATTGAATACCGTTGCATCTTGCTACGCAGGGTGTTGCGGGTAATGCCAAGCATACCCGCCGCCCGTGACTGATTGCCACCGGTGCGCTTAAGAATTTCTTCGATCAAAGGCGGTTCAATTTCAGCCATCAACATCTGGTACAGATTTTCCGGGACGGTGCTGCCCATGTCCTGAAGATATCTGCTAACCGTGATTTGTACATGTTTCCTGAGGGGAATGATTGGTGCTGAATCTGCGTTCATGTTGTCTTCGAGTTGTCGGAATTTATTGAATGTATATTTCGTGAGAAGGCTAACATATTTGCACACTGAAACTCTAAATTATTGTTGTCACAACGTGATTTTTTCATAACGAAACGTTTTGCTTGCCCGTGTTCCCGATCCGTTCCGGGCTGCCATTTTAAGTTTTTGCTAATCTTTATAGAAACCGGATCTCAAATCCGACCGCCTGATCGCCTGGGTCTCCAAGTTCAAGTAAAACCGGTAAAAATACGTCCGCTGCCAGTCCGGTTTGGATATCGGCTCCCGGTCGTAAATATTCCGCAGGCTGGAGTCGGCGTTGTGCAACGGGCTGGCTGGAAGCATCCATCAGTGTTACTTCCAATTCCGGGAAAACCTGGTTGCGTGATGCAAGATTTACAAAGGTTAGGCTTAACACCAGGATACCGGAACGAGTTGGATGTGTGTGCATGTCACGGCTGACCAGCTGAATGAGTTGCGGGTCTTTCAGTAAACCTTCCTGTTCAACTTGTAACCAACCGGTCTGCTTCATCCAGGTGTTGATTTGGGGCATATCCAGCAGAGGCTGGCGGAAGGTCCAGGTGATATGGGCAATGGTCAAAACCACCAATACCACGGTTGCCAGTGACCAGGCCAGGTGAATACGTTGGGTCTTTGACGGCGCCGATTCTTCTTTTTCGGATTTGCTATTTTCAGGTTCTATTGCTTCAGATGGGGTGATGCCGGCGTCGGCATCGGTGATGATTATGTCAACAGGGTCGGCTACGGGCGAAAGCATTTCAGAGCCACTTGCCGGCAAGTTTTCGTCATCGGCAGGTTGTTGATCAAAAAGAAAATTGAGAGCGCTGAAGGTTCGCCCGCATTGTTCGCACTGGATCAACCCACGGGCGCGTGAAAGCAAGCCGGCGTTTAGCGGATGGACTTTTTGGCATTGTGGGCAACGGGTAAACATCGGGTTTGTGCGGTGGCGCTACAGGTCAGTGTAACCTCAACCCTGGTCCGTTTTTTCCTGATCGAGATCTTCAGTGTCAGCAATAATATGACGGTAACGTTCCAGATCTGTTGCGTAACGATCGCGTATGGTGGTTTCCCTTTGCTTTAACTTCAGTTGCTTTTTGTCATCGTTTGCAAGTCTGGAATAAAGTTGATCAATTTCTTTCTGCTGTTCCGCACTGATCTGCTTACCGGCGCGCTGCTGGTCGGCGGCCTGACTGATCTGCTTTCTGATGGATTGCCTGGTGCTTTCCTGAGACTTCGTGATTAAACTCGAATCGTAACCCAATTGCCCAAGTTCCTGTTCAAGTGCCTTATTAATGTCTTCTTCTGAGTCATATTGCTGAATTAAGAGTCGGTCGGACTGACGTTGCCGCTCTTGTTCCGCGATCAATGGATCCTTTTCTTTGGTTTCTTCCTCTGGTACGAAGTCCATCGGAACGGTGGTATCTTCTACGTGTTTAATGACCAGTCCAGCTTTGTTAAGAACATCATAAGGCTGGTCAGCATATTCAGCCGGCACTACAGCGCCGTAGTGAACTTTGCCTTCTTTGTCTTTCCAGCGGAAAGTATCAGCAAGCGCCGAAGTGACCGCCAGACCCAATATTCCGGCGATCAATATAGCCAGAATCCGCGGGCCGGATATTTGCGTCATTGACGGGTTAAATTCCATAGTCATCACGATAGCGCCGAATGGCTGCAATGTCGATACCTTCAACCGCCTGACTTTCAAGGAAGTCAATCAAATCGCCAAGTCCGGCGATGGCAATGACAGGAAGACCAAACTCAGTGGTGACCTCCTGTGCGGCAGATTGATCGCCCTGACCGCGCTCCTGACGATCGAGTGCGATGGCCACGCCGCAAGGGGTTGCACCGGCTTGCTGTATCCACTCAATGGATTCGCGTACTGACGTTCCGGCCGATATGACATCGTCAGTGATCAGCACCCGACCCTTGAGTTCAGCTCCAACCAGGCTGCCGCCCTCGCCATGGTCCTTGGTTTCCTTGCGGTTGTAAGCAAACGGAAAATTTTTCCTGTGGCTGGCATTGAGCATGATGGCGATGCCGGCAGCGAGTGGGATACCCTTGTAAGCCGGGCCGAATAACATGTCGAAGACCAAGCCGGAATCAAGGATGGCCTGTGCATAACACTCTGCAAGCAACTGCAGGCTATAACCGTCATCAAATCCGCCGGCGTTGAAAAAATACGGACTGATGCGACCGGACTTCAGGGTGAACCGGCCAAACTTGAGGTTGCCCTGAGCCATGGCCAGTTTGAAAAATTGCTGTTTATAATTTTGCATTGTGAAAGTATCTCGCGGCTTTGTCTGCGCTGCAATACTCATCGGTCATGACAAGATGTTCGAAGGCAGTTATGCTGCTTTCCCGGTTCCAATAACAAAAGAAACTCACTTTATGCGAATTATCAGTGTTAATACCAACGGCATCCGGGCAGCGGCCCGCAAAGGTTTTTTTGATTGGATGCAAAAGCAGCGGGCGGATGTGGTGTGTATCCAGGAAACCAAGGCTCAGGCAGATCAGTTAGATGATCCGGTGTTTTCGCCGACTGGTTATAACCGGTATTTTCATGACGCGCAAAAAAAAGGCTACAGCGGTGTGGCCATCTACACACCTCACGAACCTGATGACATTCAATTTGGTATCGGCTGGGACGTCATGGATGATGAAGGTCGCTGGATCAGGGCCGATTTTGGCAATTTGAGTGTTATTTCACTTTACCTGCAGTCCGGTTCTTCTAAACAGGAACGCCAGCAGATCAAGTACCAGACCATGGACTATTTGCAACCGATGCTCAGGGCAATGGCCAACGAGGGTCGCGAATACATCATCTGTGGTGACTGGAACATCGCACACAAGAAGATTGATATTAAAAACTGGCAGAGTAATCAGAAAAACTCGGGCTTCCTGCCGGAAGAGCGCGCCTGGATGGATGAATTGTTTGGTCACGTGGGTATGGTCGATACCTTTCGCCAGCTAGAGAGCGGTGAAGACCAGTACACCTGGTGGTCCAACCGCGGCCAGGCATGGGCCAACAATACCGGTTGGCGTATTGACTACCATGTGGCCACACCGGGTATAGCCGCGCTGGCCCGTACGGTTGAAATTTATAAGGCCGAACGTTTCTCGGATCATGCCCCGCTGACGATTGATTATGACTACGTCATAAGCAACAGGTAGCAGGCACTTGAATCAAACGAACCGTTCCTGGAAGGAGATACTGTTCAACCGTAAGATGGTGACCTGTATATTCCTGGGTTTCACCTCGGGCCTGCCGCTTTACGTGTTGATCCAATTGGTGCCGGCGTGGTTGCGCAGTCACGATATTGACCTTGCAACGATTGGTCTCTTTGCCCTGGTTTCATTGCCGTACACGTGGAAATTCGTGTGGTCGCCCGTGATGGACCGGTATAAATTACCATTCCTCGGAAGACGCCGTGGCTGGGCGCTGCTCGCACAGATCGGATTGTTCTTTTCGATCGCGGCACTTGGGCGTTTTGACCCCTCGGCTTCACTGCAATCGATCATAGTGACGGTGTTTGTAATCTCGCTATTCGGTGCCAGCCAGGACATCGTGGTAGACGCCTACCGGCGCGAATTGCTGGCCGATGATGAACTCGGAACCGGCACCTCTTTTTTTATCAATGCCTACCGCCTTTCCTCGTTGGTGCCGGGGTCATTGGCGTTGATCCTATCGGATTTTCTGCCCTGGTCGGTGGTTTACTGGGTAACCGCAACATTTATGTTAGTCGGCATTGTCACTACGTTTGTTATCAAGGAGGTCAGTGACGATGCGCTGGCTCCGGTAAGCTTGCGAGAAGCCGTCGTTGATCCCTTTGTGGAGTTCTTTTCCCGCGGTGGTTTGAAGGCCGGTCTGGCCATCCTTGCCTTCATGTTTTTTTACAAACTGGGTGACAATATGGCGACAGCATTGGCAACGCCATTTTATCTTGATATGGGTTTCAGTCGCACAGAGATCGGTTCTATTGCCAAAATAGCTGCACTCTGGTCATCCATTGCCGGTGGTATTTTGGGTGGTGTGGTCATGCTGAAGCTGAGCATTAACCGTGCCCTGTGGATTTTTGGTTTTGTGCAGATGATTACCATTCTGGGTTTTGTCTGGCTAAGTTTGGCGGGTCATCACCCGCTGGGTTTGTTTGTTGTTGTCAGCGGTGAGTACCTGGGTGTTGGCCTGGGGGCTATTGCGTTGACCGCCTACATGGCGCGCGAGACCAGTAAGGCTTTCACCGCCACGCAGTTTGCCTTGTTCAGCAGTTTTATCGCGATACCCAGAACTTTTGCCAATGCCTCGACGGGTTTTATTATTGAAGCGATTGGTTATACACAGTTTTTCATCGTCTGTACGCTGGTTGCGATCCCAGGTTTGCTGCTGTTGTTCAAGGTTGCGCCGTGGAACGAGCCTGAGTCGCGAGGCGAGTAAGGTATTCGGGTCTCAACTTTCTCAGAGAGGGGCAGGACTAACGGATCTCAATCACCCGGAAACCAAAAGGCAAAATAGCCAGGCGGGTCAATTTCAGGTGCTGCACTGCGAATGGCAGACCGATAATCGTGATGGCGAAAAATGCCGCCAGGAACAGGTGTATCAATGCCAGTTCCAGACCAGGCAGAAGGATCCAGATGATATTCAAGATGACCGAAATAGCGCCTCCCGGTTGCTCGGTTTCGCGTATTTCATGGCCAAAAGGTGCCAAACCGAGTGCGGATAGTTTGAAACACTGAATCCCGAATGGAATGCCAATAATGGTGATGCATAACAGGACGCCACCGAAAACATAAGCGAATGAGATCAGGAATCCACCGCAGATAAACCAAAGAATATTGAGCAAAACTGACATGACCGGATTATAGATTAATGATCATGGTTCGTGAATGTTACCGAGTAATACAGAGTGCTTGGCACCTGTAATAGATGTCGTATCCTGGACACGTTCATTCAGCCTTTCGCGTGCCAGCCATGCGAACAACATACCCTCTACCCAGTCGGGGTCAATACCATGTCCGGCCGTCGACTCCACCACCACGGCGGGTAATGCTGCGGCTATTCTTTGCATCAGAAAGGCATTATGTACGCCACCGCCGCATATCAGGAGACGGTTTGGCAGGCCGGCTTCAGCCAGGCTGTGAGCGACACTCTGTGCAGTTAACTCAGCCAAAGTGGTTTGAACATTAACCGTGGCCGGGCGCGTTTCGCCTAAAATCTGGTTCAGCCAGGACATGCTGAAATGCTCGAATCCGGTGCTCTTGGGTGGTGGCAGCCTGAAGTACGGGTCCGCCAGCAAGTGCTTCAGCAGTTCAGAATCGACTTCACCTTTTGCAGCCCAACGGCCACCATCATCGTAGTCTTTTTGCAGGTGACGTTTGGTCCAGCCATCCATCAGGCAATTGCCGGGGCCGCAATCAAAACCTGTTACACCACCTTTGGCTGGCAAAATGGTCAGGTTCGCTATGCCGCCAATGTTTAATATGGCGCGGTCCTCTTTTTCGCTGTGGAATAGAATCCGGTGAAACAATGGCGCCAGTGGTGCGCCCTGGCCGCCGGCCTTCAAGTCGGCTTCCCGAAAATTATTGACCACGGTTGTACTGGTATTCCTGGCGATCAGGTCACCTCTGCCAAGCTGGAGACTGACCGAGTTTTCACCAGAGGGCTGGTGCCAGACATTTTGCCCGTGCGAACCAATGGCGCGTATATCACGCATTTCCAGCCCGGTCTCACGGACCAGGTTTTGCGCGACACGGGCAAAGAAGTACGCCAGGTTTTCGTCCAGTAGCTCGGCCAACGCCCTGCTTGGGGCTGCGCCGGTTTCGAGCAACTGATCAAGCTTCAGCTTGATCGCAGGCGGGTAAGGTGTGCACGAGGCGTGCAATATTTCCATTGAGCCCTGGCTGAAATTTATCAGCACAGCATCCACCCCGTCCCGACTTGTTCCGGATAACATACCAATGATGAGTTCGTCGGTCACTCGTTACTCGCGGTTGTGGCGTACATAGATGCTGATTCAAGCCGGCTCAATTGGGTTAATACCGGTGCGGCTTTTTGCTTGAACTCAAGTAACTGCGTATCACCAAGCGGGTCTGCTTTAGGCAACGCGACGGTACGTGGATCGCGGTGCACACCATTGAGCAAAAATTCATAATGCAGGTGGGGTGCCTGTGCCAAACCGGTGGCGCCGACGTAACCAATGACCTGACCCTGTTTAACCCGCTGGCCCTGTTTGACCGTGCGCTTGGTAAAATGCAGATACTTCGTAACAATATTGTTGGCGTGCTGGATAAACACATGGTGACCGTTGAATTTGCTGTAATCTGAACGTATGACTTTACCATCCCCCGCAGCATAGACAGGCGTACCTTTGGGCGCTTTGTAGTCAATGCCGTTATGGGCTTTGACGCGTTTAAGTATCGGATGGAAACGCTTCGGGTTGAAGTTGGAACTGATATAGGCAAAATTCAGTGGCGCACGCAGGAACGCCTTGCGCATATTACGCCCGTCTGGTGCAAAGTATTGTGCCTGTCCATCCACGTCAAAGCGTATTGCCTGGAATTTTTCACCCTGATTAATGAAGGTCGCGCCAAGTATCTCGCCGTCACGCAGGAAGTTGCCATCCCGGTAGATCTTTTCATAGAGCAGAAAAAAGCGGTCACCCTCACGGATATCAAGAACAAAATCGATATCCCAGCCAAACAGATTGGCCAGTTTCATGACCATGGCATCACTGAGACCTGCATGTTTACCAGCCAGAAACAGCGAAGAGGTGATGGTGCCACTGGTTTCGGTAACTTCCGCGAGCATGTCACGTGACTGGGAATTCGCAACAACCTGCTGTCCGTCGTACTCGATGACCAGGTAACGGTCCTCATCAACGGTGTAACGCATGCTTTTGAACGAACCATCTGCATGGCGTTGGAATTCGAACACATCGCCTGGCCGTATGTTCTTTAGCTGTTTGGTTTCCTCGTTGAAGGTCATGATCCGGTGCAGGGTGTTTGCACTGAAACCCTGCTGACGAAAGAGGCTATCCAGTGATTGCCCTGCACGGACAGTGACGGGCTCCCATAAGTCGATTTCTGAATCAGGTCCGGGTCTGGTTTCTGCTGTGGGATCAGCTGTCAAATCTTCGAGACCCGGAAGCTGTAAATCCAGTCGCTCAGGCAGGCTGAGATTGACCACCTTGTTGGCAAGTACGGTATCTTTCCCACCACTTTCGAGCCCGCCCAGCGCAATACCAAAGATCGTGAGCGTTAGCGCAAACAGAAGTAGTTTGAGTCGGGTGATTTTGAAATGAAACCGCGGCAATATTCCGGTCAGCATGGAGAGAAAATTCTTATTTTGCATGCTGCATATGGACCACCATCGGGGTCATGGGTTCAGGCAGCGGTAAAGATACCACAGAGGACGGAAACCTGAGTGCGAATTTGTCATTTGTTTGTGCATTATGAAGAAGTTTGGGGTAGTTGCTGGACCAACAAGGCAATACAATGCCCCTCTTACTTTCATTGCAAAAAAGCAGGCAGCATACGGACTGATATATGACAGATGTAAAACAAGCCCTCGAGCTGATAACGCGGGGCACGGAAGAAATCATTAAGGTCGAAGACCTGCAAAAGAAACTTGAATCGGGGAAGATACTACGCATCAAAGTGGGTTTTGATCCAACCGCGCCCGATTTACACATTGGTCATACGGTTGTGATCAACAAAATGCGTCAGTTTCAGGATTTGGGGCACGAGGTCACGTTCCTCATTGGTGATTTCACCGGTATGATTGGCGATCCGACCGGGAAAAGTGCAACCCGCAAAGCGCTGACAAAAGAAGAGGTCGCGGAAAACGCTGAAACCTATGCGACCCAGGTATTCAAGGTTCTTGATCGTGACAGGACCAAAATTCGCTTTAACTCGGAATGGATGGCCGAGCTTGGATCAGAAGGCATGATCCGCCTGGCCGCAAAGTATACCGTGGCCCGCATGTTGGAGCGGGATGATTTCGAGAATCGTTATCGCAGTGGCCAGCCAATTGGTATGCACGAACTGCTATACCCCCTGGCGCAGGGTTATGATTCAGTGATGCTTGAATCCGATGTGGAAATGGGCGGCACGGATCAGAAGTTTAATTTACTGGTGGGACGGCATCTGCAGCAACATTACGGCCAGGATCCGCAGGTGATTATCACGTTGCCGTTGCTTGAAGGTCTCGATGGAGTGCAGAAAATGTCCAAGTCGCTGCATAATTACGTGGGTATCACAGAGGCGCCGGATGAAATGTTCGGTAAGCTGATGTCGATCTCTGATGACATGATGTGGCGCTATTTTGACCTGTTGAGTTTTAAAGCCAATGATGAACTGGCGGCACTGAAGCAAAGGGTTGCCGACGGTGCAAACCCGAGGGATATCAAGTTCCTTTTGTGCGAAGAGATTGTTGAACGTTTCCATGATCGCAAAGCAGCTGTATTGGCACGTGAAACTTTCATTAACCGCTTCCGTGGCGGAGCGATGCCTGATGATATCCCGGAGAAAACACTGGATAGTGACGGTCAGGGCATGGGCATTGCGAACGCTTTGACTCAATGCGGGCTGACGGCCAGCAATTCCGAGGCGTTTCGCATGATTCAACAGGGTGGTGTACGTATAGACGGCGAGAAGGTCAGCGACCGAACCCTGCTTCTTCAAACCGGTTTCGAAGGTATCCTGCAGGTGGGCAAACTCAAGTTTTGTAAAGCAAATGTCAAATAAGCTGCCGTTAACCCCCACCGAATTGCTCGAGTTACGTAATCGACTCGATGACATTGATAACGGCATAGTCGAACTGATTGCCGAGCGCCAGGCGGTCGTGACCACTATTGCTGAGCACAAGCTAAAAACCGGTTTGCCGCTGCGTCATTATGAACGCGAGCGTGAGGTTATAGAGCGTGGCGTTGCCCGTGCCGAGTCCCTCGGTCTTTCCGGCTCGGTCGCACGCGACATACTGCAAACCCTGATCCATCACTCGCTCAGCAATCAGGAAACACACAAGCTGGTCCATTCGGAACATGGGCATGGTCAGCGCGCGCTGGTTATTGGCGGTCTTGGCCGCATGGGTGAATGGATGTCCCGTTACCTGGATATGGTAGGTTACAGGGTGGATGTTGCTGATCATGTTGAGCGCGCGACAGCCTTTGACCGGGTAGAAGATTGGCAGGCAGTCGTCAATGACTATGACTTGATAGTGGTTGCCGTGCCCTTAAGACCCAGCAATGACATTCTGCTGCGCCTCGCGGAATTAAAACCGAAATGCCTGGTTTTCGATATCGGCTCCCTGAAAAGCCCAATGCGTGAAGGTCTGGATGCGATGCTCGTCAATGGCTGCCGTGTATGTTCTGTGCATCCGATGTTTGGCCCCAATGAAATCGGCTTGTCCGGGCGTCATATCCTGTTTGTAAATGTGGGCAATCAGCAAGCTATAACTGAGGCCCGCGCTTTATTTGCGCATACCGCCGCCGACTGTGTTGAATTGAGCCTCGAGGAGCACGACGAGGTGATGGCCTGGGTACTGGGACTTTCACATCTGGTCAATATCGCGTTTGCCGGGGCGCTGGCCCAAAGCGGGGAAAAGGTACCGTTGCTAAAACAAATTTCCAGCTCCACCTTCAATGCTCAACTGAAGGTAGCTACGCAGGTAGTATCGGAAAACCCTCATTTGTATTACGAAATTCAGCAGGGCAATGTCAACACCGCTGAGGTTAGTGAGCAGTTCCGAAAGGTATTAAACGAGCTGATATCCGCAGTTACCGAGCATGACGAAGCGGTTTTTACCCGCCATATGAGTGCCGCACGACATCGTCTGTCCGGTGCTGAGAGCAAACCCGCAAACGGACAATCGTGAAACACCTCGCCGATATTGATTGGGAAAATTGGCAGCCCAAAGACCCCGCGACCCTGGTGTTTGTCATCAGGGATGGAAACATACTGCTGATTGACAAAAAGACCGGTTTTGGAAAAGGCAAGGTCAACGGCCCGGGTGGCAAAGTTGAGCAGGGTGAAAGCCCGGAAGCCTGCGCTGTTAGGGAATGTCAGGAAGAACTGGGAATCACCGTTGTAGATCTTCAGTATTGTGGTCAGCACCGTTTTCAGTTTATCGATGGTTACTCCTTGCTCGTATGGGTGTATCGTGGCGAAGATTTTACAGGTGTACCGACTGAAACGGTCGAGGCAAAACCACTTTGGGTGCCGCTGGATAAAATCCCCTATGAGAAGATGTGGGAAGATGACATTATCTGGCTGCCCATGGTGTTACGCGGTGAGTTATTTCAAGGCCGCTGGTTGTTTGACGGGGACACCATGCTCGATTATGAATTGTTGTCAGAAGCCGCTGTAGCTTAAGTAACTCCGGTTTTGCTTTGACACGGAATATTCCCCGCTTTTTTAACGATGTGCAGCAGTCTGAAAGTTGCGCCAGAATTTGTCAGGAGACAAGTTACCATGAAAATAAAAAGAATTGTTTGGCCGTTAACTTTCACGGCTATGTGCCTGCCATTGATGATGTCTGGTGTTTGGGCGGATGAGATATCAATAGAAGAACAGGCCGCACGGATCAGCCAAAAGTATCTGCTGACTGACACCCATATTGATGTGCCATACCGTCTGCATTCCGGTTGGGTCGATGTGACTGTTTCTGCGCCTGACGGGCAATTTGATTATCCCCGGGCAGTCGAAGGTGGCTTGAACCTGCCATTCATGTCTATTTACACACCGGCAGAAATGGAAAAGGAAGGGGGCAGTTTTGAACTGGCCAACCAGTTGATTGATGCAGTGGAGGCCATCGCTGCACGCGCACCGGATAAATTCATGCTGGTCCACTCGGTGGCAGATGCAAAAAAGGCTAAACAAAGTGGTCGAGTCGGTCTGGCTATGGGTATGGAGAATGGTTCACCCATTGATCACAAAATCGAAAACATCCAGTATTTTGCTGACCGCGGTATCAGCTACATTACCCTGACACATGGACTGAGCAATCAAATNGCCGATTCGTCTTATGACGAAAATCATCAATGGGACGGTTTGAGTCAGTTTGGTAAAGAGGTGGTCACGGAGATGAACCGTGTGGGCATCATGGTGGATATTTCCCATGTTTCAGATGACGCATTCTGGCAGACACTGCAGGTAACAAGGGTTCCGGTGATCGCATCTCATTCATCAGCACGTAACTTCACACCTGGTTTTGAACGCAACATGACTGATGAAATGATTATCGCGCTGGCCAA
>BS_KBA_SWE02_21mDRAFT_10000765_pt1 | contig 12180 bp, 5 predicted proteins | sample BalSeasSWE02_21m_FD_9196 | JGI IMG/M metagenome (IMG submission 9196)
TATTTAAAGAGTTTTATTTAAAAAGAAATTATTCCAACTGTTGACCACTGGACCTTTTTGGGCAACCTGTTGTAGTTTTCTTATATTGTCTACATTTATCTTCTCGCCCCATTAAGGCGCAGCGATACATTATATGCTGTGCAGAAACTTATTGTCTCCCAAAATAGAATAATAATTTTTAAACATTACAGGAGAGATATGAAAAAATTATTTTTTACTCTTGTCATATCAATTTCACTTCAACTTAATATTAACGCACAATCCGGTTGGTTCTGGCAAAATCCAATGCCGCAAGGAAATAATCTGTATGATATTTGCGATGATCCGCTCCATCCGGGAAGATTGTTTGCCGTTGGCGATCAGGGTACAATCCTGAAGAAAGAAGCTCTTTCCGCTTGGCAAATAGTTGAACAAGGCATCTTTGCAAATTTATATTCAGTTTACTTTAAAGGTATATATGGGTGGGCTGTAGGATATAACGGGACAATTTTGCAAAATATTGATGGTCTTGGCAATGTTTGGTATCCACTTAATAGCGGAACAACCAAACAGTTGCTGTCTGTCTTTTTCTTCGATCAATTAAATGGCTGGGTTGTAGGACAAGATCAAACCATTTTGCATACATCTGATGGCGGTACGCACTGGAATAGTGTTTCGCCTACCGGAGCAGAGCATTACTTTTCCGTTTACTTCACAAGCTTACTGAATGGATGGATTGCGGGTGCTGCCGGCAATAATGGAGTTATAAAAAAGACAACAAACGGCGGAACAACCTGGACAAATTCACTAATCCCCACAAACAGGATGAATTCAATAAAGTTTATTAGTGAAAATATCGGTTGTGTGGTTGGTGATGCCGGAAAAATTTATACTACCACTAATGCGGGCACAAATTGGAATTTAGCTGTAAGCAATACTACATCCGATCAGAGAGATTTCTATATGAACTCTTCAGGAGAAGGGTGGGCAGTTGGCTACGACGGTACGATTATACATACAGTAAACTATGGCACAACTTGGAATATTGAAACATCACCGACCAATCAAATTATTTATGGTATCGAAAATGGTTATGCTGTTGGATGGGCAGGAACGCTGTTACACCTTGGGGTAAACTGGGAAATGGAATCCACTGGTTTTACAAATCATCTTTCGGGAATTGATTTTAGTGCTGATGCAACAAGAGGATTTGCAATTGGTGAGGAAGGCTTAATTCTTACAACTACTGATAGAGGAAATACTTGGATACAGGATAACAGCGGAACTAATTATGATCTTTATTCCATTGATGTTACAAATTATTCGGATGGGACTCCCGTTGCAATTATAACTGGCAAATATGGAAAAGTTCTTATAGGCAGTAAGGGTAACTGGCATGATAGAAGCATTATGACAACAGATCGTTTGTATGCTGCTTTCAGATTTGTGAGTGGTAAGGCCTGGGTTGCAGGAGAATTTGGGAGAATATGGAAGACAACTGATTCAGGACAATCGTGGGTATTACAACATGAAAACACAGGTTATCATCTTTACACAATAAAATTTATAAGTAAAAATTATGGCTGGGCTGCTGGAATGAGCGGGTCAATTTTAAAAACTACTAATGGTGGTGACGATTGGATAGATGTTTCACCAAACAATATTGAATTTTTTAGATCAATATATTTTTTAGACTATAATAATGGTTGGGTTGTTGGAAATGGTGGTGCAATATATAGCACTACTGATGGTGGAGATAGCTGGACAGAATTATTGCCAAAAGTTACGTATGAAACTCTTAACAAAATCTCTTTCGTTAATGAAAACATTGGATGGATTGTAGGAGCTACTGGTTCAATATTTCTTACAAATAATGGTGGAGTTAACTGGCGGCAACAGAATTCACCAAGCAATGGATTTCTGACATCTGCCTGTTTCCCCGAGACCGGTGCCGGATGGATTTGCGGTCGTGATGGTGCTATACTTCACACAACAGATGGCGGAGGAACAATAACATATAAAATTTATGAACGAAGCTCACTTAATCTTTCAATTCCTGATCCTGGAGAAATAAGCGATTTTATTGAAGTACAAATAGTTCCCAAAATACTCAATGATCTTTCCCTTTCGGGTGTTACTGTTCTTATAGATTCTGTGATTCATGCGGAAGTTTCTGATCTTGCGTTTGTTCTTTCGCATAATGGAATAATAGACACACTTATTGCCCAATTAGAAATTGCGGGTAGTAATATATTTTATTGCAGCTTAACAGATGCGGCCTCCAATCCTTTAGAAGAAGGCGAACCTCCTTATGGAGGTAGTTATAAACCCCACGGCCCATTATCGGTTTTTTCTGGGCTTAGTCCCAATGGTGAATGGACTCTTAAAGTTGTTGATATGGTTTCTGGCAATTCAGGAACTCTTCAAGCCTGGGGTTTAAAACTTTTCTTTGATGCTCCGACTGGAGTCGAATCAAATTACTCTATTGTCCCAAATGAATATGTGGTTTATCAAAATTATCCTAATCCATTCAATCCAAATACAACAATAAGATGGCAAATGCCTAAAACAGGATTTGTAACTCTGAAAGTCTATGATGTCCTAGGTAGAGAAATTACTACACTTGTTAATGAAGAAATCAAGGCAGGCAATCACGAAACTGTTTTTGATGCATCGTGTTTTAACAGCGGAGTTTATTTCTATCAATTAAGGACAAAAGAATTTATAAAGACAAATAAAATGATATTAATAAAATAAGCTATAGTCTNTTTCATTTTTTTTAAGAAGGAGAATGTTATGAGAAATACTAGAATTTTTTTATCGANCCGCATCATTTTCATTTTTATAATCACATTATTNGTANCATCCCCAAAAGCTCAGGTATTCATTATCGGTGATCATTATGAGAAATTCTTTTATGGTGGTCCTAAATTGACTGCTGATTTTGATGGCGATCTTGATATAGATATCGCGGTCGGGCAATTAGATGCGGGCGAAATCTGGATATACACTAATGATGGTAGCACTCATTTCTCGCATACACAAACGATAACTGTTAGTTTTGCTAATCTGCAGACTGCAGACCTGAATGGCGACGGCTACAACGATCTAATATTTTACAATGAAAAAACTTCGCTATCCCCAGAATGGGGCTTGACCATGTATTTCAATAACGGTGACGGTACTTTTTATGAGGGCTATAAGGATACATTGGGATCGGTATTTATGTGCACAGCAGATTTTAATGGTGATGGCATTATGGATGTGGCGGTTTCTAATAAAAACGTACATTATTATAACCTTGGAATGCTAATTCTGTTTGGCACAGGTGGCGGCAATTTCGCACCCCCTATAAACATTCTGCCTGAAATAGAACAGGGGACGGCTATCACAGCGGTCGATCTTGATAATGACAATGATGAAGATATAATGTGTTATATTTCCACAGTAGGGCGCCATTCTCTATTAAACTTCGGAAACGGAACGTTTGCTGACCCTCTGCCAACAGGTGGTGCAGGGATTATTGCACCTCTTGCTGATTTTAACGGTGACAACTATGTCGATATGATAGGTTATATATACGGCGACTGTGATGTTGATCCTGCGTATTCTCTGAATAACCGTGACGGCACCTTCTCTCACCCAGTGAAGGCTTTTGAGACAGCCGGTGTCTTGAGTGGCGCTTCCATGGGGGCCGCCGATTTCAATGGAGATGGCTATGCGGATATAGCTTGGCACAGGACAGACCTATCAAAAGTAACTATCCGATTAAACGATGGGCGGCCTCTTTTCCCAAATACTTTAGCGGATCCCCTTTATGATGTTTCAGCAGGCAGCTGGGGTATGGGGGTGTCTGATCTTGACCAGGATGGTGATCCTGACTTACTCATTTTTGGTAGAGATAGTAGCCTTACCATAATGTTAAGCCAGGCCGTTCAGCATAAAAGGCCGGTATTTATTCCTGACGATATGCCAACTATCCAGGATGGAATAAATTACGCCTGGAACTTAGACACTGTGCTTGTTCAGCCAGGAACGTATGTTGAGAATCTTAACTTCAATGGGAAAAATATTGTATTAATGTCTACAGATTATGCTGCTAAAAAAATGCTCGGAAAAGAATCTGAATTTTCATACCAAGATTTTTCAACTATTATAGATGGCGGTGCTGCCGGCAGAGTATTCCTTTTTGAAAATTTTGAAGATACGCGTTCTGTTATCGCAGGATTTATCATTCAAAATGGCTATGCCGAGGTGGGGGCAGGTGTACGCTGTTATGATACATCAGCAGTGACAATAATACATAACATTTTCAGAGATAATCATACCAGTGGCGGAGCTGGTGCTATATTTGTTCATAAGGGTGATGTAATAATAAAGAATAACCTTATAATAAATAATAGTTCGGAATTGAGTTGGGGAGGTGGTATTTATTTACTTCATTCTAAAGGTATAATTGCCAATAATATTATATATGGTAACAGTGCTGTTAACGGCGGAGGTGGGCTCTACGTCAATACAGGAACCCCCAGCATTTACAACAACATAATCTGGAATAACACTTCTACATCTGGTGGTAATGAAATTGGTTGGTTAGACATTTTTCCTACAATTACATACAGTGACATAAAAGGAGGCTGGACTGGCACGGGCAATTTAGATCTTGATCCAATGTTCGTAGATCCTGCAAATGGTGATTTTAGACTGATGGCCGGATCACCTTGTATAGATGCGGGTGACCCTAATTCACCATTAGACCCAGATGGTACACTCCCAGATATGGGAGCCTACTACTACTTTGATCCATCTGATGTTCAAGAGTCAGGTTTACCATATACTTATAATCTTTTACAAAACTATCCAAACCCATTTAATCCAAGCACAATTATTAATTGGGAAATGCCGCAGGCTGGTTTAGTCTCTTTAAAAATTTATGATGTGCTTGGCAGAGAAGTAATAACACTTGTTAACGAAGAATTAAATGCAGGTAAACACGAAACTGTTTTTGAAGCAGCAAATTTTAGTAGTGGAGTTTATATATATAGAATTAACACAGGAGATTTTATTCAAACAAAAAAGATGATTTTGTTAAAGTAAAAACAAGAAGAGGGCAAGATGAAAATTTTTGTAACCGGTGGTACCGGCTTTATTGGAAAATATACAACAGAGTCGCTAAGCAAAACAAACCACCAATTAAAATTGTTAATTAGAAAAAGCAGCGACTCTTCCTTTCTAAATAAACTGAATGTTACCATGGTCGAAGGAGATCTGACAGACAAAAAATCCCTACTTGAGGGTATGAAAGATTGTGATTCAGTAATAAACATAGCTGCTCACTATACATTCTGGGAACCAGACAATAAAATTTACAGCGAAATAAATATTGATGGAACTAGGAATGTTATGGAGTGTGCACTAGAGTCAGGTATAAAGAAAATAGTTCATATAAGTACTGCCGGAATTTATGGTAAACCAAATGAAGAACCTTTTAAAGAAGAAAGTGTCGTTGGCCCAATTCAGTATAGTGAGTATTTCAGGACTAAATATGAAGCTGAAAAAATTGTATGGAAATTATTTGAGGAGAAAGGATTGCCGGTTGTTATGATTTATCCTGTTTGTGTTTTGGGTGTCGGGGATACAAAAGCCAGCGGGAGATATTTGCACGATTTAATCAATCGTAAGTTACCTGCAACGATATTTAACAATCATACCTTCACTTTTGTTTATGTAAAAGATGTTGCCCAGGCAATAGTTAATGCTTTGGAAAAAGAAAATAATATTGGTGAAAAATATTTAGTTGGGAATTATCGTTATAAATGGAAAGAAATAAATAAAATGATCAGTGAAATTTCAGGCGTCCCACTACCAATATTCAAATTGCCGGATGCACTTACTATGATGAATGCTTATTTATTAACAGGCATTGCAAATATTATAAAGAAACCGCCACTATGGGGAATGGCTATAGATCAGATGAAGGTTATGAAAGCTGGTTTTAATGTTGATGGAAGCAAAGCAGAAAGAGAACTTGGAATAAAATACACCCCAATTCATTTTGCTCTTAAAGAAGCAATTGGTTCAATCAAATGATAAAAAAGTTTTGACACTCTGAAGTAAAAATATTTTTTAAGGAGGTTAAAATGAAACCTGGCAATTTGTTAGTTATTCTGCAGGTTATTCTTGTTTCGGTAGCTTTTTCTCAAACTTATATACCTCCTGGTGATGTGTCTGGAACTTTGGGATTTAATGGATCTCCATATTACATTCAGGGTGATATCACCATACCAAATGATTCTACTCTTACCATTGAGCCTGGTGTACTTGTTGAATTTCAGGGACATTATGCGTTGAATGTTCAAGGACAATTGTTAGCGATTGGAACAGACACAAATATTATCACATTCACAGTAGACGATACAGCAGGATTTCATAATCCGGAGACTACACTTGGTGGGTGGAATGGAATTCAATTTATTGATACACCCTCAGAAAATGATACTTCTAAAATTATTTTTTGTACGCTACAATATGGGAAAGCTGTTGGATCAAGCACGCCTGACAACGCAGGCGGTGCAATTTATGTCAGCAATTTTAACAAAGTATTGATTGAAAATTGCATAATTACAAACAATAGTGCGGGTGGCTCCGACTCACCATCAGGTGGTGGAATAGATCTTGCATTCGCAAATATAACCTTAGAGAATAATATAATTTCGAATAATCGGGCATGGGATGGCGGAGGTATTCAAATATGGGAATCAGACGTCGTTTTTAGAAATAATATTATTTCTTATAATAAAGCCGATGAGGGAGGCGGAGGAATTTGGATTGGCGGTCAATCGACCGTAGTATTTAATAATGATAGTATCGTTGGGAATGGTGCGGCAAATAATGGCGGCGGTATGGTTTGCTGGCAAACCTCCGATGCAAGGCTCGACTCAGTTATTCTTGATAATAATGTTGCAAGTTTTGGCGGTGGTATTGCTGTATTTGAATGTAATTTACAATTAGAATATTGTAATCTCTCTGATAATGCATCGAGCATAAATGGTGGGGGTTTAAATAGTGAATCCAGTACGCTAGTTATTAATAATACAGATTTCAATAAGGATACGGCCTCATTATCTGGTGGAGCTCTGGCAATTAATAATTCAGAGTTGCTTCTTGCTGGGTGTAATCTTATCGATAATGGTGCAGGAATTCGCGGCGGTGGAATCTTTTCCAACTATAGTATTATTGATATCGTAAACACAACTTTCGAAAGAGATACAATTACTGTTTTTGGTGCGGCAATTCAGGTTAATTACTCAGATTTGTCTTTAAGTAATTGTAATCTCGTTAACAATAGAGCCGGAATTCTTGGTGGAGGCATTCATTCAGACTCTAGTAATATTAATGTAACGAACACAATTTTTGAAAGAGATATGGCGGGTGAAAGCGGCGGGGGGATTGTTGCCGTACAAAGCAATTTGATAATCAATTATTGCGAATTTAATAGCAACACAGCTACATCATATAGTGGCGGCGCAATACGTAGTGTTTCAAGCCCACTAACTATAAATAATTCAAACTTTACAGATAATGGTGCGGGAATACTAGGTGGAGGCATTCATTCCGACTTTAGCAACATTAATATAACGAACACTACATTCGAAAGAGATTCCACCGGTGAATCCGGTGGTGCGATTTTTACATGGCAATGTGATTTGTTGTTCGATAATTGTAATTTTAAAAATAACACTGTTGCTTATCATGGCGGGGCTATCTGCTCTGATTCCAGTTTAATAATACTGGACAATTCAAATTTTATTCAGAACTCATCTATATGGGGTGGTGGTATTAAAAATCAGCACGGCGTACTACAAATGAACAATAGCTCCTTTATTGAAAATTCATCAGAACATGGTGGCGCCATCTATCTTGAGGCGGGTACTACAGAGCTAACAAACATATCATTTGTGCAGAATTCTTCAATCTGGGGCGGAGGTATTAGTTCAACAAACTGCAATCTGTTTGTTGATAGCTGCCTGTTTTCTCAAAACACAGCAACAAGTGAAGCAGGTGCAATTGAATGTCTCATTGATACTGCTTACTTCACTGAGAAATTATCAGTTCAAATAGACAATTCAAGGTTTTTAAATAACATATCGGAAAATTTATTTGCTGGTGTAAAAATCAGGCAAGATAACTCTGATACTGCTTTATGTAGTGTCAGGATGGATAACAATTTATTTAAAGATAACACTGCATATTCATATTCTGCAATTCGGTTTATTGGAAATATTGAGGATATAATCATAAACAATTCAATATTTGATAATAATTACAATTACTCACCAATTTTCCATTCAATATTTTCAGCTAATGGAGGTGCGAAAGTAGAAGTCAACAATTCTGTATTTGCAAATAATTATCCAAGGGCAGCATCGCTTAATTTAAATGCAAGAATAGATTTTATGAATTGTACTTTTACGAATAATTACGGGACAAATAGTGCAGCATTAAGTCTTCGTAACAACGCAGAAGCAACTATAACGAATTCCATACTCTGGAATAATGGTAATAATCCAATCTTGTTGGTCAACGTAGGAACTAGTGGAAGTTTTCTGACTGTAAATTATTCTGATATTCAATTCGGACTTGATTCAATTATTGCGCCAGACTCTCTTTCAGTTCTAAATTGGGGAATTGGAAATCTGGATTCTGATCCGCTGTTTGTTGATACATTAAATAATGATTTTCATCTGCAGGATTTAAGTCCTTGCATAGGGGCAGGAATTGACTCAATAGAGATCGCTGGCTTCTGGCATTATGCACCCGTAACAGATATTGAAGGGAATCCAAGACCATACCCGGTGGGCACAATGCCAGATATGGGGGCATATGAATCTCAATATCCCGTTAAGGTGGAAGATAATAATTTAGACTTACCGACTGAGTTTGCTCTTTATCAGAACTACCCCAACCCATTTAATCCAAGTACAATTATTAGTTGGCAGCTGCCAGTGACGAGTGACGTGCAGCTGAAAGTCTACGACGTTATTGGAAATGAGGTTGCAAAATTGGTTGATGGACATAAAGAAGCGGGTCATCATAACGTTGAGTTTGATGCATCAGCACTTCCAAGCGGTGTGTATTTCTACACACTGACAACTGGAGATTTTATAAGTACTAAGAAGATGATATTGCTGAAGTAGTTTATGTAAATGTGAACTTTAATAACAAATTTTACTATTTAACTAAAGATGCAATATGAAAAAGTTTTTTCTGCTTTTATTTGTCTTATCATTCTTATCTGCAAATCTATACTCACAAAGAGAAATTGTACTTGAGACATTTGATAACTGGGGAGGGAATGGATTGCCTGCTGGTTATGAATGGCTAGTGGACAGTACTGCACAATTATACCTTGGAAGTGTAAGTCAAGTTGGCGGCAATATTGGTTCCGCAGTTAAGTTAACTAACCTGTATGCAACCACGAAACCTCCAAACAATATAATTACAAAAATAATTGATTTCGTTGATGTTGTACCAAACTACATTAGTGTTACTCTAAAAAACTCAGGTCCACAACCATGGGGTTACCATTTGTGGGTAACCTTCGAGGAGGATTTGGTGGGATCGGGTATGAGATTTTATGTTTGGCTCCCCGGTGTATCTTGTCCAGAATGGTATACGTATACAAAATTTTTCTATAATGGAGTCCCACGGCCTTTTATTAAGATTAGGATTGCCCTTTGGCCTAATGTAGGTCCAGATTTTAATAATGAATGGGTAATTTATGATGAAATTAAATTAAAGTGGAGTAGCAGAGTCCAATTATTGCGGCCAACCGGAGGCGAAAAATGGATGTCTGGTGAAAAAGAACTAATCAAATTTTCTGCTGCTGACACAACTGATATACTTAGTATTGAATATAGCACAGACGATGGTTCAACATATTCCTTAATTGCCGATAGCATAAAAGCTTCAGATGGACAGTATGAATGGACAATCCCAGACGTTGAACCGACCAATAAAGCAAAGGTTAGAATTACGAGTATTATAACTGGTGATTCAGCAAAGAGCAATAACTTCCTAATGAAGCCATATATAATAACAAGATTAGATAACAACGGGGATTTAATTGCTTATGATATAAACACAGACCGCTGGGGATTTGGTAATACAGGTGCAGAAATGTGGCCTGATACGTTTTACAATCATATTGATTATAAAACTGGAATCGATCCACATACAAATAATGTTTACGACCAGACAGCTGCAGGAGGTGTTTTTGCCACTGCCGATTCTACAGATTTTCCAGCTTGGGTTTCGTTTACAGATGCATTTGGCATAAATGCTTGCTTTACAGGAGCAGGTGAATATATTCCAACTGCATTGCTGAAGTGGAAATCATTTATAGGTAATTGGGGCGGAAGTTGTTTTGGTATAGCAGCAGCAAATGCACTTGCATTTGAAAACAAAAATCAGTTTCAGTCTCATTTTTCTTTCTTAACAAATTTTGCAAATCCTATCAGTCTTACTTCAGACTGGAGTGTTATTTACGTTACGAGTGAGCTATTCACTCATCAATTTGGAAATCCCTCTATACAGAATGATGTTTCAGGCAATGGAATTAAAACTCCGAGTCAAACAATAGATGACCTTAAAGAAATGTTGAAACAAGAGACTACTCAGCTAAGAACAATAACAATGATTAAGAGCACGGGCGGAGGTCATACTATACTTCCATACAAGCTGGAACAAGACACACTAAATACAAATATGTATTACGTATATGTATATGATAACAGCTATCCAAATGTTACTGATGCAAGAATAGTAGTGGATGTTGATCATAATGGAGGAATTGGATTGTGGGATCCTGATTATGCATGGAATGGCTGGGGGGGTGAAAGTGGATTTTATCTGGAAATACCATCACAACTTTACTTCAATAATGCGATCTTCCCAAAATCAGTAGTGGCAAATAACTCACCATTTATGATGGCTGAAGATGAGTTAATGGTAAGTCTACCATCGCAAGCATCGATAAAAATAGAAGATGAGCTTGGTAATAAAACTGGATATTTAAATGGTCAAGTGTTAAACGAAATACCTGGGTCAAAGCCTCTTATGCTAAAAAACGGAAGCGAATCACCACCTTATGGTTATCATCTGCCGACAGACAATTACTCTGTTATAATGGACAACTTCACTGCAGATACAATGGATGCGTACTTTTTTACTGGTAACAAGTCATTTGAATATGAGAGATATGGCGCCACACAAACTCAGACAGACAGACTATTTTTTGACGGAGGTGTATCAGTCACTAATCCAGAGGCAGAAGCAAAGTCAGTTAAACTTCTTAATATTATCAGTGACACAACATCAGCAGATGAAAAGCTGTTCTCGTTCAGATCACTTAATCTTGCACAGAATGACTCTGTTAAAATCATAAATCCTGATAATAATAGTTTAGATTTAATTTCATATGGCTCACAGAAGAACTACCAGATAGAGTTGGAATATGTCTCAGATGTAATCTCATCGCGTTTTCTTAATGACAATGTTTCTCTTTCAGCAAACACAACTCATAAGCTTGTTCCAAATTGGGGAGATTTTGCAGATTTATTTTTAACGATTTATGTAGATGAAGGAAACAACGGAACCATAGACGACACACTAGAAATTATTAACCAGGTAACAGAAGTCGGTGAAGATCAGGGATTGCTGATACCCGCAGAGTACAGACTTGAGCAGAACTACCCAAATCCGTTTAACAATTCAACTGTAATTAAGTACTCAGTAGCTAAAGAAGGAGTTGTCACACTTAAGATATACAATGCAATAGGAGAAGAAGTTGCTACACTAATAAATGAAACAAAACAACCAGGGAATTATGAAGTAACATTCAGCACAGAACAATTAACAAGTGGAGTTTATTTCTACAGCTTGCAAGCTGTAGATTTTGTGCAAACAAAGAAGATGGTGTTAATGAAATAAGATGAACAACTGAAAAGAATTTTAATAAAATAGTTTTATTCTTCTTTTATCAGATAGAGCAGATTATCTTCAACCTTATAATACATAGGCGCAATCTGTATTTTAGGATAACGCTGGCGTAATCTCTGAGTTTCGCTAAGGATAAAATCAATCTCATTATTAATTTCAAACATTGGTGCGTAATTATTAAAATGTTCTTCGGCTTGTTCT
>BS_KBA_SWE02_21mDRAFT_10000766_pt1 | contig 12180 bp, 11 predicted proteins | sample BalSeasSWE02_21m_FD_9196 | JGI IMG/M metagenome (IMG submission 9196)
AACAGTATTCCTTAGGGAATATTAATTTTAATGTTACTACAAATAAATTCAACAGTCGTATAAAACGAGATCAACTTTTTTTATACAATACAGCCAACATTGATGCGATTTCTATTAACAACCATTTGTTTAAAAAAATGGGTGATTCTTTTTATGAAGTATTATATGAAGATAATGGAGATCAGTTATTAAAGAAATATGATGTTAAATATAAAGCAGGTTCTGTTAGCAGATTAAATGGTTCAGTAGGAAAACCTACAGTTTCTATNGAGTTTAGATATTTAATTAATAGTGAAGNAGAAATTAAAATGATTGAGCTCACNAAAAAAAGTATTATGGATTTAACGAAGAATGAGCAAAATTTGAATATTTTTGAAAGTTTTGTAGAAACAGAAAATTTAAGCTATCGAAAAGAAGATGATACTATTAAAATGGTAGCTTTTATTTTGAAAAATTCATAGAGCATTTATTTAAATACCATTACCTAATAATAACTTTGATATAAAAAATGAAATATTCACAACGAAAAAAGGCAATTTTGCTCCTAGCTGATGGGACAGTTTTTGAAGGAAAATCAATTGGAACAGTTCGTTATATTAGAGATAAAGGAGCAATGAATGCTGTTATTTCAACAGAAACAGACATTGATGTTTTAAAAGAGAAATTAAAAGCGGTTCCAGATATGAAAGGCTTAGAACTTGCTTCTAAAGTTTCAACCAAAGAACCTTACTTTTTTGGAGAGGAAAATGCTCCAATTAAAATTTCAGCCTTAGACATTGGTATTAAAAAGAATATTTTAAGAAACTTGTCTACAAGAGGGTGTTATATTAAAGTATTTCCATACAATGCTACTTTTGAAGAAATGAATGCTTTTAATCCAGATGGATTCTTTTTATCAAACGGACCTGGAGATCCAGAGCCTTTAAAGGATGCTCAAACTTTAGCGAAAGAAATAATTAAAAGAGATTTACCTTTATTTGGTATTTGTTTAGGGCATCAGGTAATTGCTTTAGCAAATGGAATTTCTACTTATAAAATGCACAATGGGCACCGAGGTATAAATCATCCAGTTAAAAACCTAATTACAGGAAAAGGTGAAATAACTTCTCAAAATCACGGTTTTGTGGTAAATAAAGAAGAAGTAGAAAAACACGCTGAACTAGAAATTACACACATACATTTAAATGATGATACTTTGGCTGGGATGAGAATGAAAAATAAAAATTGTTTTTCAGTTCAATACCATCCTGAGGCAAGTCCAGGGCCACATGACTCTTCTTATTTATTCGATCAGTTTATAGATAACATCAAGAGCGCAAAAAATTAAATATAAAAGCCACTAGCTAAATTAGTTAATGGCTTTTTTTATGCATAAAAACGAAAACGTTATCGTATAAATAGGGACTTAAAGTAAGGTAATTTAACCTTTTTATTTGTAACTTTGAACAAGAATATAACTTTAAAAACAATAAGAATATGAGTATGATTTTAAGTGTTCATGCACGTCAAATATTTGATTCAAGAGGTAACCCAACTGTAGAAGTTGATGTAGTTACAGAAAACGGAATTTTAGGAAGAGCAGCTGTACCTTCAGGAGCCTCAACCGGAGAACATGAAGCAATGGAATTGCGTGATGGTGGAAAGGATTATATGGGTAGAGGAGTTCTAACTGCTGTAAAGAATGTAAATGAGCTAATTGCTGAAGAAATTTTAGGAGCTTCAGTATTTGAACAAAACTATATCGATCAATTGATGATTGAATTAGATGGTACAAAAAACAAATCTAAGTTAGGAGCTAATGCTATTTTAGGTGTTTCTTTAGCCGTTGCAAAAGCAGCAGCTCAAGAATTAGAAATGCCATTGTATCGTTACGTTGGTGGTGTAAGTGCTAACACACTTCCTGTACCAATGATGAACATTATCAATGGAGGTTCTCACTCTGATGCACCTATTGCTTTCCAGGAGTTTATGATTATGCCAGTTATGGCTAAAAATTTCACAGAAGCTTTGAAAATGGGTAGTGAAATTTTCCATAACTTAAAAAAATTAATTCACGATCGTGGTTTAAGTACTGCAGTTGGTGATGAAGGTGGATTTGCTCCAAAATTTGATGGAACTGAAGATGCAATTGAAACTGTTTTAAAGGCAATTGAAAATGCTGGTTATAAACCAGGTATTGAAGTGAAATTAGCATTAGACTGTGCTGCTGCTGAGTTTTATGTTAACGGAAAATACGATTACACGAAATTCGAAGGTGATAAAGGTGTCATTAGAACTTCAGAACAACAAGCAGATTATTTAGCTGAATTGTCTTCAAAATACCCTATTATTTCAATAGAAGATGGTATGGATGAAAACGATTGGGAAGGTTGGAAATATTTAACTGAAAAAATTGGAGATAAAGTTCAATTAGTTGGTGACGATTTATTTGTAACAAATGTTGAAAGACTTTCAAGAGGTATTGAAAACGGTATTGCAAATTCAATTTTAATTAAAGTAAACCAAATTGGAACTTTAACTGAAACCATTGCTGCTGTAAATATGGCGCATAATGCAGGTTATACTTCTGTAATGTCACATCGTTCAGGTGAAACAGAAGACAATACAATTGCTGACTTAGCAGTAGCATTAAATTGTGGTCAAATTAAAACAGGATCAGCATCTCGTTCAGATAGAATGGCTAAATACAATCAATTATTAAGAATAGAAGAAGAATTGGGAAGCGTTGCTTATTATCCACAAGCTAAGGCATTCAAAATATAAGTTATTCAAAATTATTGGATTATTAAAAAGTCGGGATTTATCCCGACTTTTTTTGTTTATGTAACAATATGTACATTATTTAAAAACATTATTTAAAAATCTTTTAAAATAAAGGTAAAATCATTAAATTAGCTATAAATAATTAAATAAAACTAAATTAATTTTATACAACATAAAGCAATGTCAAAAACCGCGATTTTAGAAGTAGAAGGTAAAAAATATGAGTTTCCTATTTATAAAGGAACTGAAGACGAGATTGCAATGGATATTAGCACGCTGAGAGGAGTTACGGGAGGGTTAATTACATTAGATCCAGGTTTTAAAAACACAGGATCTTGTGAAAGTAAAATCACATTTTTAGATGGAGAAAAGGGTATTTTACGTCATAGAGGTTATGCCATTGAAGAACTAACTAAAAAAGCAAGTTTTTTAGAAGTAGCTTTTTTAGTGATATTTGGAGAACTGCCAACAAAACCACAATTGAAAAAATTTGAAATTGATATCAAAGGTCAATCGATGGTTAATGAAGAGATGAAAGATATTGTTGAAGGTTTTCCGAAATCAGCACATCCAATGGGTATGTTATCTTCATTAACAAGTGCTTTAACTGCCTTTAATCCGGGAATTGTAAATGTTCATTCTGAAGAGGATATGTATAATGCCATAGTAAAAATATTAGGAAAATTCCCTGTTTTAGCAACTTGGGCACATAGAAGAAATAATGGATTGCCATTAAATTATTCAGATAACTCATTGGATTATATTTCAAATTTAATGCAATTAATGTTTAGAATTCCTACAGAACAATATAAAATCAATCCAATTGCAGTTAATGCTTTAGATGAGTTATTAATTTTGCATGAAGATCATGAACAAAACTGCTCAACCTCAACGGTACGTATAGTTGGGTCATCAGGGGCTGGGTTATTTGCATCGCTTTCTGCTGGTGTTTCAGCGCTTTGGGGACCACTTCATGGAGGCGCTAATCAAGCTGTAATAGAAATGTTAGAAGCGATCCAAAGGGATGGAGGAGATGTAGATAAATTTATAGCAAAAGCAAAAGATAAGGATGATCCATTCCGTTTAATGGGATTTGGGCATAGAGTTTATAAAAACTTTGACCCAAGAGCTCGAATTATTAAAAAAGCCGCTGATGATTTGTTTGCAGATTTAAATTTAAATGACCCAATTTTAAAAATTGCAAAACATTTAGAAGAAGTTGCCCTTAAAGACGAATATTTCGCTGAACGTAAATTATACCCGAATGTAGATTTCTATTCAGGTATTATATATAGAGCTTTAGGAATTCCAGTCTCAATGTTTACAGTGATGTTTGCTATTGGGCGTTTACCAGGTTGGATTGCCCAATGGAAAGAAATGAGAGAAAATAACGAACCAATAGGAAGACCACGCCAATTATATACTGGGGAGCCTTTACGCGCTTTTAAATCATTTGAAGAAAGATAATTTTTTTAGATTTTAAATATTTAACAAAACCTCGTATTAATTTATGGGGTTTTGTTATTTTTACGTCAAAATATTATTAATATGTTAAAATTAAATGTTCGAGATGAAACTTCTCGTCTTAGAGCAGTAGTATTGGGTACTGCAGAGAGTTGTGGACCCATTCCTAAAATTGAAGATGCATATGACCCTAAGTCAGTAGAGCATATTAAATTGGGTACTTATCCTTTGGAAAAAGACATGATAGCTGAAATGGAAGCTTTGAATGCAGTTTTTGAAAAATACAATGTAAAAGTTTACCGACCTTCCGTAATAAAGGATTACAATCAAATATTTTCAAGAGATATAGCGTTTGCTATTGAAGATAAGTTGATAATATCTAATATTTTGCCTAACCGGGAAAATGAAATTGAAGCCATTCAATATATTATAGATGAAATAGATCCGGTTAAAGTTATTGAAACCTCTGAAGATATTCATTTTGAAGGTGGAGATGTAATGCTTTGGGGCAACTATATTTTTATTGGCACCTATAAAGGAAATGATTATTCAGAAATAATTACGGCGAGAACAAACATGAAAGGGGTGAATTTCATTAAAGAATTATTTCCAAATAAAATTGTAAAAGAATTTGATTTGGTTAAATCTAATACCATTGCTAACGAAAATGCACTTCATTTAGACTGCTGTTTTCAGCCTGTTGGAAAGGATAAAGCAATTATACATAAAGAAGGTTTTAGAGATGAAAATGATTATAAATATTTGGTAGATTTATTTGGAATGGAGAACTTATTTCATATCACAAAAGATGAAATGTATCAAATGTTTTCGAATGTTTTTTCAATTTCAAATGAAGTTGTTGTTTCAGAAAAAAACTTTACAAGATTAAATAATTGGCTACGCCAACAAGGCTTTACTGTTGAAGAAGTTTCTTATGCAGAAATTTCAAAACAAGAAGGGTTATTAAGATGTTCAACAATGCCGTTAATAAGAGATTAGTTTTATGCAACAAGTAACAAATAATATTTTAATGATACGCCCAGTTTCGTTTCGTATGAACGAACAAACAGCTGTTAATAATTATTATCAAAAAGTTTTAGAATCGCTAACTCCAGAAACAGTTCAGTTTAAAGCCTTGCAGGAGTTTGATGATTTTGTTGAAAAATTACAAGCAAAAGGTGTAAATGTAATTGTAGTGAATGATACAAAAGCAACAGATACACCCGATTCTATTTTTCCAAATAACTGGGTTTCATTTCACCAAAATGGCGATGTTGGTTTGTATCCAATGTTTGCTGAAAATAGGCGATTCGAAAGGCGAGAAGATATTTTAGACACCCTAGAAAGTGAAGGTTTTGAAATAAACAATGTAATTGATTATACTTCGGCTGAAGCCGAAGCATTGTTTTTAGAAGGTACCGGGAGTTTATTATTAGATCGTGTAAACCAAAAGGCATATTGTGCCTTGTCTCCTAGAGCTGATGAAGATTTATTTATTGAGTTTTGTGAAGATTTTGAATACACACCAGTTTCATTTGTAGCGTATCAAACTGTAAATGAAGAACGATTGCCAATTTACCATACAAATGTTATGATGTGTTTGGCTGAAGAATTTGCCGTTATTTGTTTGGAATGTATTGATGATAAAAAAGAACGTAAAAATGTGTTAAGCCATTTGAAGGAAGATGGAAAGGAAGTTATTACTATTTCCGAGGCACAAGTAACTAATTTTGCTGGTAATATGTTGCAAGTAGTAGGCGAAAATAATAAACGTTATTTAGTGATGTCTAAATCGGCTTACGAAAGTTTAAATAAACATCAAATTGTTAGTATTGAAAAGCATTGTGAAATAATACACAGTTCCTTAGACACTATTGAAGCCTGTGGTGGTGGAAGTGCAAGGTGTATGATGGCCGAAGTATTTTTACCGAAAAGTAATTAAAATATTATTGAAAAGTTGTAATTTTAAGAATGCTTTCAAAAAAGACAAAATACGGACTAAAAGCTTTGAGTTATCTTGCCAAACAAGATCAACATGTTCCTGTTTTAATATCTGATATTTCTGAATCAGAAAATATATCTAAAAAGTTTTTAGAAAGTATTTTACTGACTTTAAAAAAGAACGGAATTCTAGCTTCTAAGAAAGGAAAAGGAGGCGGTTATTATTTATTAAAAAGCCCAAAAGACATAAAAATTTCTACGATCATTAGATTATTAGAAGGACCAATTGCGATGTTGCCTTGTGTAAGTTTAAATTACTATGAAAAATGTGATGATTGTATAAGTGAAGAAAGGTGTAGTTTAAATATTTTAATGGCAGAAGTTCGCGACAGCACCTTAAAGATTCTTGAAAATAAAACCTTGGAAAATTTCAATTGTGGCGATCATTGATTTGTTTTTCAATAATTTGTTATTGTGAAAGCTATTAATATCAGATTTCATCTTAAAATTAAAGTTAATCATTTTCTAAATCTGGTCAAAAATTGCTTAAGGATATTACCCCAATTTCTATTTGGGGAAGAAGTTTTATAGCCTCCAAAAAAGAAAAAAATCCGATGTTAGTCGGATTTTTTTGTAAAAGATTTATAATATGATTCCTATTCCGCTTCCAAAGTATGAATGTAATTTATAACAAACCACATGTTTGTTTCGTCAGAAATTTTCTTTTTAAAATTGGGTTTTTCATGCAGTCCGTTATAACTTTTGTAGAAGATAACCCCCTCTGGTTGTTCTTGAAAATCTTTCGTTGAAAAATCTACTATATTATAGCTAAATTCATAACTTTTTGGACCATCACCTTTACCTGTATTTCCATGACAACATTTGCAATGTTTTGAAAATAAAGCTCTCCCCAATTCTAAGTTGTCTTTATCAACATATGTTGGGTTTTTCATTTTTATGTATTTATCAGGAATTTGCCATTCTTCTTGTAAGATTTGGTCAAATGAATAAAGTCCAAAACTCACTATACCTGCAATCATTAAATATTTTAGTGTTTTCATAATTTTTATTTTAAATTCGAATTATTATTTAGAGCCTAATGTTCTTATGAAATGAACTAAAAACCACAGATCTTCCTCAGTCAATTTTTTTTCATAGTTTGGCATGTCATTTCTACCTATATAACTTTTATAAAATAAAGCTCCATCTGATTGAGCTTGAAATGTTTTAGAAGAAAAATCACCTAAATCACCTTCTACCTCTCCAGCTTTTGTGCCATCTCCTAAACCGTTTTTTCCATGGCAAGATTTACAATGTTTTGTATATAATGATTTCCCGATAGCTAAATTTTCGGCACTTGCTTCGGTTGTATTTTTCATTTTTTCATATTTTTCTGGAACTTTCCATTCTTCCTGATATAATTTATTGAATGATAAAAGGCACAAACTTACAATTCCGATAAAGGTTAAAAATTTTATTGTTTTCATGTTTTTGTTATTTAGAATGTTAATATTTAATCATTTTAGGTTATAGTTTTAATTTTATTTCATCCCCTTCTTTTTTTATTTTTATTAAGTTTATAATTGTGTAAACGTAATTTGCCCAAACACCAACTAACATAATGGTTAATACGGTATACATCCAAAGTGGTGCGACAGCAGACCATAAAGAATTTTCTTCTTTCATAATATGCTTGTGGAAAACACCCCACTTGGCTGTTTCACTTTGTGTTACATCCCCATATTCATCGTGATCTACAACCATTGCAAACACTAATAAATTATCGTTTATATTTCCAGGAATATCTGTGGGAAAATTAAATTCGTAGACACCATCACTAATGAGTCCTTCATCAATTTTCATTTTTGAAAGCATTGCTTGAACATAAAAATTGATTTCTACATCTTCAACAGGATTTTTTTCGCCTAACTTGTCTATTGTAAAAGCTGAAACTAAAACAGTTTTCACACTATCTATCTCTGTTAAGTTTAATTCTAAATGTAAATCTTTAACACTAATCTCTGCCGTTTCTTCTTCTAAAGAATTAGTACCTCCAAACAGTGCTGTTAGATTAATATTTCCTTCTTCATCTGTTAAATAGTTTTGATTTTCGGGAAGTATTAATTTTGCAATTCCTTCTTTTGAGGTGTTTACAGTGCCTAATAATTCTTCTTCTTCATCTAAAATATTGAAAAACTTAATTTCAGCATTAAAAACTGGAACTTTATCTTTTCTATCCTTTTTATTAGTTGCAATAAAAGTTACTTCCAGTAAACGAGAATTGTCAGGCTGTTTAACTGTAGTTAAATTAAAACCCATTCTATAATTTGTGACATCATTTTCTTGAGCAAAACTAATATTGCTTAACAATAGTACAATAACAAAAGAAGTAATAAACGGATATTTAAACAGATTTCTTTCCATGATTTATAATTTTATTGTACTTGTTCAGTTGTGTTTTTTCTTCTTTTTTCTTCACATCTTTCTTGATCAATAATTCCAGACATTGGTATAATAGGTACAAATTTCATTATGAGTTTAAAAAATAATATAAAAGCTGCAATTCCTGCAAAACTTAATGCATACTCAATCCAAGTAGCTGTATAAAAAATAAACTCAGGTCGTGTGTCTTGGATAGGTATGTATGGAGTTTCTAAAGTTGGGATGACAATTAAATATCTATTTAGCCATAATCCAAGCACAGCGATTACTGCTGCAAATGTGATTGATTTTATAGTTCTTAATTTTTTAAAGAATAAAATGGCTATTGGTACTAGTACTCCAATATAATTTGCTAAAATAAATTCCCAAAAATAGCGGCTAAATAGCGTGTCTAATAATTCTACATCATTTGTTTTGTGACTAAACCATTTAGCGAAATATTCACTAAAAGTGAAGTAGCCAAATAATATTGAAATTATGAGTAATACAATTCCTGCTCCAATAAAATGAATTTTTCTAATGTATCTTTCCAACTTAAATGTTTTTCTAATTAAATACATTGAAATTATAATTACACCAACTCCTGAATACAGACCTGCAATTATAAAGTAGGGAGCAAAAATGGTACTATTCCAGCCAGGTTGAAGCGTTAAACTAAAGATCCAAGCAAGGACTGTATATGCTACAATAGCCATTGCTATAATCATAACTGACATTATTTCGGTAATTTTGTGTAACCGTTCTCGTTGTGTAGTTGTGTCTTGGTATCCGATTGCTAATACTTTGTATACTTTTTTTTGCCAGTTAGGAACTTTTAAATTTTCTGAATCTCTTAAAATTGCAAAGTCAGGAATAAATGTTAAGTATAGGTAAATGAAACACCCTATGAGGTCGGTCATTATTGCAATAATATCCCACGTAATAGGTGATTGAATTCTTGGGTAAATAAATAAATAGTGCAACCTGTCTAATCTACCAATACACAATAAAATAAAAATAGGACCAATTATTAGTGATAAAACTGTGATAATTTTAATAATTCTGGCAATAGCATATTTCCAAGAACCTTTAAAAAAATGCAATACACCAGTAATAAAAGCACCAGAATAACTTATTCCAACGAAGAATATAAAATTGATGATATAAATTCCCCAAACAACATTATCTCTCATTCCAGTGATTTTATGACCATTCATAAATTGAAGATAAAAGGCATATAGGCCAACTGAAAGAATGGCAATTAATATGACTATCCATAGTTTAGAAACAAAACTAGTTTTTTCTAACATTGGTGAAAATTCTTTAACTAATTCTCTTTTTCTTTTATTGATATCCATAATTAAGATTATAAAGTTAAATTTTACCTTGTTTTTTTAGCTCCTTTACATAATCAACATTTTTGTAACGTTCAATAATGTCTTCATCAACATCAAATCCGCGTTCTAATGGGAACTGCCTGTTTACTGCAGGTAAATAATATACATTTGGTTTGGTGCCTAAATGCTCTAAATATCTATAACCAGCACGTTCTTTAATTAATTTCGAAAAACGAACCGTTTCCTCTCCATTTGTTACAATATCTTCATTAATATCACCAAAGTATATGACACCCATTGGGCATGATTGTGCACAATGCGGTAATTTTCCTTGGCGCAACATATCTGGGCAAAAATCACATTTCATAATGGTACCTTCAGTTGCGGGGACTCCAGTTTCGGGAGAATAAGGAATTGTGGTATTCTTAAATTTATCTTTATGTCCCCAATTAAAAATACGTGCAGAATATGGACAACTTGTTACACAAAATTTACACCCAATACAGCGTTCTGCATCTACTAAAACAATATTGTCATCGCGTTTAAAGGTTGCCCCTGTTGGGCAAACGGTTACACAAGGTGGGCTGTCGCAATGAAAGCAAGGCTTTGGAAACCAATATGGATCTGCTTCTTTATTATCTTGAATAAGTTGCACTTTTATAAACTCTTCGTTGTAATCTAATTGATGTGCCTTTTGGCAACTTTCCACGCATTTCCTAGCATTCTTACATTTAGCCAAATCTATCACCATCACAAATTTTCTGTTTGGAATTCCTTTTCTAGATTCAGCTGGAGTTATAAGGGCTTCCGGATATTTATTAATATTGGTAGCATCTACCTCAACTATTTTGCCCTCAGGGGTTAATACCCTCATTTTTTCACCTGAACCTATTTCTTTATCGTCATCTATAAGGTTTGAAAACAAAGAAGCACCTGTTACAACTGTAACACTAGACATGAGTCCTAATTTTAAAAAATTACGCCTGTTGGAATTACTTTCTTTAGGTTTGTTACTTTTCATAATTTTAATTATTTGATAAAATCAATAATAATTATTGTCAATAAAATTTAAATTTACTTTGTCTTTGATATTTAGTATAGTTGGAATAGTCCGAAACTAAAAAATTTAAAATTTTTCATAATGTTTGTAATTCATATAAGAATTGCAATTTTATTTTCTTATATAAATTTAGGAACATAAGCTTTACCTTATAATGACAAATGTCATAAAAAGCAAAATAAAGCAAAAAAATATTTTTTTATTAAAATAAAAATGCGTATAAAAAATGTCACTTTAGTTACATAAGTGCTATTTTGATGTTAATAATTTGATGAAAAATTTAAAATAATTCTTTTAAAATGTAATAATTGTTACATTAAATGAGGTATTATACAAATTATATTGTATTTATTTCAAAAGCTTAAATTCACAAAGTAACAAATGTTACAAACGATATTTATGATAATTTTGTACAATATTTTTGTTATTTATTATCATAAAATTTTAACAAGTAGGTTTTTAGATGAAGTTTTCAAGGTTAACATAAAGTATAATTTATTTATGAAGAGTAAAAAGGTTTAATCTGAATTTTTTTATAAGTAAAATTTATCTTATGACTAAAATATTCAGTAATAATTTATGAATAATTTAGGTTAAATTTTGAAATTCTAATTAGGATTAAAATTCATAAGTTATTTATTTACTTAGGAATTTAACTTCATTTGGGTTGGGAAATTAAGTTTAAAAAAAATTCTAAATAAAAATATATATAATTGCATTTTTAAAATATCCAGTATTATTTTTTTAAATATTTAGATGGTGTTTTTGTTAAATTTAGTGTGCTTTATTTGAATTAATTATGGTTTTCAAAATTGAAAAAATCAATAAATATAATTTTTTATCAGTTCTAACTTACAATTTTTTTAAAAAAACAAAAGTTCAAAAAATCCTACATATATTATTTTAATTTAAGATAAAATTTGCTTCAATTAATAAATATTATTTAAATCTAAAAATTAAATATATAGCATATATATTGTTAAACAGGTTTGTAATGTACTGATATTATGATAATTATCATAAATAATTAATTTTTATTCTGTAACTTTAGTTTCATAAATCATAAAAATCATACAATTTATTGCTATATGAGATTCTGCATAATAATTTTTTTAAATAATTTAAACTTTGAATTATGATTACAAAAAATAGAAAATCAATTGCTACCGTTTTAATAATATTAGTTTCAATAAT
>BS_KBA_SWE02_21mDRAFT_10000767_pt1 | contig 12175 bp, 16 predicted proteins | sample BalSeasSWE02_21m_FD_9196 | JGI IMG/M metagenome (IMG submission 9196)
GCAGNACTCGCTCCGGCAATTCGAGTTAATGCAATTGCTCCCACAGTTACACGCACAGATCTCGCATCTAAATTACTTAGAAATGAAAAAATGGAGGAAAATATAATAGAGCGTCACCCACTTAAAAAAATTTTAAATCCCGAAGATGTAGCTCAAATGGCCTCCTATTTAATATCTGAAAGCGCATCCTCTTTTTCAGGTCAAATTTTCGAAATGGATTGCGGAATTGTAAACCTAAAACTATAACTTATAGCTACGAAAAATATAACCATGCATAAAACTGAATCCTCCATATATGATGTAAAGATCTGTAATCTTCAGGGCAAACCGATTGATTTTTCAACTTTCAAGGGCAAAAAGCTTCTAATTGTAAACGTTGCTTCCAAATGTGGCTTTACACCACAGTATAAAGATTTACAAGAATTACAGAATTCTTATCCATCTTCTTTGCAAGTCATAGGAGTTCCTTGTAACCAGTTTGGAAAGCAAGAGCCAGGCAGTCCAGAAGAAATTCAGACGTTTTGTGAAATCCATTATGGTGTTTCATTTGTAATAACTGAAAAAGTCGAAGTTAAAGGGAAAAATCAACACCCTCTATACAAATGGTTAACGAAAAAAACAGACAATGGCCGAATAAATTCAAAAGTGAAATGGAACTTTCAGAAATACCTCTTAGATGAAAATGGAAATTTGATTGATTATTATTACTCCATGACAAATCCCAATAGTCCTAAAATTATTAAACATTTAAAATAACGCTATGATAGAACTCTTTCGAAGAAAATCAAAGGAACAAACGCTTCAAAAAGAATACGACAAACTGATGCAAGAGTGGTTCAGATTGTCATCAATTAATCGCTCCCAAAGTGATACTAAATATGCAGAAGCACAAGTGGTTGCAAATAAAATTGAACGATTAAAAAGTAACAGTTTGTGATGTTTCCATGAATATTGATTCTGTTTCAACTTAATAATTTTGCCAGTTTGGTTGACGTCTATTAAAATATTTCAGATTTTTCTTAACGTGATAGTGTCGCTAAACTCATCTTTTTTTCTAAACAACTAAAAATGAAAATCTATACTTTGCATAAAAAACAATTGCTTCCAATTACGGTCGATGAAGCTTGGGAATTTCTATCAAATCCTGCCAACTTAAAAATTATCACCCCCGACTACATGAGCTTTAATATAATTGGTGGGGTGGATCGTCCTATGTATGCCGGTCAGATTATTCAATACATTGTGACTCCTGTTTTGGGAATTAAAACAAAATGGGTTACTGAAATTACCCATGTCATTGACAAAAATTATTTCGTAGACGAACAACGTTACGGTCCCTATGCGTTATGGCATCACAAGCATTTTATAAAACCAATAAACGGCGGCGTCGAAATGGAAGATATCATCGACTATAAAATACCCTTTGGCAAATTAGGTCAACTCATTCAACCACTATTGGTGGAACCTAAGTTAAAGGAGATCTTTGAGTATAGGAAAGAGAAACTTGAGCAATTATTTGGGGTGTACAAACATTAATTTAGTCATATTGTGAATGCATTTGTATTAAAAAAAGCACCAAAAAGTATTGAGGATAAGTCGTTAAACAATGCTCAATATTCAAAGAAGGCAAGGTGTTTAAGGAGGTTAGTATGATTTTAAAATTTAAATTTTTTTTTAAAAAAGTAAGAAATATCCTATAAATTTTATTGTTTTATCGGTTAATTATATATATTTAACCCATTAAATTATTATAAAGCAACTACATAACCCCAAAGATATTTGCTTATGGAAGTTCTAGAAAATGAATTCACTAATGGTGAAATCAAAGTTACTTATAAACCTCAAAGGTGTATTCATGCCGAAAAATGTGCTCAAGGTTTATCGGAAGTTTTTCGTTCTTCGGTTATTCCTTGGATTAATTTGGAAGCCTCGACAACACAAAGAATTATATCTCAGATTAAAGAGTGTCCCTCAGGCGCACTAGACTACTGCCAAATTAAGAATTAGATAGTTATCGAAAATTGATTAATTAATTGGTAATTTTGCTTTAAATCAAACAATTTTTCTAATCTTGTATAGTTAAATTAGATAATTGAACAAAGAATAAAGGCATGATGAAAAAAATTTTAATACTACTCATTTTTATAACTATAAAAAGTATTGGTTACTCACAAGAAAAAGATAATACTATTGATCAACAATTTCAAGAATTAATTGATGGCTCTAACAATTATCAAGACTATAAAGTGATTAAAAAAAGTAAAATCATTGATTTGCAGAATACTATAAAAGACACTATAACTAAATTAAAAAATGAAATTGAAACTGCATATCTTGAAATTGAACGCCAAAAAAGTGAAACCATAACCCTAACTCAACGTTTAACGTCTTCGGAAACAAACTTAATTGCTTCTCAGCAAAAAGAAAATGGTATTGAAACTTTTGGATTATTGATGAACAAATCGTTGTATAATCTTGTTATGTTGTCAATTATAATGGTTCTTTTTGTTATTCTTGGTTACTTATTTTTTAAATTTAAAAGTAGCCATACGATAACTAAAGAAACTCAATTAAAATTGAAAGAAATCGAAGAAAAATTTGACGCGCATCGCACAAAGTCACTCGAAGAAAATCAGTTGTTGGGAAGAAAATTACAGGATGAGATAAATAAGAAGAAAAAAACATAAATCAATCTCCTAATAATCTATAAGACTAATTGTATTAACTATCAATTCGAGTAATTTTTGCTCCTATTGCATTCAATCGTTCATCAATATTCTCATAACCTCTGTCAATCTGTTCAATATTATGTATCACACTGGTTCCATTAGCAGAAAGGGCTGCAATTAACAANGAGATACCGGCACGAATATCTGGCGATACCATTGTAGTTGCTCTTAAGTCGGATGAGAAATTATGTCCAATAACGGTCGCACGATGTGGATCACACAAAATGATTTTTGCACCCATATCTATCAATTTATCGACAAAAAATAAGCGACTTTCAAACATTTTTTGATGAATTAACACACTTCCTTTTGCTTGAGTACAAACCACTAAAACAACACTCAACAAATCCGGTGTAAACCCAGGCCAAGGAGCATCTGAGACAGTAAGAATTGATCCGTCAATATATCCTTGAATTTCGTATTCAGCATGTGAGGGTATAAAAATATCATCTCCTCTCTTCTCAATTGTAATCCCCAATTTTCTAAATGTATCTGGAATTATACCAAGATTTTCCCAACTTACATCCTTAATAGTAATTTCACTATGCGTCATAGCCGCCAAACCAATCCAGCTGCCAATTTCGATCATATCTGGCAACACTCTGTGATTACAACCTTTTAAATACTGAACCCCATCAATTAAAAGTAAATTAGACCCAATACCTTTAATATTGGCTCCCATTGCGTTAAGCATTTTACATAGTTGTTGTAAATAAGGCTCGCAAGCAGCATTATAAATGGTTGTTGTTCCTTTAGCTAGTACTGCAGCCATTACAATATTTGCGGTTCCAGTTACTGATGCTTGATCGAGCAACATATATGAACCAATGAGGCCGTTGGGAGCATCCACTCCATAAAATCGTTCCTCTTTGTTATAACGAAATGTTGCGCCAAGTTTTATAAAACCCTCAAAATGAGTATCTAATCTTCTTCTTCCTATTTTATCTCCTCCTGGTCTAGGAATATAACCTTGTCCAAAACGCGCCAATAATGGACCAACAATCATTATTGATCCTCGAAGAGAGCTCCCTTCCTTTTTGAATAATTCAGATTTCAAATAATCTAGATTGATGTCATCCGACTTAAAAGAAAACTTTCCTTTTCCTAACTTTTGAATTTTAACACCCAAATTATTTAAGATTTCGATAAGTTTATTTACATCTAGAATATCCGGAATATTTTCAATGATAACTTCCTCAGGAGTCAATAAAACAGCACATAAAATTTGAAGAGCTTCATTTTTAGCCCCTTGCGGACGAATTTCACCTTTAAGTTTGTGCCCGCCCTCGATTTGAAAAGTTCCCATAAAATATGGTAATTAATTAGTAACGCTTACGATTAACATTTCGGTTATTTGCATTGCTTTTGAAGTTCTTCTTGTTTGAAGTGTTTGTATTACTTACAAACCGCTTCTTCGTTTTCAACAAATCTGTAGCATCTGATAGATCCTCATTGCTATTTTTAAGGTTTATCTTTCCATCAGAAAGCTCAAACAAGTGATTAAAAATCACTTCATCATCAACTGTATCTTTATTCCAATTAAGGAAGCATTTTTTCATGTGGTTGGCAATAGTAATTACCAATCCGTCTTTTTTATCACCTTCCTCCCAATTCACAGCAACATCAATCATTCGTTTGATGTTATTTCCGTAAAATCTATATTTAGGAAAATTTTGAGGATAACCTAAGGGCTCTGGACGTGCAGCCAATTCTTCTCTAGTAGGAATTGGATATGGAGAATCAACATCCAGTTTAAAATCTGAAATAATAAATAATTGATCCCAAAGCATGGGTTGAAAATCAGGAACATCTCTCAAATGAGGATTTAAGTTGCCCATCACAGCAATTATACTTTTGGCTACTTTATTTCGCTCCTCTTTATCCTTAATAGCAACGGCTTGATCCACCATTTTCTGCATATGCCTACCATACTCAGGAATAATCAGTTTAGGACGCTCTGTATTGTACTCTATCTCTTCTATCAAAATGTTTATTTTAAGGGGGTAATATAATATTGAAGTAATTCGGCATGCAAAATACTAAATTTATAGCGAAATAACCCCCTCTATGCTAGAAACTTCAATATATTTTTCGATAACTGCTTCGGGTGAATTCATTGTTACACTGATTGAAATGCTGGTATAACTTCCTTTTGAAGAGTCCCTTGTTTTGATAATCGAATCCGTACCATCAAAAATAACTTCAATTTCCGCTATTTTTTCCAAGACGGCAGGCACTATGAATTTATATAAATATGGCGCCGGCCAACAAGTATCCTGTTCAAGTTGAAGTTTCAAGCGCTTGTAAAAATCAACATCATTTTTGTCTTGTTTCATCCTTAGTAATTAATTATATTTCTGGCAAAGATAGGTTTTCAGTATCAATAATTATTCACGTACTTTGTCTCTTTACAAGCCTCTATTTATTAATGACTATACTAAATCATAACGATTGAAAACAAGAAGAATTGTTATTACTGGGGGGCCTGGTTCTGGAAAAACGACCTTAATTTCATATTTAGAAAAAAAAGGTTATGGTTGTTTACATGAGATTTCCCGGTCAGTGACTATCGATGCTAAAAATGAAGGTGTTGAACAAATATTTTTAGAGAATCCACTGTTATTTAGTGAAAGGTTATTAGAAGGCAGGCTACAGCAATTTAGAGACGGATTGAATTTAAAACTTCCATACTTATTTTATGATCGTGGTTTACCAGATATCTCAGCATATATGGACTTTATAAAGTTCGATTATCCTGTTAAATTTTCAGAAGTTATTAATACAAACCGATATGATGTGATTTTTCTACTACCTCCATGGGAAGCCATCTACAAACAGGATAACGAGAGATATGAGACTTTCGATCAAGCAGAGTCAATATATTACTATTTACTGAAAAGTTATCAAAAATATAACTATAATGTGATTGAAGTACCTACCGGTACTATTCAAGACCGCGCCCTTTATATGATTAATTATTTAAACCGTTTGTATTGAAAACACCACAGCAAATTCTTAATCAATATTGGGGGTTTTCTTCTTTTAAACCGAAACAGGAGGAGATTATATCATCAATATTGAATGGGCAAGATACGGTAGTTCTTTTGCCAACGGGCGGCGGGAAATCAGTTTGTTTCCAGATTCCCACCCTACTTACAGATGGAATTTGTATTGTTATTTCTCCTTTGGTAGCATTAATGACCGATCAAGTTAGGAGCTTAAAAGAGAAAGGAATAAAAGCTCTTTCCATTAGTGGGGGTATTTCATTTGATGAACTGAACATCTTACTAGATAATGCTACACATGGTAATTATAAATTTTTATATCTCTCACCAGAACGCTTGCAACAGGAAATTGTTCAAAATGCAATTAAGAGAATGCATGTTACCATTATTGCCGTAGATGAGGCACATTGCATCTCTCAATGGGGTAATGATTTTCGTCCTGCTTATAAAAATATTACCATATTACGGGAATTGCATCCCTTAGTTCCAATAATTGCACTTACAGCAACAGCTACTCCTGAAGTATTGGAAAACACTATTGATGAACTCCAATTAGAACTTCCAAGAATATTTGTAGATTCATTTGTTCGAGAAAATTTGTCATATCAAGTACTTGAAGAAAATGATAAATTACATCGAATAGAGCAGTTACTTAAAAAAAATACAGGTTCGGCTATCGTATATGTTCGCAGTAGAAATAGTGCTATAGAAATCAACAATAAATTAAATAATATAGGTATTTCTAGCAGCTTTTATCATGGTGGAATTTCAAGTGCTGATAAAAATAGTCGGTTAGAAGCATGGAAGAAGGGTAGTGTTTCAACCATCGTGGCAACAAATGCATTTGGAATGGGTATTGATAATCCAAACGTTAAGTTTGTTATTCATGCTCAATTGCCTGAGAGTTTAGAAAGTTATTTTCAAGAAGCTGGCCGGGCTGGAAGAGATAATTCGAACGCCATTGCTATAATACTATACAATCAGTATGATAAAGTTTTAGTAAAAAAGCAATTTGTTGATTCCCTTGCCTCACCCACGGACCTAAAGAAGCTCTATTTAAAGCTTCATAATTATTTTCAGATTTCTTATGGAGAAGGTGAATTTACAGAGCACAGTTTCAATTTTTTAGATTTTTGTCAGACATACAACCTCAACTCCCAAATCACTTATAATGGTTTAAATACCTTAGATCGCTTGGCTATTATTCAACTTTCAAAAGAATACGGAAGAAAGTCGATCTTACGTTTCTTAGTGAGTTCTGAAATTCTTCTTGCTTATTTTGAAAAAGATTTGCTAGCATCGGTAATAGGAAAAACTATACTTCGATTGTATGGAGGTATTTTTGAAACCCCTACCTCAATTAATATGGAACTGATTAGCCGAAAATCTGGTCAAGATATTTCGATAATTATTTCAGTTTTACAAAAAATGCAACGAGATGAAGTAATCGAACTCACCCTACATATTACAGATGCCTCACTCACCTTTTTGGTGCCTAGAGAAGATGATAAAACAATCAATGTTATTGCTAAAGAAGTTGACCAATTAAATAAACGGAAAAAAGAACAAGTTGCTGCCGTTTTAAATTATATAGAGAATAATAGTACATGTAGGAGTCTTCAATTAGTTAATTATTTTGGAGAAAAAAATATAAAACCATGCGGTATTTGCTCTGTTTGCATTTCAGAATCTGAGGCGCTTGATAAAAATGAAGCTAAATTAATTTCATTAAAAATTCTTACCGTACTAAATGAAGGTGGAATGAACTCTCGTGAGATTTCAGAAAAACTTACTTTTACTGAAGTTAAAATCATTAAGGTATTGCAACTTTTGCTTGAAGCAGAAAAAATTTCTATAAATATGGTTAATCAATATTACTTGAAATAGAAAACTAATTTACTAGATTCCAGAAAAAACGAAATAAATATTAATGCTTGACAAAATACCAAAAGTGGAAGATTTACGGATTGTTTTTATGGGTACCCCATATTTCGCTGTAGGAGTACTAAAAAAATTGATAGAGGCTAATAAGAATATTGTTGGAGTTATTACCGCACCAGACAAGCCTGCAGGAAGGGGGCGTAAGCTGATGTGTTCAGAGGTGAAAGAATATGCCGAATCCAAAAATTTAACAATTTTACAGCCTACTAATTTAAAGAATGAAGATTTTTTAAAAGCATTGAAATCACTAAATGCTAATTTACAGATTATTGTTGCTTTTAGAATGCTCCCAAAAGAAGTTTGGGCAATGCCAATATTTGGAACATTTAATTTGCATGCTTCTCTTCTGCCTCAATATAGGGGTGCGGCTCCTATTAATTGGGTCATTATTAATAGTGAAACAAAAACTGGTGCGACAACATTTTTTATAGACGAAAAAATTGATACTGGTGAAATAATAGCTGCATCAGAAATTTCTATTGATGAATTTGAGACGGCCGGAACACTTCATGATAAACTTATGGAGATCGGCAGTGAGTTGGTTCTTGATACAGTCTCTTTAATAGAGAATGGAACATTAATTACAAAAGCACAACCTACATCAGAAAGCTTAAAAGATGCTCCTAAACTAACTCCAGAAAATACCAAGATAGATTGGGCTCAATCTGCTAAAAATATTGAAGCACTCATTCGCGGACTTTCACCTTATCCAGTTGCTTGGTCTTTTTTAGAAAATAAAGGAATTATAGTCAAAATTAAGATATTTGACGCTATTATAGAAGATGACAGCCACCATTACATAAATGGAACAGTTTTAACGACCAAAAAGGAGATGAGAATTGCAGTTCAAAACGGTTATCTTAATATTAAAGAGATACAACTTCCAGGAAAACGCAAAATGTCTATCCCAGAACTATTAAATGGATATTCATTTCACAAAGATGCAAAAGTATTGTAAAGACTGATTACCATTGAATTGTCCAAAATTGGTTAAAATGGCTCCGCTTTATTAACAAACACTTGAAGTTATTAACAAAAATCGCGATTTAGCGCGCCATTACTTGCCTGAACCGATAATCCTGCTAATTTTGTAGAGCAATTAATTGAAGTTTAACCAACAATTTAAATTAAACAAACTATGAACAAATCAGATTTAATCGATGCTATGGCAGCCGACGCTGGAGTAACTAAAGCCGCAGCAAAAAAAGCATTAGAGTCATTTTTAGGTAATGTACAAGGATCACTTAAAAAAGGAAACAGAGTATCTTTAGTAGGCTTTGGATCTTGGTCAGTTTCTAAAAGAGCTGCAAGAGAAGGAAGAAACCCTCAAACTGGTAAAACCATTAAAATTGCTGCAAAAAAAGTAGTGAAATTTAAAGCAGGTTCAGAATTACAAGGTAGTGTGAACTAATTGTAAAAAAATATTCTTATAAACCCCGTTAGGCTAAACAGCTCAACGGGGTTTTTATTTGAGGAATTTTATCAACTAGCCAGTAATAAATTGTGTGTTTAGTTTTTTTTAATTAGATTTAATAATCAAAAACAAATCATGACAACACTAAAACCGACTAAAGGTATGCTTCTCATTGCCGAACCGTCTATTATCGGAGATGTTTCATTCAACAGGTCGGTAGTGTTATTAGCCGAATATAATGAAAATGGTTCCGTCGGATTCATACTTAATAAACCATTGGAATACAGATTGAAAGATTTTATTCCTGGTGTTAATTCTAATTTAAAAGTTTATAACGGTGGCCCGGTAGAGCAAGACAATCTATATTTTATTCATAGAATTCCTGAGATTATTCCAGATAGTATCGAAATCTCTAATGGTATCTATTGGGGGGGTGATTTTAATGCAATTATAGATTTACTTCAAGATGACAATTTAAAGAATGATCAAATAAGATTTTTCCTAGGTTATTCGGGTTGGGCGAAAGAACAATTAGAGCAAGAGCTGGAAGTGAATAGTTGGGTGGTCATTCCTAATGATTATAAAAATGATATTATCGGAAAATCAAATACCAATTTCTGGAAGGAGAAAATGATTGAATTTGGTGGAGATTATGTTATCTGGTCAAATGCTCCAGAGAATCCAACACTTAATTAGCCCATCCTTGCCTTCAAATTCAATTTTGCAAGTAAATTTTTCGCAATAATTGTAGTAAACTCCTTTTTTCGATATTTAGTTATGGATTGAATGCCCATAATGACGTTCGTAATAAATATTTCATCCGCCTTTTGAAGATCAAAAGGAGAAATCGAAGTTTCCACGATAGTATACTCAGGCAATTGCCTACATATTTCAATTAGTTGTTTTCTAAGAATTCCATTAAGACACCCGTCAGCTATAGGTGGTGTTCTTATCTCTGATCCATTCACTATAAATATATTGCCGTTCAATGCTTCTACAACTAATTTATTTTCATTAAGTAAGAAACAATTTTTATAACCATTTTCCTTTGCGAAAATACTTCCCAAAATATTTATTATTCGATTATTGGATTTTATTGTCGAAAGCAAACCCGAAGTAATAAAATAATCCTTAAAGAGTTCTACTTCATAATTATCACCGTTATGAATGTAAAAATCAGTTTCTAACAATTCGCAACTAATGAGATAATCAATTTCGTTTGTATCTGGATTATATTTTCCTCCCTTTTTTCTCCAAATCAAAATTTTTACTCGGAAAGAATTATATTCCTTTGAATGCGTTTTTATAGTCTTAAAAATTTCATCCTCTAGGAACTCTAAGGTGAATATCATTGGAATTTCCATGCGCAATATGCGCATCGAGGCCATTAACCGAAAATAGTGATCCTCCCAAAAATATATTTTATCTCCTGAAACTCTTATCGTTTCAAATATTGCATCGCCAAAATTAAGTCCTCTATTTTCTGTGTCAATTTTGGCGTCTATATTTTGTACTATATCTCCATTAAAATTTATCATAAAAAAACCGCCCCAATTAATGAGACGGTCCAAATATACTATATTTTTAAAGGAATCTAGGTCGAACCCAGAATCTGTTTCAATTCAGAAATCATATTATCCCACAGCATTTTACCTTCTTCAACTTCATCTTCTTCAGCAAAATCAGTGACCATTAAAGACACATCTTTGGTGATTTCATCTACTTGAATTCGGAGCTCAAAATAATAATCTGTCCCTTCATCTTCAAGCCATCTAAATTTTATTCTTTCAGGACTTTTTTTACTCAATAACTTTGCTTCTTCTTCACTTTCAGACCAAATAAACGTAAAAAATTCACCTCTCGAATTCACATCATCTGCATACCATTCCGACATGCCAGAAGGAGTTGATATATATTGGTATAATAAAGATGGAGACACCTGTATAGGGAACTCCAATTCATATTTTATTTTATCGTCCATAACGTAATTTGATGCGTGAATATATATATTAAATTACAAACAGGGAAAAGAAACGGTTTATTTTTTAAAAGATTTGATATCATTACCAATGACCAAAAAAATATTCTTGCAACGAATTAATTAAATTCAATAGAAACTTATCTTTCGATTGAAAACTAATCCTTAAAAATGGCTTAAGATATTATTCTAATAAATAATGCTAATTATAAATATCTTCATAAATTGATAGTGTTTTACTTTCATTAATTAAAATAATCATAAGCGTATGCTGCTACAGACATTAAAGACCCTTTTTGAGAGAGACCTAACCAAATTAAAAGTAGAAATAGCACTTTATAAAGATGAAAAAAACATCTGGTTAATTGATAAAACCATCTCGAATTCAGCTGGAAATCTTTGTTTACATATCATTGGAAATTTGAATGCGTTTATCGGGGCTGAATTAGGAAATACGAATTACGTGAGAAAAAGAGAACTTGAATTTGCAATGAAAAACGTTTCAAATCTTGACTTATTAAATAGTATAGATGAAACAATAAATGTCGTAAATAATTCACTCAACGCATTAAAAGAAGATGAATTGCAAGGTGACTATCCAAAAATCGTTTTCGAGAAGAGTATGTCAATTGAGTATTTCTTAGTCCATCTCACCACTCACCTTGCCTATCACCTAGGGCAAATAAATTATCACAGAAGGTTACTAGATTCATAATTAAATCAAATTTTAATAGCTAATTTGTTGTTTAAACAAACATCTCTCTCTTTATGGCTTCAGTTTTAGAACAGTAAAATTCAAGGTAAACGACCTTCCAAGGTCTAAACTTTTTCGTAAACCCTTTATTGGAAAGTTCATTGTGCGACTTAAAGCATTCAATAAGATTACTAGTAAATCCTCTATAAAATTTATTGTGACTTTGAGAATATAAACAACGTATTCACTCATCTCCTTAAAATAAAAAACTCCCCAATAGTATCGGGGAGTTTTTCTGTAGCGAGAGGAGCCTGTCTGCCTTTGGTAGAGGGCACGATCCCCGTCCGCCGCGGCGGATATGAATCCTCTTCTAAATAGTTAATTTATCTACTACCCATTTTCGTCCAAGACCAG
>BS_KBA_SWE02_21mDRAFT_10000768_pt1 | contig 12154 bp, 8 predicted proteins | sample BalSeasSWE02_21m_FD_9196 | JGI IMG/M metagenome (IMG submission 9196)
CCCCGTCAATTCCTTTGAGTTTTAGCCTTGCGGCCGTACTCCCCAGGCGGAGAACTTAATGCGTTAACTTCGGCACAGCAGGGGTCAATACCCGCTACACCTAGTTCTCATCGTTTACGGCGTGGACTACCAGGGTATCTAATCCTGTTTGCTACCCACGCTTTCGCGTCTCAGCGTCAGTATTGGTCCAGAGAGTCGCCTTCGCCACAGATGTTCCTCCTGATATCTACGAATTTCACCTCTACACCAGGAATTCCACTCTCCTCTCCCATACTCAAGTAAAGCAGTTTCAAATGCACTTCCCGGGTTGAGCCCAGGGCTTTCACATCTGACTTACTAAACCGCCTACACGCTCTTTACGCCCAATAATTCCGAACAACGCTTGCACCCTCCGTATTACCGCGGCTGCTGGCACGGAGTTAGCCGGTGCTTCCTTCAATGGTACCATCAGATCTGCCGGCTATTGACCGGTAGACGTTTTTCCCACTTGACAGAGCTTTACGACCCAAAGGCCTTCTTCGCTCACGCGGCGTTGCTGCGTCAGGGTTTCCCCCATTGCGCAAAACTCCTCACTGCTGCCTCCCGTAGGAGTCTGGACCGTGTTTCAGTTCCAGTGTGGCTGATCATCCTCTCAGACCAGCTAACCATCGTAGCCTTGGTAGGCCATTACCCTACCAACAAGCTAATGGTACGCGGGCCCATCCTTGAACGGCAACTTTCATGAAGAGGTCACCTTTAATCCCGAAAACCGAAGTCTTCGAAACCATATCCGGTATTAGCACCGCTTTCGCAGAGTTATCCCAGATTCAAGGGCAGGTTACCCACGCGTTACTCACCCGTGCGCCACTTTACTCCCTCCCGCAAGCGGGAAGTTTCTCGTTCGACTTGCATGTGTTAGGCACGCCGCCAGCGTTCGTTCTGAGCCAGGATCAAACTCTCCACTTAAACTTTAAGAGGGTTAAGACCCTTCTTTAAATCTTACTGAATTTACTAATTATAACAGAGACCTACACATAGATCACTATTTAGTTTTCAAAGAGCAAAACAACAAAAACATCGTCTTTCCAAACTACATCTTCCAGCTGCCATTGTCAAGCAAGAAATCAATCTTTTCTCAAACATTTTGTCGCCGAAAGAATTTATCTTTATACGCCTATCCATTTTACTTGTCAATATCTATTTTGTAAAAAAAACGCTTTCATCACAGAAACAAAAATCAGGAACCACTCTTGAGCCCGGAAAAGATATCCCAGCTTTTCAAAATGCGGAATGCCTGTTGCACCTGGTTGTCCCGATCCAGAAGTTCCAGCGCTTTTTTCTGCTTTTCGGTCAGTTTTTCGTTGGTGCTTGTTTTCTTTTCTTTCGTTTTCTCCAGAGGCATATGCCCTTTGAGGTCTTCTTCCCGCATAAACTCCGGGGTCTTTTTCTTTTCCTTTTTCTCGCCAATCTCGAATGGAATTACCAGGTCGGGTGTAATTCCGCTTGACTGGATCGACGTTCCGTTAGGTGTATAATATCGGGCCGTTGTCAATCGCAGGCCGGACCCGTCAGACAAAGGGAGGATGGTCTGTACCGATCCTTTTCCAAATGTCCTTGAGCCGAGGATAAGCGCCCGCTTATTATCCTGCAGCGCCCCTGCAACAATCTCCGATGCACTGGCGCTTCCCCCATTAACCAGGACCACAATGGGGTAATCCCTTTTCGTCCCTTCCTTGTGAGCAGAAGCCTTGATATTGTGAGAACTGCTTCTCCCTTTCGTAGTTACAATAACTCCTGCATCAAGGAAAAGTTCAGAAACCTCAATGGCCTGCGAAAGCAAACCCCCGGGATTGTTCCTGAGGTCAACAATAAGTCCCTTTATTTTTCCATCTTTTTCAAGATCTTCAAGGGCAGCCGCAAGATCCTCAGAAGTATTTCCCTGAAAACTTGATACCCTTACATACCCTATCTGGGGAGAGAGAGAAAAATATCGAACGCTCTTCAGTGGAATGACCCCGCGGGTAATGGAAAACTCGAGCGGCTTTTCTTCCCCTTCTCGGACAATCGTCAATTTAACATCCGTTCCCTCAGGGCCCCTGATCTGCTTGACCGCTTCAATGAGGGTCATGTCCATAGTGGACTCATCTCCAACTTTCACAATCTTGTCGCCCGCTTTGAGCCCGGCCTTATAGCCCGGGGTGTCTTCAATCGGGGAAACCACAGTTAGGACTCTATCTTTAATGGTGATTTCAATGCCAATCCCGGAAAAACTTCCCTGCGTCTCTACCATCAACTCGGTATGCTCTTCCTTGGTCATGAACGATGAATGGGGATCGAGGCTTTTTACCATCCCCCTGATGGCGCCATAAATCAGATCCTGAGAGTCCTGAGGCTCCACATAGTTTTTCTCAATCTGCCTGAGGACTTCCGTAAGAATCTCTATATTCTTGTAAACCCCTTTGGTATCGGCTTCCACCTCCCCGCCACTGCCCTGGAAGAAAAGTAACCCCCCTGCAAGCGCACACAGTATTGCAATATTTACGATGAATTTCCTTTTTAAAATTGGCATGTGCATCTCCTTGAAAAACTCTATTTTAACGCAAACCATTCCAGTGGGTCAAGATTCCTTCCACCCTTTCTGATTTCAAAGTAGAATCTTGATCCCCCTGAAATCCCATCCGTCCCGGCCACGCCGACGGCATCGCCCTTTTGCACCAGATCCCCTTCAAGCCTGTTTCTTTTTGAAAGATGCGCTGATACAGTGAAAAATCTTTCCCCATGACCAATGATAATCAGTTCCCCATATCCTTTCAACTTCCCTGAAAAATCTACCCTCCCCGAAAAGACAGCCCTTACATCAGCCGCCGCCGGCAGTTCAATCAGCACCCCTTTCTGCTGTTCCTGCCTTGTCCCTTCAGGGAATTCATTCCCGTCAATAATTCTGCCTTGTGAAGGGAACGGGAGCTTCCCTCTCATTTCCCCAAAACTTCTGGGAACACTGACATCCACAACCTCCCTTTTCGGTATGTTCAAAGAAGTCAGCTTCAGATCCTTCGCTGCATTCTGCAGTTGCCTCACGGAAGTTTCATGAAACTCCTTTTCCTTGTGAGTGGTCATGAGCCGAAAGACTTTTTCTTTAACGGAAATCTTAAGGTTTTCCAAACCGATCTGCTCTTTGCGGTAAACCTCTTCAATTTTCAGCAAGCTCTTTTCGATTCCTTTTGCTTCCCGGCGGCGTTTCATGGCAAGGTCCATCACCTCCGTGAGATCGTCCCGATCCTCAGCCATAACCACCTTTAAATATTTCACCCGCCGGAGAAACTGCCAAGGCTCCTCCACGTCCGCCAGCGCCTTAACATACCCTTGTTTGATATATTTGTACATAGCAATCAATCGCTGCATTACCACGCTTTCGGCTTCTTTTTCAAAAACCCTGGCTTCAACAAGTTTTATTTTCAATCGGCCTGCTTCAGCTTCCGTCTTTCCTATCTCTTCCTGCAACGCCGAAATGGCTTCTTTTTTTTCTTTGACCTCCCTTTCCAGGTTTTCCAGTTCTATAAGCAGGTCTCTTTCACGGGAATTCACATGGGTAAGCCTCTTTTTTTCGTTCAATAAACGGGACTCAATCTCATTTATCTGAGACTGCACAGTCGGGGATGAACTCCGGGAAATGGATGCAGAAAAAACAGAGGCGAAGGCAGAAAAAAACAGTGCCGCAAGGAAAAAAGCTCCTGCTCTTTTTGTCATGAATTTGAAAAGGTTTTCCATATCATAAAATGAAAAATGAACCTCGGCTGGAAGACACAGTAAGAATCCGGAATCAGGTTCTTTACGTTGAGATAAAACGGGCCACAGCGATCAAGCTGCCCGCAACCCCCAGGGCAACCCCTATAAACAAGAGGAAAAGAATATATTCCGCCGGTAGAAAGACAAAATCAAGTGTGATAAGGCCAAGAAAATTAATCTTCTTTGCTGCAAAAATCAGGTAGCCCGAAAGAAGAATAAGGAGCGCACCGACTCCGCCTGCAGCCCCGATCGCCGCACCCTCAAATACAAACGGCTTTTTCACGAACCAGTCTGAGGCGCCAACCAGCTTCTGTATCTCAATTTCCTCTTTCCGGGCATAAATGACTAATTTAATGGTATTGGTCAGGATGAAGAGGACGCCAAGGCACAGGATTATCCCGACGAAAATTCCTGCCAGAGACATATTTCTTATCAATGGATCGAGCCTTTTCAGCCATTCATGATTAAACTGAACCTCCTCCACCCCATCCAGTTTTTCAAGATTTCCCCTGATCTCTCGAATGTTCTTTTCAAAATCCTCGCCTTCGCCTTCAAAAATGATCTCATAGGACGCGGGAAGCGGATTGCGTGATAACCGGTCCAGAAGAACAGATTCCGGCCCAAGGGCGCTTTTGAGATCGGCCATCGCCTGTTTCTTCGAAATATATTTACTGATTTCCGCCCCTGGGAGGCCCCGGATAAAAGAATCCACCTTATCCCGTTTAAAATCACTGATATCATCCTGCAGGTAGACCGTCATTGAAAAGGTATGTCCCCAGCTTTTTATCCAGGCATTAAGGTTGCCGAACAACAAAAAAAACGACCCAAGGATGACCAGCGACCCCATGGTGGCGCCTACAGCAACACCATAAACAAACCGGTTCTTTCGGATATGTTTCAAGGTCTGTTCCATAGAATAGAAACGGCCGCCTGTTGCCACCATGTGGTTAGATTATTCCTTGATTTAAAACGATCGTCCTGAAATCGTTATTTTCCAGAAGTTCCCGGCTGTGGGTTGCCACCACCACGGTTGCTCCTCGCTGGTGGATTTCCTTAAACATCTCCATAATCCGGGTGGTTAAATCAGAATCCAGATTGCCCGTAGGTTCATCAGCGAGCAGAATAAGCGGATCCTTTACCATTGCCCTGGCAATAGCAACTCGCTGCTGCTCCCCTCCTGACAGGACAAGGGGCAGTAGGTGAGCTTTCTTCTTCAGGCCGACAAATTCGAGCACCTGGCGGGTTTTACTCTGTATCACACTGTCAGGCGCTCCCATAATCTCCAGGGCGATGGACACATTCTCCGATACGGTCCGGTTGGGCAGTAATTTGAAATCCTGGAAAACGTACCCGATTTTTTGGCGGAGGAGATCAAGCCTCACCCTGCTTATCCTGCTCAAATTAATGGAGTCGACCAGTATGTTTCCACTCGAAGGTTTTTCAGAACCGTGAATCAAACGCAGCAGCGTTGTCTTGCCCGCACCGCTCGGACCCGTTATAAAAACAAACTCGCCCTTGGCAACGTGCATGCTTACATCATGCAGTGCGGTGTGATCACCGAATTTCTTGAACAAACGGAATAGCTGTATCATCGTATCCTATTCAAAAATCCGGGGTTGAATGGAGTCATGAGGTTTTCTTCGTTATTTCCTCAATAGGTTCCCATGGCCCTCAACAATCTGGCCCTTGCCAGGTGATAGTCGAAAAGTGCGTTAAAATGATTCACTCTGGCCCTGGTCAGGTACCGCTGCGCGTCAAGGACCTCCGTGGAAGTGCTCACTTGTGCCTTGTAGCGCTCCTGACTCACCCTTAGATTTTCTTCTCCCTGCTCCACAGCTTTTCTCGTTATGGGGATGTTTTCCTCCGCGGTCTGCAGATCAAGAACCGCATCTTTCACCTGCAGCTGGATCTGTTGTTCCAGCTCCATTTTGGTCTTCATCACTTCATTTTTTACGCTTTCTTGCTGCTTTACGGAGTAGTAGGTCTTGCCCCATTCCCAGAATGCCCACTCCATGCCGATGACCGCTTCCCAGTTGCTGGCCTGATGAAACTCCCCGCCCGACACCGAAGGGGTATCTCCCTGCTTTATATAATCCCAGGTAAACACGACTTCAGGATAATATTTGCTTCTGCTCAATCTGATCTGCTGATCCGTTTGAAGGAGGTTCACATCAATAAGTTTCATCTCCGGACGATTCTTGAAGGCAATCTCCACATATTCCTGAAAATTTCCATGCTCCGGGTTATGAACCTCCATTTTTTCCACCTCCACTTCGGCATTGACCGGCCGGGACAAGACCGCGTTGAAACTTGAACGAGCCAACCTGGACTCATTCTTTGCAGACGTCAAGTCATGTTTTGAATTACTGGCGTTTACTTCCGATTCAAGCAGGTCATTAATGGGAATCATTCCCACCTTATAGAAATTCCGGGCCACTTCGGCATGTGACTCCAGGGCTTCCGCTGCATTTAATGCGGCCTCCACAGCCATGTCCGCCGTAAGAATACTGAAATAGGCCGCCTTGGCATTCAAAGCCAGATCCAGTTCTTGTGTCTGCACTTCCAGCTCGGACTGATCAATCCCCAATTCTGAAAGACGATACTGGCTGATCAAGGCAAATCCGGTAAAAATCGGCTGGGTTACAGTCCCTCTCCACTGGTAATTATTCTGGCTGCCCACTTCAAACGGTCTGGAAAGTCCTGAAAAAAAGACTTCCTGGTTCATGCCAAATCTCTTGTAGCCGTAAGAGGTGCTCAACCTGGGAAGAAGATTCGCTCTTGCCTGATTTTTCACATATTCCGCCTGATTGATCTGTTCCTTTTTTGCTTTCAATTTCCAGTTATTGGCCAGAGCCTCTTTCACGCACTCATCCAGGGTATAGACCTTTTTTTCTCCGGCCTTCACTTCCTGAAAAAAGAGGAAAATGGCTGACAGAAAAAGAATACACCCCATCATGAGACTGCCTCCGCACTTCATCACCCGTCCCTCCAATGGATCTTTTATTATGAATAAGTAGTTAAGTACGGGTATTCATTAAAACAAGGACCAGGATATGTCAATGCAAACTTTACACAGGAAAAGGCAGTCTTTCCAGAGAAAATTTGCGTTTGACTAAATTACAGGACGTATATCAAAATGAGAAAAATCTCTTCCTTTTTCTCTCCCGATCCCTTGACCCTACCTTGACACGCTTGCAGTAAGGAACTATTTTTTTTGAGAGAAGGCTCATTTTTCCCGGTTTCCCCTGATAACATGAATGAAACGTCCATTTTCTTGCTCAACTGCTGATAATGAAAATATACGGAACCAAATATATATGGTTTATTCTCATCCTCGCGTTCCTTTTTCTCTGGACGAGAAATGGGGAAATGCCTCTTTTTTCCAGTCGGAACCCAAGCGCTGAAACCCTTGATTACAATCGCGAAGCTACAGAAAGCGGCGCCAGGGCGACCATTGTCTCGTCCGATGAAAAGATAAACATGGACGTCTTCGAAAAGAGCCATGGCGCTGTCGTGAACATTGCCACAACGACACTGGGGATGAATTTCTGGATGGAGATCATTCCCCAGAGGGGGCAGGGTTCAGGTTTCGTCATAGACGGCAGGGGCTATGTCCTCACCAACAATCATGTGGTAGCCAACGCCCGGAAGATTACCGTCACCATGGCCGGTGGGGAGAAAATTGAGGCCTCCCTGATAGGCAGGGATCCCGGGTTTGATCTGGCCGTCATCAAAATACCGGGAGCAAAAGTGAATGTGGTAGCACATCTGGGTGATTCAGACGCCGTCAAACCCGGGCAGAAGGCCATTGCCATCGGGAACCCTTTCGGTCTTTCCCATACCCTGACGACAGGGATCATCAGCGCCATGCACAGGAGCATAAAAACGGAAGACGGCAACCAGATAGAGGATCTGATCCAGACCGATGCGGCCATCAATCCCGGCAATTCAGGGGGGCCCCTTCTGAACTCCAACGGAGAAGTAATCGGAATCAACACGGCCATATTCAGCCTGTCGGGCGGCTATCAGGGCATCGGTTTCGCGATTCCCATCAACCTGGCCAAACAAGTGGCGACCCAGCTGATCACATCGGGAAGGGTGGCACGTCCCTGGCTGGGGATTACCGGCATTTCCGTCACTCCAAATCTCGCCGATGGGCTTGGGCTGAGCACCCGGGAAGGAGTCCTCGTAGTAGATGTGGTCAGAGGAGGACCCGGTCACCAGGGTGGTCTGAAGGGTGGAAATAAGCAGGTGGTCATTGCGGGGGTCAGAATACTTTTAGGCGGCGACATCATCACCGCAATCGATGATAAAAGGATTTATGACATGCGACAGATGGTCAGGCTTCTGGACAGAATGCAGGTGGGTGAAACCGTCATACTCAGCATTGTAAGAGAAGGTTACGAAAAGAAAATAGAGATCACTCTAACGGAAAAACCCTGAGTCTCACGTATACCATTCAAATTCTCTGGTATCGGATTTCAGATTCAGAAAATCCATTCCGCCATAAGGTCTTTTTTTGCTGCCTGGATTTTTGAATGATATTCCACGAAGAGCTCTACCGGTGAGATGTTTGACGGGAGTCGGAAAACCCGGCCCAGTCCAATGTCTCCCTGCCAAGAGCCAGAAGCACTGTCTTTTGTCCATTCATTCTTTTTTCACCCTTTATCATGAAAACGCATAGCGAACGGCGCAAAGAGCATAACAGAAAAACGCCGAGCACTATGCGCCTTGCATGTTCATTCCTCACCAAGAAATTTCTTCAACTGGCCTTCGAAATACGTTCTGTTGCCGGTTGCCCTTTCCGTGGCTCTTTTTATGACTCTGACCGCTTCCTCCCTGTTTCCGTTGACGAAGTAAGCCTCTGCCAGGGTATCAAGGAACTCGGGTTCGGGCTTCAGTTCCACCGCTCTCCGGGCCAGATTCAAAGCCCGGTGCAGTTCCTCGGGGCTGGTATCCGTCCCCGTCACCAGAAGCCAGGCAAGGTTATTGAGAGCGCCTGCCTGGGAATGGTCCCTTTCCACAATCCTGTCATAATAATGAATGGCCTCCTTGTCATCCCCCATCTGCTGGCTGACCATTGCCAGGTTATAATAGATCGTCAGGTTATCGGGTTCTTTTTTAATGCGCTCGATCAGGACCTTTTTCAGGATCGAATATTTCATCCCTTCCTTCACGGGACCGAAATTCAGCGCATACCCCAGAACGCATAGGGATAAAAAATAGACGAAAAAGGAGATAAGCACAAATCGATTGTGCTTTTTCAGCAGGGTTTTTTCCTTTACCGTTCGCCAGAGAAAATCGACTCTCTGCCCAATGCTGAAATGATGCCAGCTTGGAAGGTCTCGGCTTTTTCCGCTGAACAATGCAATTTTTTCCAGCGAGCTGATAATCGATGACGCCCCCCCCATGACTTTCGCGGAATAAAGATCGGCCTGCCTTTCAAAATTGCGCATAAAAAAACCCATCACATAGCGAAAATAGACAACCAGGGTGATGAGCATGGGCAGGGAAAGGACAAGGTAGAGCAGACTGGCCGACGAGGTCTCACCGCCGGTGAGAATCTCGGAAAACCCCGGATACAGGGTAAACAGGTACATGAAAAAATCGGAAAAACCGAAGGAGATGACCATATACCCCACAAAAAAAAGGAGGTAGAAAAGGAGGTGCCGGTATTTGGCATGCCCCATTTCATGGGCAAGCACCGCCTTGAGTTCGTTCACGGAAAGGACCTCCATGAGGGCATCGGTCATGAGAATATATCTGTATCTCGGAATGATGCCCATGATTCCGGCAGTCATCATCCGTCCCTCAAAAATCGGCCATCTGAGGAGTCTTCGATACCGGAATCCTTTTTCTGTCAGGAACCGCTCCAGATCCCTCCCCCTGTCCGACGACGAAAGGGGTTTGCATCCCCACCAGTATTGAATGACCCCGGGCATGAAAATCATCAGGAGCGTGAGAAACAGCGTAAAAAAAACCATCTGCCCATACAGGTCTTCAAAGATCCCGTCGACTCCCCCCCACGGCGTAAGGGCCAGGAGATCATACACAAGAGAAAGGGCGGCCCAGGGGAAAAGTACGGGGACGTTGAAACGGATATTGGAGAGGATGAATGATCGCCTTGTAATGCCCACCTGAAATGCCGCTGCGTATACAGGGTAAGCAATGTACCAGATCGTAATCAGGTAAAAGAAGAAGAGGGAAAGGGCAACGGTTCCCTGAAGGAGTGAGGAGTTTCTCACCAGGGGGATCAGATAGAGCCATTGTTTCAGATTAAAGACGCATACCGCCAGAGCGAAGAAAAACATGGCCAGGATGGAGAGCCTGACATTCAACCGCTGGTATCGTTCCGCCAGTCTGCCTTCGTGCCCCTCCGCAGCATCGGAAAGTTTAAGAAGACGAACAAAAGCGCTGCTGCAATACAAACTGAAAATCAGCCAGCTCAGAAAAAGCATCGCGGCTGTAAAAAGCATCGATTCTTCAGGAGGCGTAACAGGGTATCCGATGTTAAAGATGAGAAGGACGACGATGAAATAGAGAATATTGTTAAACATTGGGTTTAAATTGTTCCGTTTTGTATCCTATTCAAATTTCCCGGCAACCGATTTGAGATTCCGAGAACCCATTCCGCCATAAGGTCTTTTTTGCTGCCGCATCTGATTTCTATCGAGTTCCCGGTCCTTATTTGCTGGTACAACCAAAACCTGGCTTGGACCTATAATTTTTGCAATGTACCAGCAAATAAGGACCTCCGCCACGTGTGGAGGAGCTTTATCCAAGATGCGGCAGCAAAAAAGACCTTATGGCTCCATTCCTGCATGGATTTTTGAACAAGATACTCACTCTTCAATCTTCAATACTCAATCATCAGGCCTGCGGCTCCTCTTTGAGAAACTCCAGGGACCCTCCCCCCAGGTGAATGGATGGGTCCCCCTCTAACGAGATATTGACCTTGTAACGGGATTCCAGCTTGGCCAGTTCCTGCCGCTTCTTATTTTGAAGGTAGGTCGTTACCTCAATGGGCAAGGCCCCTTTTATTTTCGTTATGCTCTTATTGGAAATCCCCATGCGTATCTGCCTTAAAAAGGAAAGGGAGGCCGTCTCCACAGACGGGATCAGCCCCCTGCCCTGACAGCAGCGGCAGGTTTCGTAACTGACCGATTCAATGGAGGCCCGCAGCCTTTGCCGGGAGAGTTCAAGAAGACCAAATTTAGAAATAGTGGATGTGCTTATTTTGGCTTTATCATTCTTGGCCTGATCCCGAAAGGCCTTTTCCACCTCCCGGATATGTTTCTTATCTCTCATATCGATAAAATCGATGACCACAAGTCCACCCATATCCCGCAAACGGAGTTGCCTTGCAATTTCGTGCGCAGCCTCCAGATTGGTCTTAAATGCGGTCGTCTCAATGGTCTTGCCGCTTCTTCCCCGACCGGAATTCACATCGATGGCGATGAGCGCTTCCGTTGGGTCGATAACAATGGATCCCCCTGACTTGAGGGGCACCTTGCTCTGATAAATAGCGTCAATCTGTTTTTCGATTTCATAGTGGGCAAATATGGGGCGCTTTTCCTTATACAGCTTGACATCGTCTTTGTGCCGGGGAGAAACAATTCTCATGTACTCCTTGACCTTGGTAAAGGTCTCTTTATTGTCCACCAGCACTTCCGTAATCTCACTGGTAAAATAGTCCCGCAGGGTTCTGAAGCAGACATCCTGCTCTTGATGTATTACGGAAAATACCGGGGCTTCTTTCACGTTTTTCTTGATGTTCTTCCAGACCCGCAGAAGTCGGTTCAAATCCAGTGAAAGCTCGTTCTTGTTCTGCTTTAGCGCAGCAGTGCGGACAATGTACCCCACCCCGTTGGGGAGTTTGAAATTCACCATGATTTCCTTGAGCCTTTTTCGCTCTTCTTCATCTTCAATCTTTTTCGAGATTCCCCCCCTGCTCCCGGGCATGAGGATCAGATACCGGCTGGCCAGGGACAGGTATGTGGTAAGCTGCGCACCCTTGTGTCCTGGCATTTCCTTGGTAATCTGAACAAGAAGTTCCTGCCCTTTTTTCAGGGCTTTTTCAATAGGCGGAATCTGCCCTTCCTTTACGGATTCCGCCCCGGGAAGGTAATATTCCGGATGGACATCGTGTATGGAAAGGAACCCGTTCTTGTCGCTGCCATAATTGAAAAAGCAGGCCTGCAGGCTCGGCTCCACCCGTTCCACGACCCCCTTGTAGATATTTCCGACCTTCTGTTCCGATCCTGTTGTTTCTATGTAAAATCCATCCAGGAACCCCTCTTTTATAATGGCTATTCTGAGTTCCTCTTCTTCCACCGCATTGATAAGCATCTTTGTCGTCATTTATACTGTCCTGCTATTCCTTCCGTTC
>BS_KBA_SWE02_21mDRAFT_10000769_pt1 | contig 12145 bp, 10 predicted proteins | sample BalSeasSWE02_21m_FD_9196 | JGI IMG/M metagenome (IMG submission 9196)
TCTATAATGTTGGAAAACACATTACAACAGATAAAGTTGCAGCCCACATGTAATGCACTATAATTCTATAAATCCAATGCTTGTACAAGATAATGTTAAAGGATAGATTTTACTACAACGCAGAACTAACCTATCGGTTATTGAGATTGAAAAAATTCTAAATTTTCATATATAGAGGCATCAAAACCTAAATGATTTATAATTTCGTATTGCAATTGAGAAAGAGGCGTTAGATGCCTAATTACGCTATCTCCCGTACAAATTATCGTTAAGGTTATCTTTGAGAAAGCGCTTAATATCTTCTCACATGTTGGATTGCTCATAGCTTTTTTGGGATTTCCCAGATGCAATCCAAGAAGCTTTTCATCGCTTCTTGCTAAAGAGCGGCGAACAACAAATTCAACCAGGGTAATTACCCTGACTCCTATCATCAGAAGATGAGTTATCCCTTTAATTTGATCTTCCCTTTTAACGTAAAATGGCGCGATGTTCAATCTGCTTTTCAGTCGGTTAAATATTCGTTCAACTCGGTACTGTTTCCGGTAAGATTTAACTACGTTAATAAAGTCAAGTCTCTCCTTTGATACATCTGTAACATAGGCTTTCCAGCCATACTTCTTCTTCTCTGCATCTATAGCTTTTTTATTACGTATCACCTTCGTGATTTGATAACGTATCTTTTCCCCAACCTTTTTCTCTCTATCGTCACTCCCTCTACCTCTACCAATATATTTCGTTTCACTTTCTACTTCCCGCACATACTCACACTTGAGGAAACATTCCACCCTATGTTTTTTCAAAACCGCTTCTGTCGATTCTATTAATTTTTCTTCTTCTTTGATCTGCCTTTTCCCCGGGCCTCTTGGTGGTGTCAGGGCATATAATTTTTCCTCGGCAGTTTTAAGCCGTCGTTCCAATCCCTGCTCTTTTTGCTTTTCATATGCTGGTGATTTTACAATCAATATTCGTTCCTGTCTGTTTCGTTCAAGCTTTGGTATTCTCTGCCGCTCACTCTTTCGACCGGAAGGTCTGGTTTGATTTTGAGATTGACCGGTTTGTTGATTTGTTGATGCACAGGTATCTATGATGCTTCCAGCACCTGCTTGGATAGGCGAAGCCTGAGCCTTGGCAAAACCGCAAAACCAGACAAAAAAACACACCGAAGCAAAAACAAACACATGCGAAATATGTCGGCCCATGAATTTCCACCTGTTATTTCATATAGTTATAACGTTGGGGATTTAATGTAGCATGAACAGTTGTGAATGTTCAGGGCTATTTCACCATGTTATCATATCATTTTTGCCTCCATTTTAAAAAATTAATGGCAATGGATACAACAATCCCGGGACAATTTAGGAAAGCGCTCGTTCCTATTCCCGTATGGGAATGCATACTTACTCAGGATGTGCTACCAACGCCACTGATCTTGCAGTTGGAACGTGGATGTATTGTTCCGCCAAGTGAGCCCCACCTGCCTCCTCGACAAAATTATCAGAAGTTATTTTTAAAACGCGAACGATAAGTTATTATGCTACATTTTCCTGAAAAACTGGAGAATCAAAAAAATATGAGACACCCCATTTTTTTTCTGTCTTTTTTGTTGACCCTCTTTCTTTTTTCAGGATGCGCCGGTGCGACAAGCGTCGTGCAACTGGCAGAGGAAGACAATGACCGCACCATCACATTGAAGGTGGGGGATTCTCTGGAAATCGTCTTAGGGGGAAATCCAACCACTGGATATCTCTGGGAAATGGGGCCTTGGTACGGGAAAGTCATGGTACAGGTTGGAGAGGTTGCCTATAAAGCGGAATCGAATGCCATGGGCGCCGGTGGCCATTTTACCTTTTGCTTCAAAGCGGCAGCGAAGGGAAAGGCGGATCTGAGGTGGTCTCACCGGAGACCCTTCGAAAAAAAGGTTGCTCCTGTAAAAACCTTTCAGGTCCATGTGGTTGTTTCAGAATAGTCCTGACAAGGATATGGATAGGGAATTCTGATTATCCCTTCAACAATTCTGCGGCAATTTCAAAATCATAAGCCTTGACCGGATCGAAAGCGTTTTTCTTTTCATACATGGACTGGGCCTGTTTAATGGCTTCATACGGGATCCATCCATGCTCTTCCCACAACTTCGGGTCATCAGAATTCCACAGCCTGAAACAGATTTCTTCCCCTTGCTTGACCACATACATCCGAACCTTCTTGTTTTGCGGAAAAGGATGGTAATATTGACCCCGATCGTCTTTCATCTGTTTTTCTCCTTACATTTTTTTCTGGCGATATTTCCTGACTTTCAGGGAATTGTCAAGGAAGTTGTTGTGTGAAAACCATAAGCCCAATTGCCGGCTGTTTTTTCCTTCCTTGACAGGGTAAGTTGTGTAAATTATAAAGAGACTTTGAAATGAACGGGCGCCCATTGCTTGGCGCCGTTTCTATAATCTTAAAAAAACAGTGGTGAAAAAATATGATTGGTAAAGTACTTAAAGGCATTTTCGGCAGTCAGAATGAACGGGAACTCAAAAAAATGAACCCGCTGGTGGAGCGGATCAACAGCCTGGAACCGGATTTTAAAAGCCTTTCCGATGAACAGCTTCGGGCCAAGACCGATGAATTCAAAGAGCGTCTTGCCGGAGGGGAGACCCTGGATGATCTTCTCCCGGAGACATTCGCGGCAGTCCGGGAGGCATCCGTAAGAAAATTAGGCATGAGGCACTTTGATGCACAGCTTATCGGAGGAATGGTTCTTCACAACGGGAAAATTGCTGAAATGAAAACCGGTGAGGGAAAGACTCTTGCCGCAACACTCCCTCTCTATTTAAATGCCTTGACGGGTCGCGGGGTTCACCTGGTTACGGTCAATGATTACCTGGCACAGAGGGATGCCGACTGGATGAGTGTAATTTATAACGCCCTGGGACTCAGTGTGGGAGTCATTGTCAACGGGATGAATGATGCGGAGAGGAAAAAGGCCTACGAATGCGATATTACCTATGGCACGAATAATGAGTTCGGATTCGACTACCTGCGCGACAATATGAAGTTTGATCCAAAAGAATGCGTCCACAGGGAACACTTTTATGCCATCGTGGATGAAGTGGACAGCATCCTGATCGATGAATCCAGGACTCCCCTCATCATAAGCGGGCCCGTGGAGCAGAGCGAAAATAAGATCTATGATGAGGTCAAGCCTCTCGTCATTCGATTGAGGGGAAAGCAGGAAACCATCATTAACTCTCTGTTGAAAGAGGTCCGAAAGGGGCTGGCTGGCGAAAATGTTGACGAAAAGACGATTGAGACGCTCCTGCAGATCAAGAGAGGAGATCCCAAAAACGCTTCGTTCCTGGATATCGTGGCAAAAAATCAGGCATTGAAGAAACAGATTGACAGGACGGAGAGCATGCTGCGTTCCCAGAAGATCCTGGGAGACCTGGATCAGGAGCTCTATTGCACCATTGACGAAAAGGGGCACAGCGTCGAATTGACGGAAATAGGCCTTGATCTTCTCTCCACTGGAGGCCTGGGGCACTTCACGCTTATTGATTTTGATGACGTAAGCCATGGTATCCGGGAAAATGATCAGTTGTCCGACCAGGAAAAGGACGAAAAACTTCGGGAGGCTGAAAACGAATATATCCGGACGTCCGACCTGATACACGCCACCCAGCAGCTCATCAAGGCCTACTGGCTTTTTGAGAAAGATGTTCAGTATGTGATCAAGGACAACCAGATTATCATTGTAGATGAATTCACCGGCAGAATGATGACCGGCCGGCGATGGAGTGATGGCCTTCACCAGGCCGTGGAGGCAAAAGAGGGGGTAAAAGTTGCGGGGGAAAACCAGACCCTTGCCACCATTACCTTCCAGAACTTCTTTAGAATGTATGAAAAACTGGCAGGTATGACCGGTACAGCCGATACGGAAGCGGCGGAATTCCAGAATATCTACAAGCTTGAAGTGGTGGTGATTCCCACCAACAAGCCCATGATCCGGAAAGACTTTACGGACATGATCTATAAGACGGAAAGGGAGAAATTCATAGCGGCTGTGGAAGAGATAAAGGCCCTCTATGAAAAAGGCCAGCCCGTGCTTGTGGGAACCATTTCCATCGAAAAATCGGAGATGTTGAGCGAGATGCTCAAGCGTGCACGAGTGCCGCACTCCGTGTTGAATGCCAAACACCACCAGCGAGAGGCTGAAATCATCAGCAACGCAGGCCAGTCAAAGACTGTGACCATTTCCACAAACATGGCCGGAAGGGGTACCGACATCGTTCTGGGGGAAGGGGTCCGGGAAGCGGGGGGGTTGCACATTCTCGGTACGGAAAGGCATGAAAGTCGTCGTGTGGACAATCAGCTCAGAGGGCGTGCGGGGCGACAGGGAGACCCTGGGTCTTCCCGCTTTTATCTCTCCCTTGAGGATGATCTCCTCAGGATCTTCGGTTCCGACCGGATATCCTCCATTATGGAGCGTTTCGGGATGGAGGAAGGAGAACCTATCGAACACAAACTCATCTCCCGGGGGATTGAAAACGCCCAGAAGAAGGTGGAAGGGCACAACTTCAACATCAGGAAGAATCTCCTGGAATATGATGACGTCATGAACAAACACAGGGAGATTGTCTACTCCCTGCGAAAGGACATCCTGTTCGCTCGAGGCATAGGGGAGATTGTCAGGGAGATGATCGATGATAAAATTGACGGTATTGCAACTCTTTTGATCAACCCTAAAGACGACCCCGAAGACTGGAACATGGATGAACTGAGGGATAATCTCTTCAGGCATTTTGGTTTCAGGGTGAAGGTGGGCCCCAAAGATATGGGGGAAGATGCTTTTTCCCAGTTGAAGGTCGAGGGTCTGGTGGAGCTGATCAAGAAACAGGTGCAGGGAGTCTACGAAGAAAAGGAAAGGCTTTTTGGAAAAGAGGAGCTGGAGCATGTGGAGCGATATGTTCTGCTTCAGATCATAGACGATAAATGGGTCGCGCACTTGCAGTCCATGGACCATATGAAGGAGGGGATCGGTCTGAGGGGATATGGCCAGCTGGATCCCCTTAAAGAATATCAGAAAGAAGGCTTCGCCCTGTTTGCGGAATTTCTGGAGCAGATTCGAGAGGAAGCTCTGGGGCATATCTTTCGTTTGCGAATTGTACGGCATGAGCCCGAAGAGAGGATGAGGCCGAAAAAGAAGAACCTGAATCTCTCCCACGGAGATGATAGTGTGAGCCCCACGACGGTGCGGAGAAAGGAAAAAAAGGTGGGCAGAAATGCGCCGTGCCCATGCGGAAGCGGAAAGAAATACAAGAAATGTTGTGGGGTGAATCAATAATATGGAAACCGAAGATTACAGAGTAAACGGATTTATCGTATCGGCAACAGTGGCTGGGCTCAAGAAAGGCGGCGTGCCGGATATGGCCCTGATCGTTTCGGAAAAGGAGTCCGCTGCAGCAGGCGTGTTTACCACCAACAAGGTGAAGGCGGCGCCCGTTCTCCTTTCGAAGAAGCATATACGTAATGGAAAAGCAAGGGCGATTGTTGCCAACGCCGGCAACGCAAACGCGTGCACGGGAGAAGGAGGGCTTCAGGATGCAATCTTTACGGCTGAACTGGTTGCCAGAGGTCTGGGCATAGAGTCGGACCAGGTCCTTGTTGCTTCCACAGGGGTTATCGGACAGAGGCTGAAAATGTCTCTAATGGAGCCTGCCGTCGAGGCGCTTGTGAAAGGCCTTTCTCCGGATGGTCTGCCGCAGGCTGCAAAGGCTATTATGACGACGGATTCCTTTCCAAAGATCAGCCGCTTTGAAGGCAGGGCAGGGGGTACGCCCTACCGGATCGTGGGATTTGCCAAAGGGGCGGGGATGATTATGCCCAATATGGCTACCATGCTGTGCTTTGTGCTGAGCGATATCCGTATTTCCGCAGGCGATATGGAAACGGAGCTGCGGACCTGTGTGGATGCCACGTTTAACAGGATTACTGTGGATGGAGATACCAGTACCAATGATATGGTGTTGATGCTGGCCAGTGGCTTCGCGGAAAATGATCCCCTTACGGAATACGATCGGGCGACTTTTTCCGAGGGTTTGAAATCGGTTCTGTGGGATCTTTCCAAAATGATTGTCAGGGATGGCGAAGGGGCCACCAAACTGGTGAGCGTAGAAGTGAAGAACGCCTTCTCTTTGGCGGATGCAGGAATAGCCGCGAGGACGGTGGCCAATTCCAGCCTGGTGAAAACGGCTATTTATGGGCAGGATCCCAATTGGGGAAGGATACTTGCGGCCCTGGGGCGTGCGAATATCGAGATGAAGGAAGACCGGGTGAACATCTGGATCGATGATGTCCAAATTGTATCGGGCGGTCTTGGCCTGGGGGCGGCACAGGAAAACAAGGCCAAGGAAATCATGAAGGGAAAAGAATTTGCCCTTGTGATCGATCTTGGTCAGGGGGCCTTTGATGATCGGGTACTCACCTGCGATCTGACCCATGAATATATCTCCATCAACGCCGATTACAGGTCATAGGAAAAAGATATGTTTGCAGTAATTATGTGCGGGGGGTCAGGGACGCGGTTCTGGCCTGCAAGCAGAAAAGCGAGGCCCAAGCAGTTTCTGAACATCACGGGCAAGGGGCCGATGATTGTGGAAACATGTGATCGTTTACGCCCCCTGATTCGTGATGAAGAGATGGTCCTGATCCTTGGAAAGCAGCATTTAGCTGATGCTGAAAAGCTTTTTGAAGGGCGTGGGATACCCATGCTTGCCGAGCCGGTGGGGAGAAACACCGCCCCGTGCATCGGATTAGGGGCCATCTACGCCAGATTCAGAAACTGCAATGGGCCGGTGGCCTTTCTGCCTGCGGATCATTTTATTGGAGACCCCGAAGCCTTTTTGAAAAGCCTTCAAACCGCCGGGGATGTTGCGGAGGCGGGAGGAATTGCCACCATTGGAATTGTCCCGAACCGACCGGAAACAGGGTACGGATACATCAAAAGGGGAGGGTCTCACGGAAAGGACAAGGAGCGTGAAGTTTTCAGTGTTTCCCAATTCGTAGAAAAGCCTGATCTGGAAACGGCCGTGACCTACCTGACAAGCGGAGCGTATTACTGGAACGGAGGAATTTTCGTTGCGACCCCCGAAACCATTTTGAGGGAGACCGAAAGGCAACTTCCGGAGCTTTATGCGGGACTGCTGGAACTGGAAAAAGTCCTGGGGACGGAGGAATTTGAATCTGCCTTTCAGGGAGTTTACCAGAACCTGGCATCGGTCTCTTTTGATTACGGGATCATGGAGAATACCAGAGAACCTGTCTATGTTATCCCTTCAGAGTGCGGCTGGAGTGATGTGGGATCATGGGAATCTCTGTATGAACTGAGGTCTTCCGAACAGGACAATGAAGGAAACCTGGGCGATGGGGAAACGCTTTTTATTGAATGCGAGGGGACGTTTGCTTCCGGAAGGGCCGGGCGCACGGTGGCCTGCCTGGGACTTAAGGACTGCCTTGTGGTGGACACCAAAGACAGNCTCCTGGTAGCAGATCTTACGCACTCCCAGGACATTCGTAAGGTGGTCGACCTTTTGAAAAAAAAAGGGAGGGATGATCTTCTCTGAGATCATCCCCGTTCCTCTCAATTCCTTCTTACCAACCCTTGGTCCACATCTCATCGTCTTCATATACTTTTTCATCCTCCATGTGGGATTCTTCCGCATCCGCTTCGCTTATCCTTGGAGGGTTGGGGTCATTCATGAGTTCCTTATAATATTCATGCTGGATCAGAAGGCTCATGATCTCGTTGGTCCCGGTCCAGATTTGGCTGAGTCTGGCATCCCTTACCATTTTTTCAATGGGAAATACGTTCGTATAGCCGATGCCTCCCATGATCCGCATGGCCTGGTTGGAAACTTCCCAGCACATATCGGTGGAGAATTTTTTGGCTTCGCTGACCAGACGTCTTGCTGAGGGGAGTCTCTGGTCGGCGGCCCGGCAGGCGGCCTGACAGAGGGACCTGGCGGCATCCAGTTGGGTGATGGCATCCGCAACCTTGAAGCTGACTGCCTGATAATCCCGTATCTTTCTGCCAAAGGCGTACCTGCGGTTGCTGTACCGCGTGGCAACCTCCAGGGCGGCCCGTGCCAGCCCCAGAGATCCCCCCGCGGAGGTGAGACGTTCAGGAATCATCATGGAATTAAAGATGAGTGCGCCCTGATTGAGTTCCCCGATGAGATTGGTCCTGGGTACCCGTACATCCCGAAAAAGAAGCCGCCCCGTCCCTCCTCCCCTTGTACCCATGAGATTGTACAGGTGTTTGACTTCCACACCTTCCCTCTCGGATTCAATGAGGATAAGACTGATTCTTTTGTGGGGTTTCCCCTCAGGGTCCGTCTTGCAGTACACCACAAAAAAATCCGCCCCGCTTGCGGCAACCACAAAGCGTTTCTGTCCGCGTATGACAAAATGGTCTCCATCTGCCTTGGCGATCGTGGTGGCGCCGAAAAAATCGGACCCGCCCCGCGGTTCCGTCAGGGCTTCGGCAGAGATGAGTTCTCCTTTGAGCAACGGTTTCAAAAAACGTTCCTTGAGATCTTCCGACCCGAAACCGTGCAGCGCTTCTCCAACGATGGAAGGCATGGAAAAGGCGCAGCCTAAGGCCATGCCTAATACTCCGATCTCCTCGAGGGCGGCCATCTCGGTGGTCCAGTTGCGTTCCCTTCCCCCATACTTTTTCCCGAACCGTAATCCCAGCAGGTTCCTTTTTCCAAGTGCCTCCACGAATTCTCTCGGATAGGTGATTTCATTCCTGTCCATTTTCCGGAGAAGTTCCGGAGATACTTCCTCTTTGACAAATTTTCTGACTTCTTCCTGAATCAACCTTTCCTCATCCGTCAAAAATACGTCCTGCAGCATGGTCTGTACCTCCCTGAATGATAGTCATCTCTCGTTTCTCATGAGAAATTTCGAAAGAGCTGAAGAATATCCTGTTTCAACGCTCCCGATACGGTGGACAATTTATCCTCGGGAACCATGACGAATTCCCCTTTACTCCGCACAAGAAGATTTCCGGCCCTGTTTCGAATCTGCCCCGAAACTTCAATTTTCGGTTCCTGTACCTGTCTGCCAAGTTTTCCGCTTACGATAAGAGGTGTATCGATGGGAACCGGTTTAATGTATTTGATATCCATTTTTCTGGTGACCACAAAGGATCTTTTGAAATACATGACCGTCCACGACATGATTTCATCAAGCAGTGTGGAGACGATGCCCCCATGAGCCATGTTCTCCCAGCCCTCGTACTGTTTCGAAAGGGTGATTTCAGAGCAGACGGCATCTCCATTGCGGTAAAATTCCATATTCAATCCTATGGGATTGGCTGTGCCGCAGGCAAAACACCCATACCCCTTCAACTTTTCTATGTGTACCATCTCTTGCTCAGTCGTCATGATTTTCTTTCTCCGGTATCCGCCAGCACAGTGAACCATGTCATCTGGTGATCCCATTCCCCCAGGAGCCCAAATCCATGGTCTTTCAATGTTTCTTTAATATTGCGGTACTGGGTCCGCATGAGACCGGAAAACAGGATTTTTTGTTTTCTGTCACAGGCTGCTCCTTTCAGGATGATTTTTTCCAGAACTTCATAGTGAATATTGGCGATGATCAGATCAAAAGGTTCCCAGGAAATGCTCTCCGCCCTGCCTTCTATGACCTGAATGCTGTTTTCCAGATTATTAAGCTTCACATTCCTTCCGGTGGTTTTTACACACAGAGGATTCAAGTCGACGGCAACCGTTTCTCTTGCGCCAAGACGCGCCGCTGCCAGGGCTAAAATTCCCGTCCCCGTGCCCAGGTCAAGGACTTTTTCAATTTTGCCTTTCGCGAAAACCCGGGACAGGGCTTTCAGACAATCCCGGGTCGTCGGATGCAGGCAATTCCCAAAGACCACCCCCGGATCCAGCATGATTTTCACTGCGCCTTTATGGGCAGGCTCTTTCAACCATGGAGGAACAATCAGAAACGGTTCGATTCTCTGGGGACCGGTATCCCCGCCCTGCCAGTCCTCATAGGAAAAATGAAATTCATCTATCATGGCCAGACCGGTTCGTGTGTCGATTGCCTGATTTACAAGATCCAGGGAGGGTTTGGAAAAAAAGAGGAAGGAGTTTTCGTCCTCCACCCAGTTTCCCATATAAAAACTTCCAAAGTCTGCTTCGTCATCCCTTTCAAATACGCCGTTGAGGAAATATACATAGAGATCCTCATACGGCGATTTGTTCTCTTGGTTTTTGTCTCCGCGGCTGTCAGGGTTTTTTTCCAATCTGTCTTACCTGTTTTCAATTTTACTGTTCCGCTTCTTTTAATATTCGTGCCCCATGTATGTCAAGATATGAGAAATGAGTTTCATGAGAATGGAACTTGTTTTGCCTTGACACGCTTCCCGCGTTTCCCTACTATCCCTCTCATTTCGATACTCCAAAATCAGATCACAGGTTGAAACCCCATTTCAAAAAAGGAAGGAAAAAACATGGATGGAATTGTTGGAATCTATTCTCCCGCGGATAATGCTCTGGTGAATAAAGCCTTTCTTGCTACCGGCGCCTGCCAGCACAGAGGGAAAGCAAGTACCGGTCTTGCAGTTGGAACCGGAAAGGATATCTATCTTTATAAAGGGCTTGGCAGGATTGCGGAAGTAATAGACCTCAATGTCATCCGGATGCTGCAGCATCTTGAGCCCATCGCCGCCATTGGGAATATCGGGTATACCAAAAGAAAAATCGCCGAAAAAATGAATGTAGAGCCCGTTGAAATTTTTCCCAAATCCCATTCCCCCCTGAAAGTTGTCGTGACAATGGATGGGTATCTGATCCGGGGGGACGATCTCAAAGCCGAGCTTGAATCTGATTACAGATTTCGGACCGACAACAAAACAGAGATCGTAGGCGCCTTTTTGCACAAATACCTGACCGAGGATGGATTTACCTTCCAGGCGGGGGAAAGACTCATGGATAAACTCCATGGAAGGGGGACGTTTGCCCTGACTGCCCTTGTCCATGACGGCAAGGAGACGCGCCTGATTGCCATGACGGATGATACGGCCTTTGAACCACTCTGTTATGCCACCATTGATGGGGCTTTTGTGGTTTGTTCTGAATCCTGCTCGCACCGAAGGCTGGGAGGTCAGGTAGGAAAAGAATATGATGGAGGGGAAATGACCTTGTGCTCTTCGAGCGGAATCGAAACGAGAAGACTGCGAGAGAGCCGAATGATGCCCGATGTTTTTCAAGGTGTCTATTTCGGCAATGTGGGTTCCGTGTTTCGTGGAAAAGAGATTTTTCAGATCAGACGGGAGCTTGGACTGGAATTGACGGACCATTACAGAGAGTCCAGGGCCGATGTGGTGATTCCGAATCCTGAATCGGGCTGGGGGGTCACCGTGGGAATAGCGGAAGGCCTGAAAACCGATCTGTTTCCGGCATTGATCAAGCTTCCACAGGCCGTAAGAACATTCCAGGAAGGGGAGAGAAATACCAGGGCAAAGGAAGTGGGACTCAAATTCGGCGGAATCGATTCCCTGCTGCGTGGCAGGAACATCGCCATGGGGGATGACAGTATCGTTCGAGGGAGTGTGAGCGAAGGGGGTTCCGTCTGGGTGGTGTATAATGCAGGCGCGAGTTTCCTTGAATTCTGGATTTCCTATGGACCCATGTTTTTTCCCTCCTTCAAGGAGTGGAACAGGGGTGTTGACTGCTTAAATGAATTAGCGGCACAGAGGGCATTCAAGGATGACAATCCGTACGACAAGACCCTGGACGAAATTAATGTGGCCGTGGCAAAGCTGATCGGCGTGGATGAAGTGAAATACAACACCCTGGAACGGATCAGAAAAATTGCGGGAGACGGCTCTTTTCAGGCACTGGATGCCAGCTATCCCATCGCGGAAGAGTTCTGGCCCGACTGGCTCAAACAGGAGGTGGAGAAATTCCACCGATACAGGGGATAGGTTGTTTCTGAATCATGCCGAGGCATGATTCAGAAACGATTGCGGATTTCGATTTGGATTACTGGAGTTTCCTTCACGGTTTCAACGCCCAGCACCGTCAACTGGTAACCGGCAACTGGAAACGAAGTTTCACAGGAGCTTTTCAAAAAAATCATTCCC
>BS_KBA_SWE02_21mDRAFT_10000770_pt1 | contig 12130 bp, 11 predicted proteins | sample BalSeasSWE02_21m_FD_9196 | JGI IMG/M metagenome (IMG submission 9196)
CAAAGCGATTGCCGTAGATCCTGAAGGGGGCGAAGCGGCGCCCATTGTAAACAAGGAAGCGTTCAAGGAAGCAGCGAAACGTTTTGCAAAGGCGCTGATGGAACACCCGGTAACCAGCCAGGGCCTGACGAATTATGGAACAGATATCCTCATCAACATCATCAATGAAGCGGGTGGTCTTCCCACGAGAAATTTCAGCAGCGGGCGATTTGAAGGCGCTGATAAAGTGGGAGGGGAATCCCTCAACAAGATCACCCTGGAAAGAAAAGGCGATCCGAGCCATGGCTGCATGGCAGGCTGCATCATCAGGTGTTCCGGCACCTACTTGGACAAAGATGGTCAGTATTTGTCCAAATGGCCTGAATACGAGACGGTCTGGGCACTGGGCCCCAACTGCGGCATTGACGACCTGGACGCCATCGCCCGCATGGACAGGGCCTGCGATGACTACGGAGTGGACACCATTGAGATGGGCGCCGCCATAGGTGTAGCGATGGAAGGGGGAGTCAAGGAATTCGGGGATGCCGCCGGGGCCGAAGAGCTTCTGGCCGAAATTGGAAAAGGAACCCCTCTGGGGAGGATCATTGCCTCCGGCGCAGGTGCTGTGGGGAAAACTTACGGCGTTACCCGCGTTCCGGTCGTAAAGAACCAGGCCCTGCCGGCTTATGACCCGAGGGCTGTAAAAGGAATGGGCGTGACCTATGCCACCACTCCCATGGGCGCCGACCATACGGCAGGGTATTGCGTTACGGCAAATATCATGAACGTGGGAGGGCAACTGGATCCGCTGGCGGTGAAAGGGCAGAGCGAACTCTCGAGCGGTCTTCAGGTAGCCACAGCGGTCATCGACACAGTGGGTCTTTGTTTATTCGTTGCCTTCCCCATGCTGGATATTCCGGATGCCTTCAACGCCGTGGTGGACATGGTAAACGCCAAGTTCGGGCTCAGCCTCAACGCGGATGATGTGAGTGGTCTCGGGCAGAAGATCCTGGGGATTGAATTGGATTTCAACCGGCGCGCCGGTTTTACTCCGGCCCATGACCGCCTCCCGGAGTTTTTCAAATATGAAAAACTTCCGCCCCACGGACACACCTTTGATGTACCGGATGAGCACCTTGATTCCGTCCTCAAGTTCTCATAAGTAGCGATAAAAAATGGGACGCAGATGAACGCTGATTACCGCTGATTTTTCACTTCAAAAGTCATCAGCGCTTATCAGCGCGAGTCTGCGTCCCAAAAGCCATTATCTTAAAATTTATAACAGAACCAGTAAGCTCCGGTGTTCAATCAAAAACGGTCGTAATGGACAAAATCGCTGATTTCTCTCCTCTTGGGCCCCGCAGAATCTTTTGTCGGATATCCCATGGGAATTAACGATACAAGTTCATACCCTTCGGGAACACCCAGGATCTCAGCGACTTTATCGTGGTCAAAAAGCCCCATGATCACCGTTCCGATCCCCAGGTCGTGGGCCATAAGACAGAGGCTCTGAGTAGCAATCCCAAGATCAAACATGAACCAGTCCTTAAATTTCGTGGTGACCTGGCCTGAATAATACCCTGCCTTTCCCAGCTGTCCACAAACAGCCAGAACCACGGGCGCTTCCGCGAAATGCTTCGTGCCCGGATTTGTCTTGGGCAGGATCTCCTTGATTTGATCCTTCACGGCGGCATCTTTAATGGCAATGATCTCCCAGCACTGGGTATTTGCCCAGGATGGCGACCACTGAACCGCTCCCATTATCTGATTCAACGCTTCTTCCGGAATTTCTTTTTCCTGGTAGTTTCGAACACTTCTTCTTCCTTTAATCACATCCATGGTGCAAGACATATCTTTTCTCCCTCCGTTTCATTTGAACCTATCGAGGTTCCCATTCCAATTGCCGTATGCCAGGCTACTATATTTCATCAAAGCCACCGAGGATGTCAATGATTTTCCAACTCTATGCCTGTTTTCCAGAAATAGGGCGCCATAGTTCTTTCAGACTATTATGGGTTGATAGTGTTTTTCCTTGTTGCTTACCAAGTAATATTGTAAACTTCCCTCCAAAAATGGCTGATCATATTTGAAAAGAAATATGAAATTATAATAGATTCGGAATCCGATAAAATGGTTTTCGACTGAGGAACCGTTGAGGCTGTATCGCCGTGATTGCGCAGAAAAAGGATTGTTTCGGCATTTTAGAGAGGGTTTTTCCCATGGGAAAAGAAGGGTTAAGGGAGATCGTTCCAACCTGTTTCGAGTGCCATGAAAAAAAAGAGTGCCTCCAGACTGCCCTGAAAACGGACGACGGTTTCAAACTACGAGAAGAGGCCCTTTCCCGGCAACCGGTTGGGGGGATGATCGGGAGATTGCGGAGATGGTCGGAAAAAAAAGAGCTGAGCAGGCTCAGCAAGATTGAAAGGGGAACAAAACAATGACCGTGGAACTGATCTGTCCCTACTGCCGTTTTTCAAAAACAGTATCCCGAGAGGACATCCCTTTCAATGCGAAACGGGCCGTATGCCCACGCTGTAAACGCCGGTTTGACTTCACTTGGAAGGAAAGTCCTGCCGATTCGAATGTTACGGCATGGGAAGAGGAGCCTGAACTTGGGGAAGCGGACGATGAGAGAGAACCAAAGGAAGAGAGAACGGGGCGGTGGAAATCCACTTGGGAAGACCGCCAGAATACGGGTCTCGTGGAAGGAATTTTCAGTACCGTAAGAACCGTCCTCTTTTCCCCTTCCATTCTTTTCAGGACCCTCACATGCAAAGGCGGGATTGTAGAACCGCTGGCATTTGGTTTGCTCACAGGTGCGGCGGGAAGTATGTTCAGCATATTCTGGCCGGTCCTGCTTTTCTCAGGGGGGTTCGGAACCCTGCCTTTCGGGCAGACCCTTCTGGCCGATTTGAATACAGGGCTTGTGTTCCTGATTACTCTGGCGGCCGTCCCCATCTGGGTCATTTTCAGCATGTTTTTCTATGCCGCCATCCTTCACCTGATGCTGCTCATTGTGCGGGGAGGGGGAAACCGCTTTGAAGCCACTTTCCGGGTGGTTGCCTATTCACAGGCAACCCAGATCTGGTGCCTGATCCCCGTTGTGGGAAGCTGGATCGCAGGGGCCTGGCAACTTGTCGTACAGGTCATCGGACTGCGTGAAATGCACGAAACCACCTACCTGAAGGTGATCATCGCATTCCTGATTCCCATCTTTATTGTGATCGTCCTTCTTATCATCCTGATTCTGCCCATGGTCCTTCTTCTTGTTCAGTAGGCAGGTGATTATTCCTGAGATGAGTTTTTCGCAGTAAATCAAACCTTAGACCAAAGAGGTACATCGTGAAAAAAAGGAGGATATTGCCAGGGAGTATAAAAGGAAAGCTCGTCTTTTATTTCGGCATCACCGTGGTTTTGGTGGTCCTTCTCATCGTAGGTGTATTTTCAGAAAGCATGTACAGAAACCTTGTCAAAGAAAACGATCTCCTCATCAAGGCTCACACCAGGGAGATTGCGAGCAAGATCAACGAACGGAATCTGGAAGCAGTCACCATCGCAAAGAGTATGGCCCTGGCGCAGAAAAGCGGCCTTTTCGGAAACCGGCAGGCCTCTTTGCTGTATGCCAAAAACATCCTGCTGGAGAATCCCAAATTTACGGGGGCCTATTTCGGATATGAGCCGAATGCCGATCAGGAAGACAAGGCATACCTGGAAAAGAGCGGCAGGGATGAAAAACAAGGGTTGGACAAGAACGGTCGATTTCTTCCCTACTGGTTTGTGAATCAGGACCATAAGGGGGAGATCCGACTCGCCCCTCTCATCGATATGGAAACCAGCCTTTACTATCAGGGATGCAAAGACAAATTCCACGGCGCCGGCCAGGAAAAATACATGATCACCGAGCCTTACTTCTATGAAGGAAAGATGATCGTGGAACATACCTTCCCCATCGAGATACAGGGATATTTCAAAGGAATTGGAGGCGTTGACCGGGCATTGAACGATATCAACGCCTATCTGGAGAGTTTCAAGCCCTATCAGTCGGCGACCTTTGTGTTGCTCAGTCGGAAAGGAAGGATCATTTCCTCAACTATGGATCTGGCATCGGAGAAAACCCTGGCGCAACTTTCGGGAGCAGGTAAGGAAGATGGTGCGGAACATAAGGAACGGATCGGAAAGCAAATGATCACCCGAAATATGAAGGAAACGGACTACAAGAATATCCTGGAACTTTTCCACAAGCATTCCGGACCCTTTCTTATGCGAACGGCCAATCCTCTGGACGGAGAAACCTCCATCTTTTCGGGGGATAAGATCGACACGGGAGACTGGACCATTGTGATGCATGTTTCTGAAGACGAGATCATGGCTCCGATCCGTCAGACTCTCATCAGGGTTCTTATTGTCTCCATGATCGGCCTGTTCGTAACCTTCATGGTCCTGACCTGGTTGGCCAGGAAGATCAGCGGTCCCATTACCCAGGCGGTGAACACTTCGCGAAAGGTTGCTGAAGGGGATTTCACGGCCAACGTGGAGACAAGATCAGAGGATGAGACCGGGCATCTTCTTTCGGCCCTTGATGCCATGACCCGGAACCTCAACGCCCTCATCGGCCAGGTTCAGCGTTCCGGAATTCAGGTGGCGTCTTCATCCACGGAACTGGCTGCTACGGCCAAGGAACAGGAAACCACCATGACCAACCAGGTGGAATCCACACACAAAGTGGTAAAATCGGTGGAAGGTATCAGAAAGGTTGCCGCGGATCTGGTGGAAACCATGAAACGGGTGTCGTCCACATCGGAAGAGACCGCGGGGTTCGCCAACAAAAGCAAGGAGGATCTGGCCCGTATGGAGGAGGCCATGGGCAATATGGAAAATGCCTCCAAGTCCATATCCGGCAGGTTGGAATCCATCAACGAACAGGCGGAAAACATCACCAACGTGGTGGATACCATTACCAAAGTATCCGATCAAACCAACCTTCTGTCTTTGAATGCGGCCATCGAAGCGGAGAAAGCCGGGGAGTACGGACGGGGATTCAAAGTGGTGGCGCGGGAGATTCGCAGGCTGGCTGACCAGACGGCCGTGGCGACGTTGGATATTGAACAGATAGTCCGGGGGATGCAGAGTGCTGTTTCAGCGGGTGTGATGGAAATGGACAAATTCATCTCTGAGGTGAAGAGGAGTGCCGAGGACGTAGGGAAGATCAGTACGCAATTAACCCGTATCATAACGCGGGTGCAAGCCCTGTCTCCCAGTTTTGAAGAGGTGAATGTGGCCATAGGTCATCAATCGGAAAACGCCCAACAGATCAGTGTTGCCATCATGAATCTCGACGAAGAGTTGCGGGAAACCGTGGAGTCTTTCCGGGAGACCTACCAGGCTATCGGACAGTTGAGTGAGGCCGCCATGGGGCTTCAGGAGGGGGTCTCCCTTTTCAAGGTCCATTAGACCCCTCCTGAAACACCACAAAAACAAACGCTTTTCGTGAGGTGGGCATTACTCGTTTTGAGTGTTCGCCTCAACTCGTATGCCTCTCTTAATAACCGCTCCTTCGGCCGCTGAAGATGCCAGACGGGAGTAAAGCTCAAGATACCCTCTCTTGAATTTGGGTGCGGGGCGCTTCCACCCCTTGAACCGTTCCTGGATTTCCTCGGGAGACACTTGAAGATCGAGGGTCCCCTTTTCCACATCAATACGGATCTCATCCCCATCCTGAACAATGGCGATAGGACCACCCTCGGCCGCCTCCGGCGAAATATGCCCCACAAAACAACCGTTGTTGGTCCCTGAAAAACGACCGTCCGTAATGAGGGCCGTGGTTTTATTGAGCCCCAACCCATAGAGGTATTTCATGGCCTTGTACATTTCCCGCATTCCCGGCCCCCCTTTGGGTCCTTCATAACGGATGACCACCACGTCTCCCCCATGAATCTCTTTCTGAAGGATCGCTTTATTGGCCTCTTCCTCCGAGTTGAACACCCTGGCCTTTCCAGAAAACTGGAACAGGGCCGGATCGATGGCGCCCGGTTTGCTGATTCCCGTATCCGGGGCCAAATTCCCCCTCAGAACGGCCACCCCCCCCATATGCCCGAAAGGTTCTTTCATGGTCTTGATAACCTCGCTGTTTTCGGGGAAGGGATAGGCGTAGGATTCGAGGTTTTCAGAGACGGTACTCGCCGTGCAGGTCATGACGTCCCCATGGAGAAGGGGCTTCAGGCGGTCCATGACACGGGGGATGCCTCCAGCCTTCCAGAAATCCTCCATATCCCATTTGGCGGCGGGATTTACCTTGGCAACGTGGGGGGTTGTCTTGTTGAATTTTTCAAAGGCGCCCAAGACATCCATGTCTTCCTCCGCTTCGTACGCGATGGCCGACAGATGGAGGACTGCGTTGGTGGATCCGCTTATGCCCATGCATACCCTGACCGCATTTTCCAGGGATTTTTTGTTGATGATTTCTCTGGCGGAGATTCCTTTCTCCACCAGGTTGCAGATAGCGACGCCCGTCGCCCTGGCGGCGCGAAGTCGGTCTGAATGGGTTGCCGGTATCAAGGCGCTCCCGGGAAGGGCCATGCCCAGGGCCTCAGTCAGACAGCACATGGTGTTTGCGGTACCCAGAAAGGCACAGGAACCGCAGGAGGGACAGGCCAGGTCTTCCAGGGCGCTGAATTCCTGTTCAGAGATCTTGCCGGCCCGAAACATTCCCAGAGCCTCATCAATGGAGGTCAGGTCCGTTTTCCGGCCGTCGAATTCCACCCCTCCTCCCATGGGTCCCCCATGGACCATGATGGCAGGGATGTCCAGGCGAGCTGCGGCCATGAGCATTCCCGGAACGATCTTGTCACAGGAAGCCAGCAGGACGATGGCATCCAGGCGGTGGGCCTGGACGCAGATCTCCACGGAGTTACAGATGATCTCCCTGGAGGGGAGGATGTAGTGCATTCCGTCATGGCCGTTGGCCACCCCGTCGCAGGCCCCGATGACCCCGAACTCCACCGGTGTCCCGCCCGCACGGTAGATCCCCCATTTAACGTGCTCGCTCACCTGATTCAGGTTGAAGTGGCCCGGCACAAGAGTGTTCCATGAATTGGCAATGCCGATCATGGGTCTGGACAGATCGTCGTTTGCATACCCCATGCTCTTATAAAGTGCCCGATACATGCTGTTTTCCACACCGCTCAGGATTTTCGTGCTCCTCAATTTTTTTTCTTCCATTTTGTAAACCTCCTGAAAACATAGGCTACGATCTTAAAAAAAATCCGTTCGCCAATTACTGATTGTGATGGTGCTGCGGCTCTACGAGTCGGCTCAAAAGGGCTATTTTCGCACTTTCTTCAAGGAGCTCCGCCATATTCTGGGCTGCAAGGAGATCCTTTCCTACCGCTATGACCCCATGCCCCGAAAGGAGGGCCGCCGTCACCGCCTCGTGGGCAAAGACCTCCCGGACCATGGTTGACAGTTCATCGCTCCCCTCCTTTGCAAGACCAATGAGAGGAACCTTCACTAATATCCTCTTTGCATGAATGGTCAACAGAGGGACCTCTTTCCCGGCCACCGCATGGGCTGTGGCAAAGGGCGCGTGATAATGGGCAATGCCGTTCACATCTTCCCTCACCTGATAAATGTTGAAATGGGAGTTCCATTCTTTTGTGGGCTTTCCCTTGCCTTCCACCACCACACCGTTCCGATCCATCAGTAGAATGCCTTCCTCTTTCAAATCGAAAAGAGAAATCCCGCTTGGCTTGACAAGATAGATGCCGTCGTCCACTCGCATGCTCAAGTTGCCGCCGGTGGACACCTGCAGGCCCAGGGTAAAGGCCCTTTGGCACACTTCTCTGAATTGCCTTCTTTCCTTGGAAAAAGAATACGTTTCGCTCATGATGTAACCTCTCAGGGATAGACCGGCTGATCGCCCACTTTCTTTCCGTGGCTTGTAAGGACATGGTCCGCCATGCCAATGATCTGTTCCATGCTATGATAGAGTTCAAAGATATTGACGAATCGCCCCATGGGTGTGAAGGGCAGGTTCCGATGTGTATCCGGGAGCATATTTTCGTCGGCAAAAACGGCATCTCCGGCAATCACATGGAGCCCTTTCGAGGTTTTGACCGCAACGGATTGATGCCCGGGGCAGTGTCCGGGAGTGGGGAATATGGTGATAAAATCATTATATAGGCATTCTCCTTCCAGGATCTCGAATGGGGTATTTTCAAAGGGTGGAGTCAACCCGATTTTCTTAGAAGAATAGGATTTGTAATAGAGGATGTGGGGATCAAGGGCGAAATCCAGCTCTTTCTTGTGCACGTAATTGCGCGCATTTTCAAAAAGATGCATATTGGCGCAATGGTCCCAATGCAAATGCGTAAAGATGACGGTATCAATCTCCCCGGGGTGAACCCCTAACTCCTTGAGCCTGGCATCGATCGTAAACCCTTCCGGCTGATAGGAGCCGGGATGGTGCAAATCCGCTTCCTCCGTATGGCTCATTCCTGTGTCCACCAGGATCTTTTCCTTCCCGTCGGTGATATAAAAGGCCCATGTGGGCACCTCCACCTCTTCCCCGTATCCCCGTCCGCCGGTGATGTAGACGCCCTTATCAAGGCGAATCAATCCCGTATTCATAGGGTAAATCTGAACTGCCATGGATTTCCTCCCTCTATCTTTGTCTATTGCAGCATCTGGATCATCTGGTCCGCGCCTTTCCTGGCGAAAGAAATGTCATTAATATGGGCGTTAACCTTGATGATTGGGATATCACTCCGGAGATTTTCCTCCAAGGTTCGAATGAACGTACCATCGGCTTCAGGATCGTAAAACGGTTTCCCCTTTGCATTTGGTTCGCAGAATCCCTTTAACGGAATCATGACCCTTGCCTGGCCTCTGGCCTGATTGAGTTTTCGTGAAAGAAAACCGGCCGCCCGGACCATCTCTTTTTCCGTTGCGCGAACCAGGGTGATATTCCGGTTGTGGATGATGATATTTCTCTTCTGCCATGTCCGTGAAAGTTGATTGTAAGGGCCCATGGTAATATAGTCAATAGCTCCGGGAGCTACCAGGTAGGGGATTTCCATTTGAGAAGGAATCCTCATCCTGTCTTCTCCGGATGAAAAGATGCCATTCCCCACCTGGGCAATGATGCCATGAATCTCATCTTTCTCATAGAATTCTTTGACCCATGCCTTCAACCCGTCAGTCATGCCCTGTATAACTTTGCCTTTGTTTCCCGTTTTGAGCAATTCGCCTAAGGCGGTCCCTCCCTTGCGGGCCACTTCATAGCGAGTGATATCGCCCTTCCTGAAGGGTCTGCCCAATGAACCACAGTCGATCACCACCCCATTGAGCCGGCTCTTCTCGACCATCTCCTTGATAAAAAAACACTCTTCCCCTTTGGTGTCCAGGGCCCCGACGATGAGGATGGTCTTTGGTTTTCTTACCACCTGAAACTCCCTCTAATAACCTATCGCAAACCCATTTTTATCAAGGGCGAAAAATCGCGTATGTTGTAAAAATCCGGAACAGTTCCATTACGGAAACACGATTGCCATTCCCGGATGAAGGTCGTTTCAAGGGGGAGACGATCCATGTCTCGTGCGGTTTTTTCCGCGTCATAGGGAACTGCCTTGAGACGAATGCTGCCATTTTCCAGCACCCCATAGCAGGCCAGGGCCCGGCCCAGTCTGGGCTGCCCTAATCCTCCCGGGTTGACAAAACGGGTTCCTTTGAAACTCCGCTCAAACTGCACGTGGGTGTGGCTGATGAGGATATGGAGTTCATGGTATCGATTCTTAAGGGTCTTATACGCTTCGGGAGGGGAATCGGGCCAAAGACGGTCATTTTCCCCATGGATGACGTCGCCGTGAAGGAGACGCAGGCTTAAACCTTGTCGCTCAACCACGCAGGAGGGCGAAAAAGAAGATAGAAGTTCCAGGTTTCTGGATGAGAGCTGATCCCGGCTCCACTTCATCCAAAGGGCATCATAGGTCCCATTTTCCTCTGTTTGATCCGCCTTGAGCACATTCCGGTCATGATTGCCCATGACAAAAACCCCGGCCTGTTCCGAAAGCAGACTTAACACCTCTTCCGGATTGGGGCCCCACCCCACCGCATCTCCCAGAAAAAGGATTTCATCCCATGAACCCTCGGCCTCGAAGACAGCTTGAAGAGCCGCCAGGTTCCCATGGATATCGGCCAAGATGAGTGATTTCATGGAAAAAGGCCTTTGACCACCCGATTCACAAACCGCACCACTTCCTCTTCTGAGGTAATCCTGTAAACGAGCAGGTCAGAGAAAGGGTCCAGATCCGCACACGCTGTGGGACACCCTTGAATGGCAATCACGCAGTCCACCTCCCCCTCTTGAAGAGAAACCACTTTCGCTTTTCCTTTCAGAACCTCTACGATCCGATTTGCCATGGAACCACGATCAAATTCAGGATTGCATCCGCCACAGAATTTGATCCCGATTCTCACAAAGGATCTATTTCGGTCATTCGATGCCACAGAGCTTTTTCGCCGCCCTTTTCTTCTCTTCCATGTTTACCAGCCGGGCTATCATGATCCGCTGGGCCTGGGGAGAACCGGCGCCATGCATGGATTCGGTCAAATAACCTACTGCAGCCGTCCCCAGACAGACGTTTTCGATGAGCCTGAGGATACGCAGGCGATGTTCCGTGGGCGTGTCCGGATCGGCCTTGAAATACTTTTCCACCCATTTTCCGGTGTCCGGGGACCTCAGGTCTTTTTCCGAGGGCATGGTCACCATAAGGCCCCCTGCAATATCCTGTGCCAGCCTCGATATCTCATAGGGGAACCGGGTGACATTGTGTTTGTGCACATTGGCAAGAAGGGTGTTGACGGCATAGGTTCCCGACGGCGCTTTATGTCCTTCCGATGCGCAGGCGATACAACCACAGAAAAGGGTCTCGTTCAGATGATTCATCTCGATGATTTTATCTTTAATGTGTGATGCCTTCTCGGCGCCGTTGTATTCAGCGGCCGTCTGGGCAGCGCCTATGAGTACGTCGCCCACACCTACCTTGCAGGCATAGCTCTGACGGTGATAAGCGGCAAAGGCCTCTACAAGCTGCCCCACGAAGTCATATTCCTTATACATGAAGACCCGATCCCACGGTACGAACACGTTATCGAAGACCACCAGGGCTTCATGTCCCCCGAACAGGAGGTTGCCCTGATCCATGTTCCCCCCTTCCAGCTTTCGGGTGTCGCAGGACTGCCGCCCCATGATGTAGAGTATCCCTTCCGCATCGCTTGGAAGGGCAAAGGAAACGGCATAGTCCGCATCTTCTTCCCTCATGGCGATGGTGGGCATGACAATGATTTCATGGGAATTCAAGGCCCCTGTCTGATGGGCCTTGGCCCCCCTCACTACGATACCGTCTTCCCTCTCTTCCACCACATGGAGGAAGTGGTCGGGGTCCGGTTGTTTATGGGGGGGAAGTCTCCTGTCCCCCTTAGGGTCCGTCATGGCCCCGTCACAGGTGAAGTCATTTTCCTGAACATAGGCCAGGTATTTCAAAAACCGTTCATGATAGGTAGTCCCATGTTTCTGATCGATATTGTAGGTGACAATAGACAGGGCGTTGAGGCTATCCATGCCCACGCACCTTTGAAAACAACATCCCGTATGACGCCCTAACAACCGCCCCATTTTGCTTTTTTTCACCAGATCTCCGGTGTTCTGGTGGATGTGGGTAAACCGGTTGATCTTGTCCCCTGAAAGATGGGAAGTGGCAACCATCAGATCTTGATATTCCGGCAGATGGGCCAGTTCGTAGGTCTTTTTTACGGCATTCATGGAAGGTCGGATGATGGGGTCGTCCACCACGTTTTCCACCCGTTTGCCAAACATATACACCACCAGGTTAAGCCTTCTGAGGCTTTCTTCATACTGCTCGGGCGTCATCATAGGCATGGGCTGCTCCTTAAAATATTGGTTCTGTTTTTGGGATAAATTCCAACTTCCACTATTTGATGTAATTATACAAGAGAACGTCTTGAAAATCATAATCTTAATCATACTCTTCCGCAGATTGTTTTAGGGATGTCCGATTAGGGTTACGAGTAAAATTATGAGTAAGAAAACAATCTAACGGCCAAAGCTTGAACCAACTTCTTGTTTTAGAATAAA
>BS_KBA_SWE02_21mDRAFT_10000771_pt1 | contig 12125 bp, 10 predicted proteins | sample BalSeasSWE02_21m_FD_9196 | JGI IMG/M metagenome (IMG submission 9196)
AGCAAATCACTGCGCATGGCCGCCATACCCAGCAGCATACTGCCCAGCAAACGCCAGCCAGAGGCCATGGGAAATAACTGCAGCTGCATGTACAAGGCCTGCGGCACCCGTTCATGCATCTGACTGAGCCAGTCACCACGGTAGGCAGCAATCTCCGTCAGCAAATCTGCCAGGTGCGGCTGCCAGGACCGCTCGAGCGACGCCAATTCCGCTCCCGACCAGCCAGCCAGGCTGAACCAGGCCAGCCAATTGATGATGCTTGGAACCGTCAGGAAGAGCAGACCCAGCGAGCATAACCAAACCGCTGGCCAACGTGTCGCCGGCCACAGCAACAGGCCACATATTGCATAAGGTGCCAGAATATCCCCGTACCAGATGGCATAGGAATGGACCAGGCCAAGCACAAACAGAACCGCCATCCGGCGTCGGTGGATACGCCATGCGCCTGGGCCGGGCCCCAGGCGCAGGCGCTGCATGACCAGACCGGCTCCGAACAAGATGCAGAACAGGGTCAGAAACTTCTGTTCGAAAAAAAGGCGGGTCAACCACCAAGCCACGGCGTTGGGGCCCCGCATCTCTCCCCAGACCATGGGATTGGCAAGCGCGGCAAAGGGTCCAGAAAACAACAGTATGTTGACAGGGAGTATCCCCAGCACCGCCAGACCCCGCAACTGGTCGGGCCGTTGCTGGCGCTCGGCAGTGGGGAGTGGCGTGAGCGTCACACTAGCCAAATATACTCATTACCTCATCCAGCCCCTTGCGTTGGATATCCGGGACCCGCGCATCCTGATCGGGATAACCCACTACCAGCAACAGGAAAGGACGCTCATTCCTGGGCCTGTCCAGAATCTCGTTAAGAAACCCCATGGGACTGGGTGTGTGGGTCAGACTGGCCAAACCCGCGTGATGCAGTGCCACCAGGAGAAATCCCGTGGCCAGACCCACGGACTCGGCCGGGTAGTAGTGCTTGACCTTCCGCCCGTCCGGAAGCAGTCCGTATTTTTGCGAGAATATGGCGATCAGGATCGGGGCCCGCTCAAGGAACGCCTTGTTGGCATCGGTGCCCAGGGGGCGCAGGGCCTCCAGCCACTCCGGCGATGCCCGGTGTGCGTAAAATTCCTGTTCTTCCTGTTCCGCTGCCTCACGGATGCGACGTTTCACCGATGGATCTCTGACCACGACAAAATGCCAGGGCTGCATATTGGCGCCGCTGGGCGCACTGGCCGCCGCCGCCAGGCAATCGCGTATTACCTGCTCCGGCACCGGCTGATCCGAAAAATCGCGGACAGTTCGTCGGCCTCTGATTTCCTCGTAAAAGGTCCTGGCACGCTCCAGCATTTGCTCTTCCGGATAACGTCGGTAGTGTCCCAGGGGAATGAGTTTCACTTCGGGCATTGCAACCTCCGGATCAGTCATCGTCTATCCATTCAGCCAGGCACTGGTCCAGTTCCTCCGGATGCACCGCCTCCTCGTGCAAGGCGAATTCGCGCACCGAGATACCGGCCTGGTGAACGCTGTCCCTGTGACCTGACACCAGTGGGTGCCACCACTCAAGTTCCCGGCCCTCGTCAAGACGACGATAGGCACAGCTTGCAGGCAACCAGTGAAAGGTACTTCGGGAGGTGTCCAGCAGCATGCAGTCGGGAACCAGTTCCACACGCCGCTCATAATTCGAACAGCGACATGCGTGTATGTCGAGAAGGTGGCAGGCTACTCGTGTGTGCACCAGTTGCCCCGTGTCCTCGTCCTCCAGCTTGTGCAAACAGCAGCGACCGCAACCGTCGCACACAGCCTCCCACTCCGCCGCCGACATCTCGTCCAGGGACTTGTGCTTCCAGAATTCCGGTTCCAGCTTTTGTTTCTTGTTACTCAAGCCCAGGCTCCGCAGCTGACGTGTTCATGCCGTATCATACGTGCTTGAACCAGTTGGGAGTGACGAATGCACGCGGTCTTTCTGGATAGCGAAACACTGGACCGTGGGGATCTGGACCTGCAGCCCTTGCGGCAGTGGGTACCCAAGCTACAGGTTCATCGCCGCACCGGGCTGGCAGATATCGCCAGCCGCATTGATGGCGCCGGGATTGTCATCCTCAACAAGGTCCGTATGAGCCGGCAGCTCATTGAAGGCGCCGGGGCCTTGCAATTGATTTGTCTCGCCGCGACCGGCAGTGACAATGTAGATCTGGAAGCGGCCAGACAGCGCGGAGTGCAGGTGTGCAATATACGCGCCTATTGCAGCGCCTCAGTAGTGCAACACGTGTTCGCGATGATGCTGTCTCTGACCCAGTACCTGGAGGAATTCGATGCCCTGACCAGGGGAGGAGCCTGGCAAGAGCATCCACATTTTTGCATGCTCAGCCACCCGCAAAGGGAGCTGTCGGGACTCACCCTGGGCATCGTGGGCCACGGGGAGCTGGGCAAGGCCGTTCATCGAACGGCAGAGGCTTTCGGCATGCAGGTGCTGGTGAGTCAGCGCCCCGGGCAGCCCGTGGGACCGGACAGGGTAAGTCTGGAACACCTGTTAAAGACCTCCGACGTGGTTAGCCTGCATTGCCCATTAAACCAGCAGACCCGGCACTTGATCGGGCAACGAGAATTGGCGCTGATGAAGCCCGACGCGCTGCTGATCAACACCGCCAGGGGAGCCCTGGTGGATCCCGGGCCCCTGGCAGATGCGCTGCGTAGCGGGCAACTTGGCGGCGCGGGTATTGACGTGCTGGAGCAGGAACCGCCAGTGGCGGGCAACCCCTTGCTGGATCCATCAATCCCACGGCTGATCCTCACCCCTCACATTGCCTGGGCGGCGCGCCAGTCACGGCAACGTGCGGTGGACCAGATCGCCGAGAATATCCAGGCCTTCCTTGAGGGCACTCCCCGGCGTAGCCTGCTATAAGTCGAGACCACCGCATGCATGAGATACCAACACTGTACTGGATTCGCCGCGACCTGCGCCTGGCGGATAATCCCGCCCTGCTGCAGGCCAGCCTGCGTGGACCGGTCATCCCGGTGTACGTGCACGCCCCGGACGAGGAGGCTCCCTGGCAACCCGGTGGCGCATCCCGCTGGTGGCTATACCAGGGCCTGACCGCGCTGGCTGCAGCCCTGGAACAGGCCGGTAGCGGCCTGGTGATACGCCGCGGCCCCAGCCTGCAAACCCTGCAAACCCTGGCAAGGGAAACCGGTGCCGGAGGGATCTTTTTCAACCGGCTGTACGAGCCAGCCTGCACTGCCCGGGACCGTAGCGTGACAAGCGGCTTGCAGACCCTGGGGCTGGAGGTTCAATCTTTCCAGCCCGGTAATCTTGCCGAGCCTCAATCCCTGGCCAACCGCCAGGGCCAGCCCTTCAAAGTGTTTACCCATTACTGGAAAGCCCTGCAGACTCGGGGTGAGCCCGCCCAGGCGCTGGCCAAACCGGCACGTCTTCAGGCACCCGTGGAATGGCCCGGCAGCCTGCCACTGGCTGAGCTGGAACTGTTGTCCCGTCCCGGATCGGCGGGAAACCGGATCACAGGCCTGGCAGGGCACTGGCAGGTGGGCGAACAGGCGGCCGTGGCCAGGCTGGAGGCGTTCAGCGAGTCCGCCCTTGGAGATTACCCCACGCAGCGCGACTACCCGGGTGTGCAGGGTGTGTCACGGCTCTCGGCCCACCTGCATTTCGGAGAAATCTCGCCGCGCCAGGTGTGGCACCGGCTGCGCCTTGCCGAGAGCCATCACGGCAATGAGGCACAAACCCTGGCTTTCTTGCGTCAACTGGGTTGGCGAGAATTTGCCCAGCATGTGCTGCATAACTACCCGGACAGCCCCACCGAACCCATGTATCCAAAATACCGCGCCTTTCCATGGCGCAAGGATCACGCCGAGTTGCTTGACGCATGGCAACGGGGTCGCACCGGTATCCCGGTGGTGGACGCGGGTATGCGTGAGCTTTGGCACACCGGCTTCATGCACAACAGGGTGCGCATGCTCGCGGCTTCCCTGCTGGTCAAAAACCTGCGCATTCCCTGGTGGAAGGGCGCTGCCTGGTTCTGGGATACCCTGGTCGATGCAGACCTGGCCAGCAACACCATGGGCTGGCAGTGGTCGGCCGGCTGCGGTGTCGATGCGGCCCCTTACTTCCGGATATTCAACCCGGTATTGCAGGGGCAAAAGTTCGATGGCGGGGGCCGCTACCTGCGACGATGGCTGCCCGAGCTGGCGGCGCTACCCGACAAATTTCTGCAGCAGCCCTGGTTGGCGTCGGCAGAATCCAGGCGAGGCTACCCGCTGCCCATCGTGGACCTGGCCCTGAGTCGCCGGGAGGCGTTGGAAGCGCTGGCCGCAACCCGCCACCAGGGCGGCTAGACGCCATCGCCACGCAAGGTCAGCACCGGTGGCTGCGAAATCACGCTGCGTGTTGCCAGCAGGCCACTCAACCCCACCAGCAGGGTGCCGCCGAGTATCCCAAGTAACCATAGACTGCCATCCCAATGGCCTTGCAGCTCGAACACGCGGGTGGCCAACAGGTAACTGGCGACGCTGGCGCCGGCCGCACCCAGCAGGCCGCTAAGTAATCCAAGTACAGCAAATTCGGTCACTACGCCCATCAGCACGGTTCTGCGACTGGCCCCCAGGGTTCTTAGCATGGCGCTCTCGTAACGTCGCTCGTCCCGGGTTGCCTGGACTGCTGCAACGAGAACCATCACACCGGCCAGCACCGTAAACATGAACACGTATTGGACGGCGAGTGAGGCCTTGTCCATCACACCACGTATTTGACCCAGGATAGCGTCCATATCAAAGACCGTTACGCCTGGCAGCTTACGAGCCAGGTCCAGCAGCAGAGCACGCTGATCCGCGGCAAGGTGGGCGCTTGTGACATAGCTGGCCAGGGAATCATCGACCGTTCCCGGCGACAGGACCATAAAGAAGTTTGGCCTGAAGCTGTCCCAGCGCACCTTGCGCAGACTGGTCACCGTGGCGTCCACCCGCTCGCCGGACAAGTCGAAGCCCAACTTGTCGCCAAGCTTCAATCCCAGTTCACTGGCAAACTCATTCTCCACGGAAACCTGGCCAGCAGAATTCGCCTGCAACTCCCACCAACTGCCTGAAAGGACATCGTTGCCTTCCTGCAAGCTGGCTGCCCAGGTCAGGTTTCGTTCCCGTTGCAGCCAGCGCTGACCGCGCTTGTCATCAAATTCCATGTCCGCCACCGGGGTCTCGTTGATGGCTACAATGCGCGCACGTACCAGGGGAGAAAGTTCCGGAACCGGCAGGCCATAGCCGGTCACCGTTTCGAGGAACAGACTCTTCTCGGCGGGCTGAATGTTGATAAAAAAGTGATTTGGGGCGTCATCTGGCAGAGTCGCACGCCATTGGCTCATCAGGTCGTCCCGGGTGACCGTCAGCAACAGCATCACCATCAAACCGAGGCCAAAACCCACGATCTGCACCACGGATTCGGTGCCACGACGGGCAATATTGGCCAAGCCATAACGCCAGGCCAGGCCCATGCCCCGGCGCATACGCCCCACCAGCAATACGAGAGCCCAACCGGCCAGGCCCAACACCAGCACGGCGGCAAGATTAATCCCGGTGACCAGGAGGAGCATGCGAAGATCCCCTGCCAGCCAGAATACGGCCAACAGGTAAGAGAGCGCTGCCAGCCCATAGACCAGGAAGCGACTGATCTGGGGCGGCGGCAGATCCCGACGCAACACGCGCATGGGCGAGACCCGGCGCAGTTCCAGCAATGGCGGCAAGGCAAACCCTGTCAGCAAGATCAGTGCAGCCACGGGCCCGATGGTCCATGCCGACAGCGCCGGGGCCGGCAGAACACCCTGGATGAGATCGTGCGCCCACCAGGCCAGGGCCTCCTGTACCAGGTAGCCCACCAGGCTGCCCGCCAGACCGGTGACCAGGGCCAGGGCCAGTATCTGCACCAGTCCCTGGCGCAGTACCAGTGACTGGGAAGCACCCATGCATTTCATCAATGCCACGGCATCCAGGTGACGAGCGGCATAGCGCCGGGCGGCCATGGCCACCGCCACTGCGGACAGAAAGGCGCTTACCAGTGCCGCGAGTCCCAGGAACTGCCTGGCCCGTCTGGTCGCATCACGAATTTCAGGTCGGGCGTTGTCCAGATCACGCAAGGTCAGGAATTCCGACTCCCTGTCGACAATTTGTTCCCGCGCCCTGGCCAGACTCGCGGTACTTCCAGCCAGTAACAAATTGTATGAAATCCGGCTTCCCGGCCTGACCAGCTCTGATGCTTCCAGGTCCTGCATGTTGATAATCAGGGTGGGCGCCAGGTCTACGAACTGAAAGCCCTGGTCCGGTATGTAATCCGCGACCCGGGTTACCGTAAGCTCCAGTGCCCCCAGCCGAACGCGCCCACCGGTGTCAATGCCAAGACGGGCCAACAGCCGTGCCTCGGCCCAGGCCTGGCCTGGAAGCGGAACCTGATCGGTGGGATAGGCCGGCGCAAACAACCGGTCTGCAACACGCAGCTTGCCGCGCAAGGGGTATTTTTCGTCAACCGCCTTTACCGCGACCAGGGTACTTGACTCCCCGACGAAGACCGCGCTGGCGAAACTGGTGACCCTGGCCTGCAACAATTTCTGCTCTGTCGCCAGATCGATGATTTCGGTTGACAAAGGCCGACTGGAGCTGACCACAAGGTCTGCAGCCAGTACCTCGGCAGCCTGTTGCTGCACCGTAACGGCTATTCGGGAAGTAAACAGGGCAACCGCGGACAGTGCGCTTATACCTACGATCACCGCCAGCATCAGCACATTCAATTCGCCGGCCCGCCAGTCTCGTCGCAGTGTCCTGAATCCTGAAGCCAACCAGTTCATCAGATCGGCTGCCCCTGGGGCAGCAGGCGGCCATCCTCGATATTCATGATACGGTCACAGCGTGAAGCGAGCGCCAGGTCATGGGTTACCAACACCAGGGTCGTGCCCAGGGCCTTATTCAGGGCAAACAGCAGGTCCATGATCCTGGCGCCGGTACGCGTGTCCAGGTTGCCAGTGGGTTCATCCGCAAACAGGATTCTGGGATGGGTGACAAAGGCGCGGGCGATAGCCACTCGCTGCTTCTCGCCACCCGACAATTGCCGCGGGTAATGGCGCCTTCGCGGTGCCAGGCCGACCTGTTCAAGCACCTCGTCGGCACGCGCTACCGCGTCCGCCACCCCGGCAAGTTCCAGGGGAAGCATGACGTTCTCATGCGCCGTCAAGGAAGGGATCAGGTGAAACGACTGAAACACGAAACCAACCCGCCCTGCCCGCTGGGCGGCGCGTCCGTCCTCGTCCAGACCCGACAACGCAACGCCGTCCAGCCAAACCTCGCCTTCACTGGCTTCATCCAGCCCCGCCAACAGGGCCAGCAGCGTTGATTTCCCGGCACCCGATTGCCCCACGATGGCGACCGTCTCGCCACCAGCGATTTCCAGAGTTACCTGGTGGAGTATGGTCAACTGCCCCTCTGGGCTGGTAACCTTCTTGCCGATGTTTACCGCTTTCAACACAGGCCTGTCGGCCGTCTCATCCTTGTGTTCCAAACTTCTGTTCCTCTGCGTCATCCTGGTCGTGGCGCCGTCGCTGCGCGCCGAGCCTAAGCTGCTGGTCCTGGGCGACAGCCTCAGTGCCGGGTACAACATTGATCTGGACCAGAGCTGGGTCCAGCTTCTCCAGCAAAAACTCAAAGAGCAAGGGTACGGGCACGGCGTCGTGAACGCCAGCATGAGCGGTGAAACCACTGGTGGTGGCTTGAATCGACTGCCCAGGGCGCTGGCCCTGCACCGGCCCGTTGTAGTGGTTGTCGAACTGGGTGGAAACGACGGTCTGCGCGCCCTCCCGATCTCCATGATTCGGGCGAATCTTGACCGGATCATCGGGCTAAGCAAACAGGCGGGGGCCCAGGTGGTCCTGGTCGGCATACGCATTCCACCCAACTACGGCCGGGAGTACTCGGAAGGATTTTACGGGATGTACGCGGAGCTCGCCCGGGACCAGGGATCGTTCCTGGTACCGTTTGCGCTGGAGGGTATCGCCCTGGACAACAAGATGATGCAAGCCGACGGCATACATCCGGTGGCGGCAGCTCAACCGCGTCTTCTGGAAAATATCTGGCCCGCGATAAAGGCCGCACTGGAGGCGTCGAGCGGACCCGCCCCTGCCACTTGAGTTGTCGCTGTTGATGCCGCAGTGATATAAATGATCCATTAAAAGACTGCCTGGTGTATGCACATCGCACCTGTGCCTGTGCTCCCCAAACAGAATGCCGGTCCTGACCGTGACCGGGCCGCTCCAAGAGGATCCTGCAAGTGGAAAAAATCTGGTTGAAACATTACCCGAAAGGCGTGCCACCGGAAGTGGACATACACCAATACCCTTCACTGAAACACATGATGGAAGCGAGTTTCGCCACCTATAAGGACCTTCCGGCCGTCAGCAACATGGGCAAAACCCTGAGCTACGGCGAACTTGACCAGCTAAGCCGCTATTTCGCCGCCTACTTCCAGAAAATTGCGGGGCTTGAAAAAGGCGATCGCGTGGCGATCATGATGCCTAACCTGTTGCAGTACCCGGTGGCATTGTTTGCAGCGTTAAGGGCCGGCCTGGTGGTGGTCAATGTAAACCCCATGTACACACCCAGGGAACTGGAGCACCAACTCAAGGATTCCGGAGCCAAGGCCATCGTCATCCTGGAGAACTTCGCTCACACCCTGGCCAAGGTCATAGACAAGACAGACGTGGAAACCGTTGTCGTCACCCAGATCGGCGACATGCTGTCAGTGCCAAAGCGTCAAATTGTCAACTTCGTGGTCCGCAACGTAAAGAAGATGATTCCGGACTGGAAGATTCCAAACAGCGTGCCACTCAAGCAAGCCATCAATGATGGCAAATGGCAGAATCTTGAGGAGGTGGAACTCGATCACAAGGATCTGGCATTCCTGCAATATACAGGCGGAACCACCGGCGTCTCCAAGGGCGCCATGCTCAGTCACAAAAACATGGTATCCAATGTGCTGCAAATGACCGGGTGGATGGCGCAGGCCAATATCCGGGACGGAGAAATTGTGATTACCGCCTTGCCGCTTTATCACATTTTCGCCCTCACGGTTAACCTGATCCAGTTCGTTCGCATGGGCGGACAGAACATCCTGATTACCGATCCCCGCGATTTCAAAGCTTTTGTGGCAGAACTCAAAAAACACAAGTTCAGCATCATTACCGGTGTCAACACGCTGTTTAATGCATTGCTTAATACACCCGGCTTCGCGGATATCGATTTCAGCCACTTGAAGTGGTCCGGGGGTGGAGGCATGGCCGTACAGGGCCCGGTAGCCAATCGCTGGAAGGAAGTCACGGGTTGCGTGCTGACCCAGGGCTACGGGCTAACCGAGACCTCTCCAGTGGCCAGCAGCACCTCACCTCTGGAACCGAAATTCACTGGCTCCATCGGTATGCCGCTGCCCAATACGGAATTCGCCATCATGGATGACAACGGCAAGGAGTTGGCGTTGGGTGAAATTGGTGAAATTTGTATACGTGGCCCCCAGGTGATGGAGGGCTACTGGCAGCGCGCGGATGAAACTGCAAAGGTCATGCTGGAAGGAGGATGGTTCCGTAGCGGCGACATGGGTCGCATGAACGAACGGGGCGAGTCATTCATTGAGGATCGCAAGAAAGACATGATCCTGGTGTCGGGTTTCAACGTGTATCCCAACGAAATTGAAGAAGTCGCGGTGGCTCATCCAGGGGTGCTTGAAGCTGCTGCGGTGGGACGGCCAAACGAAAAATCAGGCGAGGCCGTGGTCTTGTACGCCGTGCGCAAGGACCCCGACCTGACCGAAAAGGACCTGGTCGCCTACTTGAGGGAGAACCTCACTGCCTACAAGGTCCCCAGGGAAATTATATTCCGCAATGATCTGCCCAAAACGAACGTGGGCAAAATCCTCCGCCGCGAGCTTCGGGACGAGGTGAAAGAGTAGAAGAAGTCAGCTCAGCCCAGCTTATGATAGGCCGGGCTGAGTTCACGTACCGCCTCTACCAGCGCGCCCACGTGTTCGGGATTTACATCCGGCGTGACGCCATGACCCAGGTTGAACACGTGGCCATTACCGTGGCCGAAACTCTCCAGGACTTTGCCTACTTCGCGCCGGATCACCTCGGGCGGTGAATACAATACCGATGGATCAAGGTTGCCCTGCAGAGCAACCGTGCCACCCACACGCGCACGAGCCACGGACAGGTCGGTGGTCCAGTCCAGACCCAGACCGGCGCAGCCGGTGGCCGCCATATCTTCCAGCCAGGCACCGCCATTCTTGGTGAACAGGATGACCGGGGTATCCGGGTATCGCCCGGCCAGGGCACGGGTAATCTCGCCCATGTAGCGCAGTGAAAATTCACGGTAGGTCGCGGGTGTCAGCACACCACCCCAGGTGTCGAACACCATCACTGCGCTGGCACCGGCCTCAATCTGGGCGGCCAGGTACTCGATGGTGGCCTTGGCCAGGGTATCCAGCAATTGGTGCAGGACTGCCGGCTGCGCGTACATCATGGCCTTGATGTGTGAGAAGGTCTTGCTGCTGCCACCCTCCACCACGTAGGTGCCAACGGTCCAGGGGCTGCCGGCAAAACCGATCAGGGGCACTCGCCCGTCCAGCTCACGAACGATCAGGCGCACCGCGTCCATCACGTAGCCAATGGCTTCTTCAGGATCCGGCACAGCCAACTGCTCGACTGCCCTCAAATCCCGAACAGGATTGGCAAACCTGGGGCCTTCGCCGGTTTCAAACGCCAGGTCCAGACCCATCGCATTCGGCAATGTCAGGATGTCTGAGAACAGGATAGCGGCATCCAGACCAAAACGATCAATAGGCTGCAGGGTAACTTCGCAGGCCAGCTCGGGATTGCTGCACAAACTCAGGAAGTCCCCGGCCTGGGCCCGCACCTTGCGATATTCAGGCAGATAGCGACCAGCCTGACGCATGATCCAAACGGGCGTGCGATCCACGGGCTCACGCCGAAGGGCGCGCAGGAAACGGTCATTTTTTAAAATCCGACTCACGATGCACCAAATACCTTTGCAATAGTTGACTGAATACCCTCGGCAGCTGCGCGGGGGTCGGCGGCGTCACGAATTGGACGTCCCACCACGATATGGTCGGCGCCGTTGATAAACGCCTGTTCCACGCTGACCACCCGCTTCTGGTCATCGATGGGACGATTGTCTACCGGGCGTATGCCCGGTGTGATAACCATTAGCCGGTTATCAATAAATTCTCTCAGCCTGGGCGCCTCCAAACCTGAGGAAATGACGCCATCGCAGCCAGCCTCGAGTGCGCGCCTGGCGCGGGACAACACCAACTCTTCCACATCACAGTCAAAGCCCAGGTCATCCAGATCACCGCGATCAAGGCTGGTCAACACAGTTACCGCAAGGATTCCGACATCACCCTTGGCCTCGGCCGCAGCCTCCATAATCGACTGGTTTCCATGTACCGTTGCAAAAGTGACACCGCGATTGCGCAGACGCCGGACAGCCGCCGCCACGGTCGCAGGCACATCGAAAAACTTCAGGTCGACGAATACTTTCTTGTCCCTGCCAACCAGCCAGTCAAGCAGACCAAAATAGTCGCCGCTCATCATCAGCTCCAGGCCGAGCTTATAGAATGTCACTGACTCGCCCAGGGTCTCCGCCAACTTTCTGGCCTGGTCGGTGTCCGGAACATCCATAGCAAATATTAGCCGGTCCCGCGACTCGATATTCTTGTGCTGCATATCTACTGGTTCCTGCCAATCCTGGGAGGGCGCATTCTAGCGTGAAAATCCTCTCGGGGAGAGTAAGTGAATACCTCTAAGGAGCCTCTGATTTATTCTGGTCTTAGTGGATTGCGAGCGAAAAGAGTCAGATTCAAGGCGCCAATCGCACGTAGTAGTGGGGCTACTGCGAAGATTGGCAACGCAGAAGCTGGGACTTTTAGACGCAAGATACACGTTCATGAATATATCAGGGCGCACCAGGGAGCCTCTGATTTATTCTGGGCTTGGTAGATTGCGAGCGAAAAGAGTCAGATTCAAGGCGCCAATCGCACGTAGTAGTGGGGTTACTGCGAAGATTGGCAACGCAGAAGCTGG
>BS_KBA_SWE02_21mDRAFT_10000772_pt1 | contig 12120 bp, 10 predicted proteins | sample BalSeasSWE02_21m_FD_9196 | JGI IMG/M metagenome (IMG submission 9196)
GAGGTCATCGAGCCGACCAAACCCACAATGTTCGATCTAGATATCCAGAAGAAATTGGATGTTCTGACGCTGGCGGATGAGCTTGACAACGTCTCAGAGGCCGCCAGAATCAGCGGTGTATCTCGCGATACCATTTACAGGCTCAGGCGAATCATCAAGGAACAGGGACCTGAAGGGCTAAAGCGACAAATTACCAAAGACCTTCACCCTAAGAATCGCGCTGACAAAACACTGGAGGAGAAAGTCGTTGGGCTTTCTCTGGACAACCCGCATCTAGGCCGAGGTCAGGTCTCTCGGCAAATCAAAAAGGTCTATAAAATCGATATAAGCGCCACTGGCGTTCGAAACATATGGGTGCGAGAACAGATGCAAACCATAGTTCTCAGACTTCAAAAGTCAAACTTCATGGCTGCTGTTAGCTGACCGGTGAACCATGCTCGATTGCTTCTGCAAAATCCATTTGCTACGCTGTTACGACAAACTCGCTTGGTAATTAGTCCGCCAGTTTCCCTTGGTAATGACACATCCATGTCGCTCACGGTCCCGGTAAGTCAGTACCCGCCCCAGCTTCAGCCCTTAGCGCGAAACCTCTAATTGAAACCCCTGCTGCATCAGCAAATGCAAAGCCGAGGGTACTGCACGCCCTTGGCGCACCAGCAAGTACAGAACCGCTCATCATATTCTCTCTCCTTAAAATCGCCACCCTAAACCGCAGTGAAGGTACAATAGGCGTTTTCTTCAAGCGGGTCATAAGCATGGAAACGACAGACAAAAAACCCGGGTCAGGCGGCACCACGCATTTTGGTTATCGGGATGTAGCCGTCGAAGACAAAACCCGACTGGTGCGCGGTGTTTTCGAATCCGTGGCCGGGAAATACGACCTGATGAACGACCTGATGTCTTTCGGGGTTCATCGATTATGGAAACGTCATTTTATTGCCATCAGCAACATCCATCCCGGTCAAAGAGTTCTGGACCTGGCCGGTGGCACCGGCGATATCGCGGCTTTGATGAGCAAAAGGGTCGGTTCAACCGGCAGCGTTGTTCTCAGTGATATCAACGAGGCGATGCTGGCAGTTGGCAGACAGCGAATGGAAGACCGCGGCCTGGTTGGCAATATTGAGTACTCTTTAGTTAACGCTGAACAAATACCCTTTGCTGACGGTGAGTTTGATGCAGTGACCATCGCTTTTGGGCTACGTAACGTCACCGACCAATCGGCTGCTTTAAAAGAGATGTACAGGGTACTCAAGCCCGGTGGCCGTGTCATGATCCTCGAGTTTTCAAAAGTAGAATTTGAGCCTCTCAAAAAGATTTATGATGGTTATTCGTTTGGCATATTGCCGAGGCTGGGAAAATTGGTTGCCGACGATGAAGCCAGTTATCGCTACCTGGCTGAGAGCATCCGCAAACATCCGGGACAGGATGAACTCGCAGATATGATGGTAGATGCCGGTTTCACCAAGGTTACTTACCGCAATTTGACCGGTGGGGTTGTGGCCATACACAGTGGTCATCATGGCTGAGTACGTCACGCCATTGCCGGGCATGCTTGCGTTTGCGCTTGAAACGGCCATCAACCACGTTTTGCAACTCGATATGGAGTCACCGGAACGGGTCAAAAAACTTGAAGGCCGTTTGTTGCAGGTGGATCTGGAAGGTCTTGGTATCACACTCTTTTTTACCTTTAAACACGGTGTGGTACGTGTGCGCCTGCAAGCAGAAGGTAAGGCGGATACCGTTATTAGCGGTACACCCGTAGCGCTGTTCTCCATGGCCCAACCCGAAGAGGCCGACTGGGGTTTGCCGGAATCAAAGGTGCAGATCAACGGCGATGCAAGTCTTGCCCGTGATCTGGAACGTATATTCGGAAAACTGGATCCTGACTGGGAAGGCCCACTCGCCGGCATGCTGGGTGACGTCGCCGGACACCAGCTTGCACAAGGTATTCGACAAGGTGTGGAGACGGCCCGGGAAACTGCACGCAGCGCCCGCAAGGTATTTTCCGACATTCGCAAGGACCGTCGTTCGTGAGAAATAGTCTTCGTCAGTTTCTGCGGATTTGGCACATTGGTGTCATCCTGAAACGCTACCGTCTTGATGAACTGTTCAATACCACCCGCTTGCCGGGTCCGATTCGCTGGATGCGTGTATTTATTCCGTCCGGCAAGGACGTTTCCGGGCTACCGCGTGGTGAACGACTACGCCTGGCTTTGCAGGACCTGGGGCCGGTGTATGTGAAGTTCGGGCAGATACTTTCTACGCGGCGGGATTTACTGCCACTGGATATCGCCGATGAACTGGCGCTGCTGCAGGATCAGGTACCACCTTTCCCGGGTGAGCAGGCCCGGGACATTATCGAGGCAGCGCTGGGCGAACCGGTCGACACTATATTTGCCTCATTTGATACCCGGCCACTGGCCTCTGCCTCTATAGCCCAGGTTCATCCGGCGACCCTGCATGACGGTCGCGAAGCTGTGGTCAAAGTGGTGCGGCCCGGTATTGAAAAGCAATTACGCAAAGATATTGACCTGCTTAAGACAATCGCAAAAATTGCTGAAAAATTCCTCCAGGGTGGCGCCAGAATCCAACCGTTGGAGGTCGTGCGTGAATTTGAAGGTGTTGTATTCGACGAGTTGGATATGCAGCGTGAAGCCGCCAATGCATCCATGTTAAGACGCAATTTCCAGGGCTCCAAGGATCTGTATATTCCGGAAGTGTACTGGCAGTGGTGTAAACGCAGGGTGATGGTCATGGAACGTGTGTCCGGTCTGCCGGTGGGAGATATTGAAGGCTTACGAGAACATGGCGTAAACCTGAAAAAGCTGGCACGGCGGGGTATACGGGTTTTTTACACCCAGGTTTTCCGCGACAACCTGTTTCATGCTGACATGCACCCCGGCAATATCATGGTGGACGCCAGCAATCCGGATGACCCTACCTTCATCGCCATGGATTTTGGTATCGTCGCCAGCCTCTCACCCAAAGACCTGTATTACATTGCTGAAAACTTCAAAGCACTTTTTAATCAGAATTACCGGCGGGTTGCAGCTTTGCACATTGATGCCGGCTGGGTACCGGAAGATACCCGTCTGGACGAGTTGGAAGCGGCCGTGAGAACGGTCGGCGAACCCAATTTTACCCGGCCATTGAATGAAGTATCATTTGGAAAATTGCTGTTCGATCTTTTCCAGGTTGCACACCGCTTCCAGTTGACCTTACAACCACAATTGCTGATGTTGCAGAAAACCCTGCTGAATATCGAGGGTCTGGGCCGGCAACTTGACCCCGAACTCGATATCTGGTCGGTGGCAAAACCGGAACTTGAAACCATCCTCAGAGAGAGACATAACCTCGAAAGCATTTCGCAGGAGCTACGCGAGCGCGTGCCCGGGTGGTTAGCCGAAGCCCCCGAAATTCCCGGACTTGTACACGACTTCCTGGTCAAGGCAAACAGCGGACAACTGCGCAGTCGCACGGCGTCAGAAGATGCGGCCAAATCCAGGCAAGAGCAACTTACCTCACGTCGAAAAATACTGCAGGCTCTGGCGGGTGGTGCATTGAGTATTCCCGGCGCTATCCTGATCGCGATGGAAACCGGACCCTGGTTTGTTTGGGGTTATTCCACACCAGGTATAATTTTGCTGGCTTTGGGTGGCTGGCAGATATTCAAAGCACTGAGATAGGTGCGGTGAATTATGCTTGCACGCTGCGCTAACTGGATACTCATTAAACTTGGATGGACATTCCACGTTGAGCTACCGGAGACCAGTAAATTCGTAGCGATTGCGGCTCCGCACACCAGCAACTGGGACTTCCCGCTTGGGATTCTGGCCGCCAAAGCCATCCATTTAAAAATTCACTGGATGGGNAAACACAGTATGTTCCGCTGGCCTTACGGCTGGTTCTTTCGCGCCATTGGCGGCACCCCGATACAGCGTAGCGGCGGACAAAATTACATATTACAAATGGTCGATCTGTTCAACCGCTCCGAGCACCTTGTATTAGCACTGGCCCCTGAGGGCACCCGCAGCAAAACAGACCACTGGAAGACCGGTTTTCATGCCATCGCCCGCGCTGCAAATGTACCCATCCTGATGGCTTATCTGGATTATGCGAATAAACAGGTGGGGATTGGCGGCATGTTTTACCCGGGAGAGGATATTGAGGCAGATTTCAAACAGATACGTGAATTTTATAAAAACAGGCATGGCAAAAACCCCGAAAAAGAAAGCCTGATCCAGGTACGCAAAAAATAGCAGGGTCAAAGAGCATAAAACATTAACGGCACCCTGTCATAAAACCACGAGCGGTGTAAATGGTATGCCGCTTACAGCCAGTCGGTCAGCGAAATTCCAATACCTATTCTGTTTACACGGTTGTCGTAATCAATAAGGCTCTCACCGTAGCCCCTGAAATATTGGATGTAACCCTTCAAATACGGGTATTTCCAGAGCGGAAAGCTCCAGCCAAATTCGAAAGCGCCCCTGTCAAAACCCGACTCGAGGTTGTTACGGGACATGACACTGAAAACCTGCTCATTCCACTTATACCCGGCGCGTATTTCATAATGACCCATGTAGTCAGTGATATCCGGATTATCATCATTTGCAACATCTTCCGATATTCTGATCCAGGGTTTGAAACCGACAGCAAAGTTGCCTTTCGCAAAAACAAAATTGGCATAGACACGATTCCAACTTCTGGAAAGCACCCCGCCCTGCCCGTTGGATTGATGCACCAGNCCAATTGCATTGGCCAAATTCCTGAACCCGAATATTTCCCAGGAGGGCGTAAATTGGGCCCACACTTCAGGTTCGTGGTTGGTTTCTCTGAAGGGGGATGAAAGTTTGGGATTATAGACCTGCCAGAAGGACCGGTTAGTGTATGCCGCGTAGATATCAACCTTGTTAAATAGATTGACCCACAAAGGCACCTTCAGACTGATTTGGAATTGGGCCTCGGTGTCGTCAAACTCTATTGAAGGATCCTGATACTGCTCCCGAAACAGCTGCGCATCATAGCCCCTTGAGTTGTATGCGCCTGCCAGAAAATAGTTGGGTTTATGCGCCATCAGGGTAAAAGGCTTAAGAATATTCTCCTCGTCCTCATTTAACCGTTCAGTGATCACGTCAGGCTGGTTATCCTGCTCTGCAAGCGTTGCAGATTGACGGCGCTCAGTGCAGCGCGCGCGGATTTCCCCAACTGTTGTTGAATCACTGGACTGCAGCAGCAATGCTGTCAAACATGCCTCCAGATCATCCGCAATTGCCGGACGCGCCAGGGCAAAACCAATTAAACCCAAGACCACCACGCTTAAGTAAATCAGCGACTGTCCTGCTGGCCGCCTGAGTTGAAGATGCAAATATTTCATTTCCAGAATCCTTTAAATGTTCGTCCGAAAACAAACGAATGTGCCGCTCACCAATAGCCAACTCAAAGTACCGGCGTTATAAACCCCAGAAACGAGCTGATCACAATGACCTGAGCTCGTCGCTTTTTGCTGATCACCTCGGGAAAACTCCCAATTGGTCGGTAATTTTGATAAAAACCCTCTGTCCCGGGTGGCACAGGTGTGGCACCCGGAATCAGTTCGTAAACCGTGGTTGAGCGGTAGGGCCAGATATCGAAAATGGGCAGACTCCGTGAAAAAGATTCAAGTCCTCCATTGATACCACCTAAAAAGGGTGAGCCGGGTGGTTTCATTGCGACCACCCAGCTATTACCCGGTTCTATGTCTTTGCGAATACTTTTTTCAAGTTCTTCGGCGAATGCCCTATCATAAATAATCACGCCATTTTCAGTATTATAACCTTCCCCGCGAGGGTCCAGATTATGCGAACCCACCATCGAAATGAAACCGTCTATAACAAATGATTTAGCGTGTAATCCTGTTCTCGGCCCGGGCATTTCCCGCGTGGGGTTTGGCCCGACCGCGGGAATTTCACCACTGCTGACACCTTGTTTTTTCTCCAGGATCAATTGTGGCATGCGTGGGAAAAATTGCGCGGCGTCAAGCGCGTAAGGACGAAACTCGTAAACATCAAAACCCAGGGTCTTAATGTAATGTTTCATGTGTTTATAGGTAAATGCATACGCCGAAAATGCGTCGGTTGCAGCCAGGCTATTGGTAGAAAACAGCAGCTCAATATCCGGATGACGTTTGCGTAAGGTCTTGAACAATTTCCGTGAACGTTTTGACAAGACCAGGTAAGGAGACTGGATAACCACCGACTGCTCAGCCGCCGCCAACACCGCGTGCAAACCATCCGTGATATTTGTGTGGGGCTGGCTTGAGGCATCGCTACCGTGCGGTAAGTCATAAACATAATCAATCGTGTCAACGTGATGGGCTTTCTCCACAAACAACGAGTACATCAGTTGTTTATCCTCAACGTCCATGAGTACCGGCTTGAGCCTTTCATCCACGTCAAATTGTGCCAGGGCAAAAGAGTCATCGCTCGCAATCAGTGGTGCCACGTCACGCAAATGACCTATTTCAGCGGTCATTTCACTATCCCAAAACTGATCGAACGAGACGCGCATTTGCCCGGCCACCTGCCCATAGACCAATACTTCCCGATCCTTGAAATTGTAATTGACATCAAAATCAAAATACCGGTCGGCAATATTGCGCCCACCTGTCATGCCGACGACATCATCAACCACCAGCAATTTGCTGTGCATACGCTGATTGGTTTTTTTGAAACAACAGGCCACCCCGCCAAAAAGGGTGTATTTGTTGGTTTTAGCCATGTTGAACAAGGGGTTATACAAACGCACTTCGAAGTTTTTGTGCTCCAGCGCCAGGCCAGCGAGATAGTCCAGCTCCGAAACGGTAAATAATTGATCAAACAATATCCTCACCCGTACACCGCGTTTCGCCGCCTGAACCAGTTCGTGCATGATAAGGGCGCCGGTCTGATCCCTGCGGAACAGAAAATTCTGAAACTGTATGCTGTGCTTGGCTGCCCTGATCAGGTGCAAACGGGCCTTTAGAGCATTTTCACCAATATCCAGTAACACTGCGTGGTGTTCATTTTTGAGCGTGTCGATGTTGCCCAGGTACATCAATGGCGATTGGATAGCGCAAAAAGGGTCCCTGGCCGCCTCACAATCAACGATAACCGAACGCTGCACAGCCATTTTTGCATCTACAGCCTGTCTGAGCTCCGGCTGAACCTGGGTGGTGCAGCCGTATATCAGCAATAGGATTAAATAAAGGAAGTTTTTCATTTAGGCGCTGAAAGGGATTTTTCGAATTTACCAGGCAGAATTGCGCAATTCTAGCGCACCGCAAAGCGGTTTGTTGACTTTATATACTCGTTTTGGGATCGCTGCGGCCTGGCCAAATTCAGGAAGAATTACGTGCAAACGTAACACAGCGATATTATGGAAGACTGAAACCCTCAAGCCTCACCGCTTGTTGACGTACTGCAATTGCTGCAATGGCACCGCTCACCGGTTCGGCAATGGCCAGTTTCCAGGCAGTTGGATCGTCATCCATCATGTCCAGCACCGAAGGTGGATTGTACGGATTAACGTCAACACTAAAACGGCACAACTGGTTAGCNATGCCCATACCGCTAGCCTTTACAATGGCTTCTTTACAGGCCCAGGTATGCATGAAGGCCCGTTGTAAATCCTCTGCGCCAATCCTGGAAAGTGCTGCTGTTTCCTGTTCGCTGAAATAACGTCTGGCCAATGCCATTGGATTACCCGGCCGGCGTGTCACCAATTCCATATCAACACCAATGGTTGCACCGCTGTTTACACCGATCAGATAACAACCATTGCTGCGTGCCACACTAAAATTCAACTGGCCATCCGACAGACTGGCATCAAGTTCCGGTCTGCCTTTTCTCCTGCGGATGATTTGAACATCTTTTCCTGGAAGGTCAAGATAGGCCCCCAGTAACAGGCGCAGGTAAAAGCGCCTGGTGGTCCGCTGTTGAAAAACCGAAAGCTCAGCAGACTCCGCAGCCGCACTGGGATTGAGCGGATTCGATAATTTCCGGAGATCCAGGAACCACAGGTGCACGTCAGCGCCCTGCGGTTTTTCAAGCGACCGGATCGGAAGTTTTCTTGGGCTGAATGACTCGGGCCCGATGAGCTTAGCTGTAATTTTAACCACTTCTTTCTGACCACCGGAGACGTCCAGACGGCTACGCGGGTCACTCCATGAATCAATAATGGAATCAGTCTAATACATAGTCGGGCTAACAGGTACTGGGTAGCCTCACACCCACGCTTACGCTACAATGCTTCGTTGCCCTAATTTTGGCCTGAATCCACGGCTCCCACTTCTCAATTCCGGATACCCATGCTATTTAAAAACGTTGTGATTCAATCTCTTGCTGCCGTAGATGCTCCAATAGAAATGACCTCTGCAAATATCGGCAAGCAACTGCAACCGGCCACGGACCGCCTGGGACTTCGTCATTGTCTTATAGAAGAAATTTCCGGAATCAAAACCCGTCGTTTTTGGGAAAATGGCACTCAACCGTCTGACGCGGCCACCATGGCCGCAGAAAAGGCAATTGCTGAGGCCGGTATAGACAAGGATAAGATCGGTGTACTTATCAACACCTCGGTCTGCCGGGACTACCTGGAACCCTCCACTGCCTGCCTGGTGCATGGCAATCTTGGTCTGAATGAGCGCTGTCTCAATTTTGACATTGGCAATGCCTGCCTGGCTTTTTTGAATGGCATGGACGTTGCTGCGCGCATGATCGAACGCCGTGACATTGAATATGCCTTGATCGTTGATGCCGAATCCAGCAGACCCATCACCGAGGCGACAATCGAACGCCTGTTGCAACCGGGTGTGACGGAACAGCAGTTCCGTGCCGAATTCGCGTCCCTGACCCTGGGTTCGGGTGCTGCCGCAGTTGTCATGTGTCACCGTGAAACGTCCCCCCAAGGCCATTCCTACCTCGGTGGCGTGACCCGTGCGGCTACACAGTTCAACAAGTTATGTTATGGCCAAATGGACCGTATGGTCACCGATACACGGGTTCTGTTAACAGAAGGTCTAAAATTAGCCACCAAAACTTTTGCTGCCGCCAGCGAAAAGCTTGGCTGGGTGGTAGATGAACTGGACCAGTTCATTATTCACCAGGTCAGCAAATCGCATACGGATTCCCTGATGAAAGTTTTAGGCCTGAATCCGGAAAAAATTCACCGCATCTACCCTGAGCTCGGCAATATCGGCCCGGCAGCAGTGCCGATCGCCCTCGCCAAGGCCGTTGCGATGGGCAAAATTAAACGTGGAGACCGGATCGCGCTGCTAGGCATCGGCTCCGGCTTAAATTGTTCAATGGCAGAAATTGTCTGGTGATTATGCAACACCATGGCCACACGGCTGCGGCGCCCTGAACCAGTTTCATCGCATGTACCAGCCTCCCGAAAAACTTTATCCGTTCGAATCACAGTGGCTTGATATCGCTGGTATCCGTATGCACTTTCTTGACGAAGGCCCGCGTGACGCGCCGGTCGTTTTGATGGTACATGGTAATCCGACCTGGTCGTTTTATTATCGTAACCTGGTCCTTGCGCTACGCGATCGTTACCGCTGTATTGTCCCTGACCACATTGGTTGCGGTCTGTCGGACAAACCCGGTGACAACCAATACTCGTACACCCTGGCACGAAGGATATCTGATCTGGGTGTCTTGATGGAGCATATCCAGCCCAAAACGACGGTCCACCTGATCGTCCATGACTGGGGCGGCATGATCGGCTTTGGCTGGGCAGTTGACCGGCCTGAACAGATTGGCAACATGATCATCGGCAATACGGCGGCCTTTCCATTACCGGCAGAAAAGAAATTACCTGCCGCGTTGTGGCTGGTGCGTAATACAAAACTTGGCGCCTTACTGGTCCAGGGATTGAATGCGTTTTCAGGCATTGCCGCGCGGGTTGCGTTCAAGAAACCCATCAGCGCGGAAATCCGCAAAGCTTATACCGGGCCCTATGATTCCTGGCACAATCGCATCGCAACCTTACGTTTTGTGCAGGATATACCACTTAAACCCGATGACCCCGGTTACCAGGCAGTGCAGAGAACTGAATCCCGGCTACCGCTACTCAACGGCAAACCCTGCCTGATTGCCTGGGGTGGAAAAGACTTCGTTTTTGACCGTCATTTTCTCAAAAAATGGAAAATAATATTTCCGCAGGCAAAAGTGCTCGAATACGCCGAGTGCGGTCATTATATTTTTGAAGATGGCGGCCAGGTTTTGACCCAGGCTATCAGTGATTTCATGGACAAAAATGAGCAAGGACCAAAACAGGCCTGATAGCTGTAACATCGCATCAGCATTGATTCATCAGGCTGAGCAGCAGGGTCAGAATATCGCTATTCATTATCCCGTTGGCAAACGCGGTAAGCACATCGCCTATGCGTCAGTCACCTATTCAGCCCTGAACCAATTGTCGGATGAGTACGCTCGCGGCCTGATCGAATATGGTATCGGTCGCGGTGTCCGTAGCGCACTGATGCTGACACCCGGTCTCGATTTCTTCGCGATGTTTTTTGCCCTGTTCAAGGCAGGTGCAGTACCCGTGCTGATCGACCCCGGCATTGGTATCAAACCACTCAAAACCTGTCTCGCAGACGCACTCCCCCAGGCCTTCATCGGTGTTACAAAAGCCCATATCGCCCGTGCTTTACTGGGCTGGGTACCCGGTGTGAAGCTGGTCACCTCAGGTCCAAAACTGGGCTGGGGAGGACTGAACACCAGGCAGTTGCGAAAGCTGGGACAGAAATCTTCAGGCAGCGTGCTGGCGAATACCCAGGCCGACGAAATGGCAGCCTTGTTATTCACCTCCGGCAGCACCGGCATTCCAAAAGGCGTGGTCTATCGGCACCGGCATTTCATCAACCAGGTAGAAATGTTGCAAGCAGCTTTTAATATCCAGCCGGGTGAAGTGGACCTGCCTACGTTTCCACCCTTTGCACTGTTTGACCCGGCCATGGGCATGACCACGGTCGTTCCATTGATGGACCCGACCCGGCCGGCAAAAGCCGACCCGCGTTTGTTGATCCAGACGATTGAACGTTTTGGTGTAACCAATATTTTCGGTTCGCCCGCCTTGTTGAACGTGCTGGGTCGACATACGGAAGCAGAAAACATCCACTTNCCCACAGTCCGACGAATTATTTCCGCCGGCGCTGCCATGCCAGTGTCTACCATCCGGCGTCTGCAAAAAGCCCTGCCGGCTGATGCCGAAGTATTCACACCCTATGGCGCAACCGAGTGCCTGCCAGTGGCCAGTGTTTCCGGCACGGAACTCAATAATGAAGTCGAGCAACGCACCGCCATCGGTGAAGGTACCTGTGTCGGCCGTCCGGTTAAACCAAACAGCGTAAAAATCATCGCGGTCAGCGACAATGCCCTGGAAACATTTGAAAACAGTGTGCAGTTGCCGGTCGGTATCNTCGGTGAAATTGTTGTCTATGGCCCGACATCGACTGATACTTACTGGCAAAAAACCGGGCAAACCCGACTGGCCAAGATGACCGATAGCCAGGGCAGAATCTGGCACCGCATGGGTGACGTGGGTTATTTCGATACCGAGGGCCGTTTATGGTACTGCGGGCGTAAATCACAACGCGTGGTCAACGAGCATGAGTGCCTGTACCCCGACCAGGTAGAAGCCATATTCAATGTGCATCCCGAAGTGGCGCGCACCGCACTGGTAGGCATCGGTGACACCGGTCAACAAACCCCGGTGCTTTGCGTGGAAACTTTGCACCGGCCAAATGCTTTCCGCCGCGAACGTATTCGTATTGATCTGCTTCAGCTCGGGCGCAATCACGCGGTCTCAAAATCGATCCAGCAAATTCTTTTTCACAAATCCTTTCCCGTCGATATTCGCCACAACGCCAAAATCGGACGGGAAAAACTTGCCATCTGGGCAGCCGGGAAACTCGCTTGAAAATTTTGGTAACCGGTGGTGGTGGATTTCTTGGCAACGCGATTTGCCGCCAATTGCTGGCCCGTGGCGACCAGGTGACGGTCTATCAACGCAGTAAAGCGAATGATCTGGAGCAGTTGGGTGCAAAGGTAGTCCGGGCAGACATCACTGATGTCGAGCTGCTAAAGACGGCGGCAC
>BS_KBA_SWE02_21mDRAFT_10000773_pt1 | contig 12119 bp, 10 predicted proteins | sample BalSeasSWE02_21m_FD_9196 | JGI IMG/M metagenome (IMG submission 9196)
ACAAGGGCCACGCAGACTCCCAGTAACCCCCCATGGAAGGACATGCCTCCTTCCCATACCGCAAAGGTTTTGAGGGGATTGTCGAGATAAAATGGGAGGTTATAAAACAGGACGTACCCTAACCTTCCACCGATAAAGACCCCAAAGGCAGCAAACACAATTAAATCGGATAGTTGTTGGGGAGGGAGCGGTATCTGTTTTTGGGCTGCCCTGGCTTTAATGAGCCAATAGGCACCCACGAGGCCTAACAGATACATCAGGCCGTACCATCGGAAGGCGAGCGGTCCAATGCTCAAAAAGATGGGGTCGATATTCGGGAAGGGGAGTTGTGCAAGGGTAGAGAGGAAGTTCATGAGATGTATGAGGTCAGCTATGCTCAGAAGATGGAAGAATGTAAGCGATATGGCTTAGGGTTTTTGGAAATGATTTGTGGAACGAAATGAGGTTGCCTTACACTAACTTTTAAATCTTATGGGTTGATGCTTCGGTCTTCGAATGCATCGGTATCTTCCTAAGATAACAACCGTGAAGGGAAAGGTCGAGTTCTCGACATCGAAAACTTGTTTTTGTGAGAGGTGTGAGTCTTATGGAAGCTGCTGAGTCAATCTCCCGTTCCACTGGTGCGGAAACGATTTTGGACTGTATTAGTGACGGCGTCATTACGATTGATTTAGATAAACGTGTGACGTTTTTGAATCGTGCCATGCAGACCATGTTGGGCTATGACGTGCCAGATTCCGGCATGTTGTTGGCCTGTGATGTGCTCATCCAAAGCAATATTTGTTCGAGTCAGAATTGTGTGTTGGAGCGTGCGCTTCGAGGGGAGCGGGTGTCGAATTTTGAGGCCATCGTTCGTCGCCGGGATGGCATTCAGATGCCTGTGAGTATCAATACCGACTTTTTGTTGGATAAAGAGGGCAAACTGATTGGGTTAATCGAGGTCATCCGGGATATTTCGCTTGTTCGAGAACTCTGTGCCAAAACCGCTGAGGTGTCAGAGCTCAAGCATCGCTTGGGTGAGCAAGTGCAATTTGATCATATTGTGGGCCGCAGCCCTCTGATGCAAAACATTTTTGCCAAGCTTCCTGCTATTGCCGCCTCGAAGTCGACGGTCCTTGTTACGGGTGAGAGTGGGACCGGGAAAGAATTGATTGCCTATGCCTTGCATGCGCATAGTCCGCGGAGACAGGCGCCGTTTGTTGTCGTCAACGGATCGAGTTTGTCGGAAGGCGTGTTAGAAAGTGAGTTGTTTGGTCATGTGAAAGGGGCATTCACGGATGCCTATGCCGATAGGCCAGGCCGGTTTGAAGTCGCGAATGGGGGGACGGTCTTTCTGGATGAAATTGGTGAGATGAGTGTGGCGACGCAGGTGAAATTGTTGGGGGTTCTTGAGCGGGGGCAGTTTGAACGGGTCGGGTCTAATGAGACGGTGAGCGTCGATGTAAGGATTGTGGCTGCGACGAATCGAAATCTGGAAGAGGCCGTTCAGGAAGGTCGCTTTCGGGAGGATTTGTACTATCGGATTCGAGTGATCCCTATTGTGTTGCCGCCTCTTCGTGACCGCTCGGAGGATATTCCATTGCTGGTCAATCATTATCGGGAGAAATTCAATCGGGAAATGAGCAAGCAGATCGCCGGGCTCTCGCCGCAATCGCTGATGGCCCTTGAGCAGTATCCCTTCCCTGGGAATATTCGCGAATTACAGAACGTGATGGAGCATGCTTTTGTCTGCTGTGAGGAGCACACGATTGAATTTGAGCATCTTCCAGCTGATTTGCAACGTTATTATTGGGACCATCGTGAATGGACTGATACGGAATCGCTGGAAGCGATTGAGCGACAAGCCATCTGTCGAGCATTAGATAAGTCTGGGTGGCATTTTAAAGAGGCTTCTCAGCAGTTGGGAATTGGTCGTTCCACCCTATGGCGAAAAGTGAAACAATTTGGCATAAAGCAAGAATCTTAAATGTTTCATTTTGAGACCATATGGCACCATTTGGTTTCATTTAGTTAAATAGTTAGTGTAATCAATATGTTAAGTTTTATTTTTAATGTTTTAAGACGCCAGCGTGTTTCATTTTGAAACTCATGTCTTTTTGTGTTTTTTAAAAGTCCTTTTAAATCAATGGCTTGATCAGAGTCTGTTTAGGTATCCCACTTGCTATATACCCACTTACGAATTCATTTTTTATTCTGGTGTGTTATAGGAAGGGGTGCAGTGTATGGATTGTCCACGATGTCAGGGAATCATGATTCAAGATAAATTTGGTGATATAGCGGATGAAGCTGGTGCTATGTACTTTTCAGGGTGGCGATGTATTACCTGTGGCGAAATTTTAGATCCAGTGATTGCGCAGAATCGTCAACATCATCATGAGCCGCTGATCGGTCGTTCGCGCAAAAAGTTTGCGACGCAACTTGGTTAGGGCTTGTTTACCTCACAGTTTTCTTCTTACACCGCAGTATGATCTCCTTGGGTATTTTTCGGGTGGCGACTCTCGTCCCTCACGTATTCATGAAAATGGTCTGAGAAAAGGGGGTGGCCTTTGCTATGATGGCAAAAAAGAAGTGTGGGGTTCTGCGGATTTTTTCTGAATGCGTTTGTTACTGATTGGGTTTTAAGAAGGAGAAGCGTCTATGGCTGAAGAACAACATCCCTCGCCTCCGGCTGCTTCTGCGAATCAGCCGGAGGAGAAGCTGCTTCCAGGTGTGAAGCATATTATTGCGGTGAGTAGTGGAAAAGGTGGAGTGGGCAAATCGACGGTAACGGTGAATTTGGCGGTCGCCCTTAAGCAAGAAGGCTATGCCGTTGGGATCATGGATGCCGATATTTATGGCCCGAATATTCCCATGATGATCGGCATCACCAAAGAGCCGATCAAAGAAGGCGATAAAATCACCCCTGCTGAAGGGCAGGGAGTGAAAGTCATCTCCATGGGGTTTTTTGTCCCGGAGGATACGCCGGTGGTGTGGCGAGGTCCAATGGTTCATGGCGCGATCCAGCAATTTTTTCGTGATGTGGTCTGGGGCGAACTGGATTATTTATTGATTGACCTTCCGCCCGGAACCGGAGATGTGCCATTGACGCTTTCTCAGCTCGTGCCGTTGACCGGTGCTATTACCGTTACGACTCCCCAGGAAGTGGCACTTTCCGATGTTCGAAAAGGCATGACCATGTTCAAGAAAGTGAATGTACCGTTGCTTGGTGTGGTGGAAAACATGAGTTATTTTGTCTGTGGACATTGTGGAGAACGTACAGAGATTTTTTCATTTGGCGGGGGTGAACAGGCCGCGAAAAAATTCGAGATCCCATTTCTTGGCCGCATTCCTCTCGACCCGGCAATTCGAGAAGGGGGCGATCAGGGAAGTCCGATCGTCGTCAAAAATCCTGAGTCTCCCCAAACACAAGCGTTTATCCAGATTGCGCGGACGCTTGTGAGCCAATTGAAGCAAGCTGAAGGGGAAACCAGTGGAGCGGCTCCGTCTCTTTCAAGTTTACTCAAGAAAATTAAGGAGCCGATACAGAAATCATAATCGGTAATGAGGCATCATCTGTATTGAACGAGGAGAGATTATGGGAGAGTGGATTCGAATAGCAAAAACAGATGAGGTCGGCTCGGGGAAGGGCATTGTGGTCGACGTGAAGGGTAAGTGCTTAGCGGTCTTCAATGTGGATGGGGCGTTCCATGTGACCGATAATATGTGCCTCCATCGTGGTGGGCCATTAGGTGAAGGTGATCTAGAAGGAGAGATGGTCACGTGCCCCTGGCATGGTTGGGAATATAATGTGAAAACTGGTCTTTGTGTGAACAATCCCTCCAGCAATATTAAAGCCTACGAAACGGTTGTTGAGGAAGGTGCAGTCAAAATAGAGCTATAAGCTTCACCTGAAATTATTCCGTGTATTCCCTCCATATTTTTTTGCTCATGCAGTGATTTGGTGCAGTACCTGACTCAATTCGGCAAGACGAAATGGTTTGGCGACGACGCCATGAAATCCAAATGTCGCATAGCCTGAGAGCACAGGATCGTTGCTGTACCCACTTGACACAATGGCTTTCACGTGAGGATCGAATTGCCGCAGTTGTTGGAAGGTATCTTTTCCTCCCAAACCGCCAGGGACAGTTAAATCTAAAATGACGGCATTGAAGGGTTGATGCGTGTGATACGCTTCCTGATAGCGTTCAAGCGCCTCTTTCCCCTCCGCCACGCACTGCACATCGTATCCGAGATATTTGAGCATTTCGCCTACCAGAAGACGAATCGATTCTTCATCATCCATCACCAGCACGCGTCCCTCTCCTGTCACTGGAGAAGGTGAATGTTGAGTGGCGGTTGTGGTTTCCAGAGCCGCAGGGAAATACATGACAAAGGTTGAGCCCTGGCCAGGAACGGATGAGGCAGTAATCGCGCCATGGTGATTGTTGATGATGGAGTAGGCTGTGCTCAAGCCGAGTCCACTGCCAGTTGGTTTCGTGGAATAGTATGGATCAAAAATCTTGTGCAAGGCATGGGGTGGGATGCCGGTTCCGCAGTCTTGGATCGTGAGTTGAATGTAATTTCCTGGTGCGGGCAGTGCCTTGCGCGTGGCCTGCTCGGCCGTCAAGGTGATGTTTGCTGCGCTGACGGTCAACGTGCCGCCGGTAGGCATGGCCTGTTGGGCGTTGACGGCCAGATTGTGAATCACTTGGCTTATTTGTCCTTCATCGGCATGAATAAGCCAGATATCGTCAGGGATGTTACAGTGGCAGCGAGTCGAGGATCCCGAGAGAGCAAATGCCGCTGATTCAGAGATCACGTGGTGTAAGGCCAAGGGTTTTTTGAGAGGAGTGCCCCCTTTCGCAAAGGTGAGGAGTTGTTGCGTGAGCTTTTGGGCACGAAGCGAGGCATTCTCCGCCTCTGATAAGAAGGTAAATACACGATCTCCGGTGTTGACGAAGGCTTTGGTCAGGGAAATATTGCCCAGGATCGTGGTGAGCAGATTATTGAAATCATGCGCAATGCCACCGGCCAGGAGGCCTAAGGAATCTAATTTACTCGACTTAAGAAGTTCCTCATCTAGTTTAATTCGCTCAGTCATATCACGCAAAATCAACACGGCCCCTAAGAGGGTCCCGTCGGATCGTCGTAACGGAGACACGCTATAGACAACCGGTCGTTCGCCTTTGATCGGATCGAACAGGAGGTAATGATCATGCGGGTGTAGCGGAGTGCCCATCGCTAACACATGCGTCACGGGATGGTCGCCTGCTTCATTCACTCCGGCATAGAGAAATCGCACGACTTCTTCAATTGATCGACCCATGGCGTCCCGCTTATTCCAGCCGCTCAACTCTTCTGCCATGCGATTCATATAGGTGATGCGTCCACGCGGGTCTGTCGTCAGGACGCTCTCAACAATTGAGGACAGCGTAATGGCCATCCGCTCGCGTTCTTCTCGTAAGGTTTCCTCGGTGAGCCTGAGCCGCTGCTCCTGATAGATCTGTTCAAACGTGTGCGCGACAATCGAGGGGAGAAGCTCGATGAGGCTGCTATCTTTAATGAAATAATCACGAGCACCACCTTTCATCATCTTGACGGCAAGACGTTCGTCGCCTTGACCCGTCACGATGATAAACGGGAGCGTGATCGCGCGTTGTTTGAGCTGGTGGATCAGGTCTTCGCCGGACATGTCGGCGAGCTGCAAATCCAAAATGAGAAGGTCAGCGTGATGATGTGAGAGCCACGTAAGGGCTTCTTGGCCGCTATGAACGAAGGCGGTGTGAAACCCTTCTCGAGAGAGGCACCGCTGGATGAGAGCAATCAGATCTTGGTGGTCGTCAACGATTAAGACGGTGCGCGAATGCGATCGATCCTCCATGAAGAACCCTCCTTCAACAAACTCAATGGGAACCGGAACTCTGTGTGGCGAACGTCAGATTGATGGAAAAATAAAGACGAATATGACACAGGGCTCATCCCAAGTTGATGAGGAAACTGGAAAAAATTGGAAGGTTGCGTTGAGGAAATTTGGCACAAATGAAGGAAAGCTTGCTGGTGAGCAAATTGAGAGTAAGAATTCATGGCCGCACCGACCCCAACAAGAATTGGCAAGAAAACGGAAGGTCGAGTCTAGCGAAATCAAAAAAAGACTGCAAGTTCAAAATGGCCTGGCCGTGACGCCTTCTGTTGAGCAACCGGAGTTTTTAGTGGATGGACCTACTGTGGATAACCGTAATCAGGCATAGCATCCCCTGTGGGTTCTTGATACCATTGAAATATTTTCGTTCTTGTGTGGGCATTCGTCACATCAATGATTGTTAAACGCCTCCTTCTGTTCATCCCTCTGGTCCTCGTCCTTTTGCTCCTCCAATCCTATTTCTGGGTTCCCACCTACGAGAATCAAGCAGCGGGAAACCCCAATCGCCTGGTCACCTATATTGAGGGGTCCAGCGGCGATGCCAAGATCCTCAACCCGATCTTAAATGCGGATTCCTCCAGTTCGAGTATTGTCAGTCAAGTGTTTGAAGGACTCTTGGATTTAGATGAGAATCTGGACTTACGGGGACGGTTGGCAACAGATTGGCAGATCTCTGAACGCGCCTATCTTTCGGTGAATGCCCATCATCGGTTTCCTGATGGCACAGAAGTGACGGGAGCGAGGCTCTTTCAAAAAATTCATACGGCTTGGAAAACGGGAACAGACGAAGGCCTAAAAAAATATGTTCAATCGCTTGAACTCTTACCAGCCACTCAACGGCAAGACACCATTTCGTTATTACTGCCCAATGCTGATGGCAGGCCGCAACTGAAAGACGTATCCGTGACGGTTCAGGTTCCGGAAAGAGTGGCCTTCACTCTTTCTCAGGTTGACCAGGATTTATTTGATCGTTTCAAACCCATTCTGGGCGAACAGTATTTCGAGCACTTCCCTTACGATGAAGCCATTCATCCTCAAGAAGAACTGACTAAGGAAACGGATCAGGCCCTTCGTGCGAAATATCCTGAAATCCTTCCTGTTGGGGAGCATAATCCGACCATTGTGTTCCACCTGCGGAAGGGCGTGACGTTTCAGGATGGCCATGAATTCGATGCGGGGGATGTGAAGTTTACGTATCACGCCATCATGAATCCGAAAAATCTGTCGCCGCGGACACCTGATTTTGAACCAATTAAAACTGTGGAAATCGTGGATCCCTATGTGGTGAAAATCATTTATAAGCGACTCTACTCTCCGGCGGTCAATGCCTGGACGATGGGTATTCTTCCCGAGCATCTTCTCAATGACGCCTCATTGGCTCGTGAGAAACAAGAGCGAGGCCTTTCAGAAGAAGCCCAAAAGACTTTTGGAATGCGAGATAGTCAATTCAACCGGCATCCGATTGGGAGCGGGCGTTTCCAGTTTGTGGAATGGCAGGGGGATGAATTTATTCATCTCAAACGTTTCGATGAATATTGGGAAGGACCAGCGCAATATCAAGACTATTATATGCGGATTATTCCGGAACTCTTTACGCAGGAAGTGGAGTTTCGCACCGGAGCCATCGACTTTTATGGGGCGCAACCTCATCAGGTCGACCGGTATAAAAACGACCCCACGTATCAATGGTTTTCCAGTTTGGGCTTTGCCTATACCTACATTGGCTACAATAATCGAAAGCCGTTATTTGCTAACCCAGAAATCAGAAAAGCCTTAGGCATGGCGATCAATGTTGGTGAAATTATTCAATATCTGATGTACGGAGAAGGCGAACGGACCACCGGCCCCTATCCCAAGAATACTGAATGGTATGACTCCACCATTCAACCTCTTCCTTATGATCCTCAGGGGGCGAAAGCCATTTTCCAGAATGCCGGGTGGCATATGAATACAGAAGGGTGGCTTGAAAAAGATGGAAAGATTTTCGAATTCAATTTGATTACCAATAACGGCAATCCCATTCGAAAAAATCTGATGACCATTGCGCAAAATGCCTGGAAAAAAATCGGGGTGAAAGTGAATACCCAAGTATTCGAGTGGGCGGTATTTTTGGGTGATTTTGTCAATACCGGGGACTTTGATGCGGTCGTGTTGGGATGGAGCATGGGAATTGATCCTGATCTCTATCAGATTTGGCATTCCAGTCAGGCAGGGCCTCAGCAACTGAATTTTGTGGGCTACAAGAGTCCACGAGCTGATGAACTCATTGTCCGCATTCGGCAAGAATATAATCGAGATCGACAACGGCAACTGACACACGAACTGCATCGATTGATCTATGATGATCAACCCTATACTTTCCTGTATGCTCCATTGAGTACACGGGTCTTGGATAAGAAAATTGTGCTGATCGAGGAAGGGCCTGATGGGAAAGAACAATATAAAAAGATTTATCCCATAAAAAGCGGAGATATTACCTTCCATTTTTACAAATGGCGCAAGCTGGAATTCACCCCGGATTTTTAGTCGACCGGGGATCGGCATGTGTTGGCATTCTTTCAGTTAATATCGAATTTCCCTCTTCGTCATGCCTGCAAGCAGTTGGCAGGCATCTTGAGCCAAGGAATCGACATTGAGGGAGAGATCCCTGCCGGAAGCAAGCAGGGATGACAACATTTCAATAGGAAACCGTTCAGAAGAACATGTGGAATTTCATCCTTCGAAATATTGGGCAACGATTGATTCTGCTGGTCATCGTGTCCTTTGTCGCCCATTCATTTATCCATTTGGCGCCTGGAGAACCCAGCGAAGTGGATCCGATGAATCCCCGGATGAAGCCGGAAGATATCGCCAAGATCCGTGCGGCGTTTCACTTAGATGACCCGCTGTATATGCAATATGCCTATTGGATTCGGGATTTGGCATCAGGAGAATTGAAATCGTTTAAGGATAGTCAGCCGGTTCTCCCCAAAATATGGGATCGGTTTCTCAATTCTCTGCCTTTATTCATTTTGGCGACGCTTTTAGTCTGGACATGGGCGTTTCCGGCTGGAATTTACGGGGCGGTGTTTCGAGGCGGGGTGTATGATCGGGGTACCGTCTTTTTGTCCTATGCGCTTATTTCTATCCCTGGATTTTTTCTGTCCTATTTAGCCATTTTGTGGGTGGTGGGATGGTTTGGTGTGCCGGTGATTAGTATCAAGACCTTTGGCATGGAGCATGCGGAGCCAGCATATAAGATGATGGATCGGGTCTGGCATTTGGTGATTCCCTCAGTCATGGCAGCTGTTGGGGGAATTGCGGTGCTGTCCCGATATGTTCGATCGCAAATGTTAGAGGTCTTGAGTCAGGATTATGTGCGGACGGCTAGAGCCAAAGGCCTGGAAGAAGATACCGTCATTTATGGGCATGCGCTTGGTAATGCGTTATTGCCATTTGTAACGATGTTCGGGCTTTTGTTGCCAGGTTTGATTGGCGGGTCTGTCATCTTTGAACAGATCTTTGCCTGGCCGGGATTGGGTCGGTTGGCGTACGAAGCTATTCTGTCACGAGACTTTCCTGTCATTATGACCTTGAATTTTATTGCGGCGGTCTTAACCTTGGCGGGAACCTTACTCTCGGATATTCTCTATGCGGTGGTGGATCCCAGAATTCGCTTGCATTAACTGTACGAAATTGAAAACGAGCTGTTTATGAATGGACCAAAAACATCTGATTCGAGCCAGGCGGCTAACATGTCCTTAGACCCCGAAGCCATGGCGCCTCCCGAAACCCCCTGGCAAGAATTTCTTCGAATCTTTCAGAAGGATTACCAAGCGCTCTTTGGGTTTTGGGTATTGATGCTCCTGTTAGTGACCGCGTTGGCTGGAAAGGCGTTCACGGAGTGGTGGGTGGTGTTCGATCCCGAAGTGGTCAGGCTGACCGATAAATTCCTTCCCCCCTTTTCCATCCCCTCACCAGACAGTCTTCCAACTGATAGACCCTTTGGCGGCATGTATCTCATGGGGACCGACGAATTAGGACGAGATGTGTTTGCTCGAATGTTCCAAGGTTCGTTTGTGTCTCTATCAATTGGATTTGTGGCTGTTGGGATTTCTTTGGGGATTGGCATATTGTTGGGGGGATTGTCGGGGTTTTACGGGCACGTCAAATTATGGTTTATCACGGTGGACACGCTGATTATGCGGTTCACCGATGCGATGATGTGTTTCCCGACGTTTTTTCTTATTTTGACTGCGGTCGCCTTACTGCCTCCGAGCATCTACACCATCATGATGATTATCGGACTATTCAGTTGGATGGGAACCGCGCGGTTTGTCCGGGCAGAATTTTTGTCCATTCGAGAACAGGACTACGTGACGGCCGCGAAGGCCTTGGGAATACCCGAAGGCCGGATTATTTTTCGCCATATGGTGCCGAATGCCTTAGCGCCGGTGTTTGTGTCAGCTACCATTGGTGTGGCCTCAGCTATTCTGACGGAATCCGGGTTGAGCTTTTTGGGTTTTGGCGTTCCTCCTCCAGATGCCACATGGGGGAATATCCTTTCCGATGGCAAAGGATTCATTTTTGACGCACCTTGGCTCTTCTTTATTCCCGGCATGGCGATCTTTGTCGTCGTGCTGGCCTTTAATCTTGTGGGAGAGGGCTTACGCGAAGCCCTCAATCCAAAATTGAGAAGTCGATAAATGGCATCCAGAATCCACCCTCTCTTGCAGGTTTCCAATCTCCAAACGTCGTTTTTTACGGATAAGGGTGAAATTAAAGCGGTCGATGATGTGAGCTTTACCATTCATGGTGGACAGACGCTGGCCTTGGTGGGGGAGTCGGCTTGTGGAAAGTCTGTGACGGCCTTATCCATCATGCGGTTACTGTCTTCGCCTGGGCGTGTGGTTGGTGGGACGATCATGTTTAAAGGACAAGATCTCTTAGCCCTGCCTGAAAAGGCCATGCGTAAGGTAAGAGGAAAGTCCATTGCCATGGTCTTTCAGGAACCCATGACTTCATTGAATCCGGTGATGCGGATTGGCGATCAGATTGGAGAAGTATTGGAAATCCATACGGATCTTTCGGATAAGGCGATCCGAAAAGAAGTCATTGGCCTGTTGGAGAAGGTGCGCATTGCTTCACCCGAGCAACGCATCGATCAATATCCCCATGAAATGTCGGGTGGCATGAAACAACGCGTCATGATTGCCATGGCCTTAGCCTGCAAACCGGCCTTGCTGATTGCCGATGAACCAACCACGGCCTTAGATGTCACTATTCAAGCGCAGATTCTTGATCTGTTGTCGGACCTCCAAAAAGATTTAGGCATGGCCATTTTGCTGATCACCCATAACCTGGGTGTCGTGGCGCAATTTGCGCAAGATGTGATTGTGATGTACGCGAGTAAAATTGCTGAACGGGCTGAGGTAAAGACACTCTTTCAACATCCGAGTCATCCCTATACGCAGGCTCTCTTGAAATCCTTACCGCGTCCTGGCGAAAGGCAGGTTCGGCTAGAGGCCATTCCAGGGACGGTGCCGTCACCCTTGCAATATCCCCCAGGATGCCATTTTGCGTCGCGATGCGTGGAGGTGTTGGCGCAATGCCCGACGCAACCTCCCCCAACCATTCAAGTAGGGGAGTCACATGAAGCCGTCTGTTGGTTGCATGCTGACAAACATGCATGATGTGGAAAACAGATACTCTCCCACGATTCTGTGTAGAGACGCCCCGTTGGGACGTCTATCCTTTTTGTTGATCGCTTGATAGCGCTGATGTCTATGTCCACACCCTCACCACTCCTCCAAGTCACCGGACTCAAAAAATACTTCCCTGTCCGCAGCGGTCTCTTTTCCCGCGTGTCGGCATGGGTTAAGGCCGTTGATGATATCACGCTGCATGTGAATCACGGCGAAACGCTGGGCTTAGTAGGAGAATCTGGCTGCGGCAAAACGACCGTGGGCCGATCTATCCTCCGTCTCATGGAACCGACAGCTGGCGAAATTCGATTTGAAGGCGAAGATCTGCTAGCCCTCAAACCTCGTGAATTGAGACAGGCCCGTCGTCGTATGCAAATCATTTTCCAAGATCCCTATAGTTCCTTGAACCCACGCATGACGATTGGGTCCATCGTGTCTGAACCGCTCAAAATTCATAAAATTGCCAAGGGTCAGGAATTACAGGACCGGGTGAATCAATTGTTTGTGAAGGTCGGGCTCAGGCCGGAGAACCAGTC
>BS_KBA_SWE02_21mDRAFT_10000775_pt1 | contig 12103 bp, 10 predicted proteins | sample BalSeasSWE02_21m_FD_9196 | JGI IMG/M metagenome (IMG submission 9196)
TCGTTTTACATCAATTACATCTAACGCGTCTAAAGCTGTAGGTATTCACAACTATATAGTGAAAAACGGAGGTGAAAATCACCCCAATGCAAAACTGAAGTTCAAACAAGGTGACGTTATAACTTCAATGATAGAGACTGCGAACGGGGAAACCATTATTGTTACCCACGATTGTAACTCACCTCGCCCCTATTCTTTAGGTTTTAGAGTCCAGGGAAGTGAGGGCCTTTGGGAAGTAGATGGCAATAGAATCTATATAGAAGGAAAATCAAAAAATCCAGATGAATGGGATGAAGCCACAGAATGGCTCGATAAATATGATCATCCACTTTGGAAGAAATATGGCGAAAAAGCAACAGGAGCAGGACACGGAGGTATGGATTTCTTTGTAATGCAAGCCTTTATAGAATCGGCTAAATTAAATATTGCGCCACCGCTAGACGCCTATGATGCTGCAGCCTGGAGTGCCATTACCCCTCTTTCTGAAATATCAATAGAAAATAACGGGGAGCCTCAAGATTTTCCAGATTTTACCAGAGGAAATTGGATAAAAAGAAAGCCTTACAATTGGATCAAAGACACTTACTAAATTGATTTCCACTAATCAGATGCCGAGAATAACAATTGTAGCTCCTGGACGGATTTGTCTTTTTGGGGATCATCAGGATTATTTAGGATTACCTGTTATCGCTTGCGCTTTCGATAGACAAATTATTCTTTCGGCTGAAGAAAACACCAATCAAATCCTCCATATTATATTGCCAGATATTGCTTCCGAAAGAATCATTCCTATTTCTGAAACATTCGAAACACTCGAACCTCAGGATTACTTTGCTTCTGCTATTCGCGTTGTAAAAAGATATGGCTGTTACCCTTCAAAAGGGTATACAATTTCACTGAAAAGCAACATTCCTATCAATGCCGGAGTTTCAAGCTCTTCGGCCCTAGTTGTAGCGTGGGTGCATTTTTTGCTGAATGCTTTTGGCTGTGACCAACCTGTTACTCCTCAACTTATTGCACAACTCGCCTATGAAGCCGAAGTTATAGAACATCACTCTCCAGGTGGAAGGATGGATCAGTATACGAGTGCTATTGGGGATATTATTTATATCGATACCGCCCAAGCTTTTACGTTTCAAACCATTGGAGCTTCTATGGACGGTTTAATTTTAGCGGAATCGGGAATTCCGAAACAAACATTAGGTTTACTTGCTCATTTAAGAGCTAATGCTACAAAAGCTATTACTATTATTTCTGAAAAAATTCCCAATTTCAAACTAATTGACACAACGGTTAAGGACTTTGAAGTTTTGAAAGCATATCTATCTGAAGAATTACAGCCTTATTTTTATGCGGCTATTAATAATCACAGCATCACACAAAAAGCATTGGTAGAATTTAAAAAGGAGACCATTAACCAAGAAGCTATTGGCAAACTAATTAATGAGCATCATCAAGTACTAAAAAATGTTTTAAAAATTACAGTTCCTAAGATTGATGCGATGATTGATGCAGCTTTAAATGCCGGAGCATACGGGGCTAAAATTGTTGGTTCCGGTGGAGGTGGAAGCATTGTAGCACTATCGCCTCCAAATAAAGAACTCGAAATCATAAATGCATTGCTGGAAAGCGGAGCGAAAAACGCTTATAAAGTTTCAGTGACTAAAGGTACTCACATCAAATAATGCACGATAATTTAATCATATTAGCAGGAGGAGCTTCCTCAAGAATGAAGCAATCTATCTCGTCCGAAAATCTTTCCGAGGAAGAAATTAAAGCGGCTAATTCAACTAGTAAAGCACTAATAGGAATAGGTAAAGACAAGAGACCTATAGTAGATTACCTACTTTTTAATGCTGAAAAAGCAGGTTTCAAGAATGTTTACTTAGTAATCGCGGAACATGCAAATCAATTTAAGAAATTCTATGGAAGCAAAACTAAAAGCAACCCATTTAATGGAATGCATATCTCCTATGCCATTCAATATATTCCTGCTGGAAGAATAAAGCCGTTTGGAACCTCTGATGCATTATTGCAGGCTTTGGAGCAATATTCGAACTTACAAAATGAAACCTTTACGGTTTGTAACAGTGATAATTTATATTCTGTTGAAGTATTTAAAGCGCTTCGACAAAACCTAGATTCTAATGCATTTATTAGTTACGATCGTGATGGTTTACTATTTACTATGGAGCGAATCTCCAGGTTTGCCTTGGTGTTATTAAACTCAGAAAATAATTTAATGGATATTATCGAAAAACCTTCTATTGAAGAATCTTCTAAGTATAAAGATACAACTGGTAAATTTCGTGTAAGTATGAACATATTTAAACTAAACGGGGAAGAAATATATTCATTTCTGAAACATTGTCCTGTACATCCAATAAGAGATGAAAAAGAACTTCCCACAGCCATTTTAAATATGTGTAAAGCGATTCCAAAGGCAATGAGAGCAATTCCTTTTCACGAACACGTGCCAGATCTAACTTCCAAAGAGGATATTTCGGTATTAAAAAAATACATCGAAGACCATTTTTAAAATAAAAAACTCCCTTAACAAAAATTAAGGGAGTTTTAATTTAGTATATTTTGATACTAAGATGCGTTTTGTTTTTTTATCAAATTTAAAGCAGAACCTTCACGATACCATTCAATTTGCGAATCGTTATATGTGTGGTTAGCAATAATTGTATCCTTACTACCGTCTTTGTGAGTAACCTCAATCGTTAAAGGTTTTCCCGGACTAAAGATTGAAATATCAACAAAATTGAAAGTGTCATCTTCTTGAATCAAATCATAGTCGGCCTCATTTGCAAAAGTTAAACCCAACATTCCTTGTTTCTTAAGATTTGTTTCATGTATTCGAGCAAAGGATTTTACCAAAACAGCAGCAACCCCTAAAAATCTTGGTTGCATTGCCGCATGTTCACGAGATGATCCTTCCCCATAATTATGATCTCCAACTACAATAGTTTTAATCCCTTTCGCTTTATAAGTTCTTTGAACATCGGGTACGCCTCCGTATTCGCCATCTAGCTGACTTTTTACAAAATTCGTTTTTTTGTTAAATACGTTTACCGCACCAATTAAAGTATTATTTGCAATATTATCGAGATGTCCTCTATATCGCAACCAAGGTCCAGCCATCGAAATATGATCTGTCGTGCATTTACCAAATGCTTTTATCAACAGCTTTACATCTTTTAATTCATTGTCTTTTATAGGTACAAAAGGTTTAAGCAATTGCAATCTTTCTGAAGTTGGGCTTACTTTAACATCAATACTACTACCATCTACAACAGGAGCCAAATAACCCGCATCATCAACTTCAAAACCTCTAGGTGGTAATTCAAGTCCAACAGGAATATCAAGCTTTACTTCTTGTCCTTCTTCNTTTAATAATGTATCGTTCATTGGATCAAAATCCAAGCGACCAGAAATAGCAATAGCGGCGACCATTTCAGGAGAACCAACAAAAGCATGTGTATTTGGGTTACCATCTGCACGTTTCGAGAAATTTCTATTAAAAGAATGCACAATGGTATTCTTCTCATCTCCTTTTCTATCGCTACGATCCCATTGACCAATACATGGTCCGCAGGCATTTGTAAAGATAGTTGCTCCAAGATTTTCGAAGACTTGCAAAAGCCCATCTCGTTCTGCAGTAAATCTAATCTGTTCAGACCCTGGATTAATACCAAAATCACTTTTCGGCTTCAATTTTTTATCGATAGCCTGTTGAGCAATAGAAGCAGCTCTTGAAAGATCTTCATAGGAAGAGTTAGTACAAGAACCTATCAATCCCCAATCTACCTTTAAAGGCCAGCCATTTGATTTGGCTTTTTCACCTAATTCACCAACAGGAGTAGCTAAATCTGGGGTAAACGGTCCATTAAGATGGGGACGTAGGGTAGTAAGATCGATTTCAATAACCTCATCAAAATATTTTTCAGGATTTNCNTATACTTCNGNATCNCCTGTAAGNTATTCTCTAATCTTGTTTGCTTCATCAGCAATTTCAGCTCTCTGGGTAGCTCGAAGAAATCGTTCCATAGAATCGTCGTAACCAAATGTTGAAGTGGTAGCACCAATTTCCGCACCCATATTACAAATGGTTCCTTTACCCGTACAAGATAAATTCTTAGCACCAGGTCCAAAATATTCTACTATAGATCCTGTTCCACCTTTTACAGTAAGGATTCCAGCAACTTTTAAAATAACATCTTTTGAAGCGGTCCAACCATTTAACTCTCCCGTTAGTTTTACTCCAATCAATTTTGGGAATTTTAACTCCCAAGGCATCCCAGCCATAACATCAACAGCATCTGCACCACCAACACCTATAGCAACCATTCCAAGTCCACCAGCATTTACTGTATGCGAATCGGTTCCTATCATTAAGCCTCCTGGAAAAGCATAATTCTCTAAAACCACCTGATGAATAATACCAGCACCTGGTTTCCAAAAACCAATTCCATATTTATTCGAGATGGATTCCAAAAAATCGAAAACCTCATTACTAGTTTCGTTGGCTCGTTTTAAATCGGCAACTGCTCCTTGTTTAGCCTGTATTAAGTGATCGCAATGCACGGTTGTGGGCACTGCAACTTTATCTTTACCTGCCTGCATAAATTGTAATAATGCCATTTGTGCAGTTGCATCCTGACAAGCAATTCTATCTGGAGCAAAATCCACATAATCTTTACCCCGAACAAAGGCTTTGGAAGGCATACCCTCCCATAGATGGCTGTATAAGATTTTTTCCGAAAGTGTTAACGGTTTGCCCACTATTTCGCGTGCTTTATCAACACGTTCCGCCATTTGTTTGTAAGCTTTTTTAATCATTTCAATATCGAAAGCCATAGACATTTTATTTGATTTTTTAGTTCTGCGAAAGTACATAAATTTGAAATATATTAAAAATAAATTAACAAATACCGCAAATCATTGCATATAATTTAATTAATTAATTAAATACTGATGTATAAATATAGATTGTGCAATTTTAAATATCTAAAATTAAGAAATTGAGAATTTTCATCCTTCAATAAACTTTCAAAATTTGAATGCTTATTGAAGGAAAAAATATTTCAATAAAAAAGAGTGCTTAATATAAACTTTGGATGATGGCCTCAATGGATAATCCTTCTGCTTCAGCCTTATAATTCTTAATCAACCGATGGCGCAAAATACCTATGGCTGCTTGCTGAACATCAGCGATATCTGGAGAAAATTTTCCATTAAGAACGGCAAACGTTTTTGCCGCAAGAATTAGGTTTTGTGATGCTCTTGGTCCAGCTCCCCAATCAATGTATTTTTTTATAATTTCAGGGGCAGACGCACTATTAGGTCTAGTTTTCCCAACAAGTGTCACTGCATATTCAACAACATTATCCGCAACGGGAACGCGACGAATCAATTGTTGAAAGTCTATTAATTCCTGTGCCGTAAATAGAGCATTAACTCTCGCTGTTTCCCCTGAAGTTGTGCTCTTTACTACCTCAACTTCCTCTTGAAATGAAGGGTAGTCAAGATTTATAGCAAACATAAAACGGTCTAGTTGTGCTTCTGGCAAAGGATAAGTTCCCTCCTGTTCAATAGGGTTTTGTGTTGCCAACACAAAATATGGCAAATCTAATTTGTAGTGAATTCCGGCAACAGTTATTGCTCGTTCTTGCATCGCTTCCAATAAAGCTGCTTGAGTTTTTGGTGGCGTACGGTTTATTTCATCTGCCAAGATAATATTGGCGAAGATTGGTCCTTTAATAAATTTAAATTCCCTGTTTTGATCTAATATTTCTGATCCTAAAATATCACTAGGCATTAAATCTGGAGTAAACTGAATTCGCTTAAACTTAAGCCCTAATGCCTCTGCCACTGTATTCACTAAAAGGGTCTTAGCAAGTCCTGGAACTCCAATTAAAAGTGCATGTCCTCCTGAAAAAATAGCCAAAAGGACTTGTTCAACAACCTTGTCCTGTCCTATTATTACCTTTCCAATTTCTTTCTTTAATTCTTTATATTTCGAAACCAGTTGTGCTACTGCTGCTACGTCTGACATAGATTTTAATAGATTTATTTTTTTAGCCAATTACTTGCAAACTCACAATCTCTATAATCCTCATTAACATTTATGTAAGTCTCTTGAATTGTCTTTTTTTGCCATGCTTCGATTGCACGAATTTGTTTTTCCTTTAGCGCAAGTTCTTGAATCTTTTCATAATCCCGAACATAATCGGCTGGATGTTCTTCAATTCTCTTAGTTATGGTAAGTATTTTAAACTTACTACGTCCCGTTCTATCCCTATCGGTATATACTTTTGAAACTTCACCTTCTTTCAAATTATATACCTGAGCACTTAATGTAGGGTCCATTTTTGTAAGATCAAAGCGAGTATCGAAGGTTGATGGGTTAACTAGTTGCCCTCCATTATTGCGTGTTTCTTTTTCATCTGAATATTGTCTCGCTGCTACATCAAACGGAATTGCTCCAGAGATTATACTACTTCGAATAGTATCTATTTTAGTTTCGGCAGCATCAATAACCGATTGAGAAACTTCTGGAAATAATAATACGTGGCGAACATCAACTTCTTGACCTCTAATCTTTTCAACATAAAGTATATGAAAACCAAATTCCGTTTCAAATGCCTCACTTACTTCACCCTCTAACAATGAAAATGCATTATCTTTAAACTCCTTTGCCATTGGCCCATTCCTCTTTATACCCTCATACAATCCTCCTCGTGAAGCTGATCCAGGATCCTGAGAATATAAAACAGCTTTCGTTGCAAAACTAGAACCGTTCTCTAACACATCTTCTCTCATTTGATTTAGCCTATCTAAAACATCTTGCTTGGCTTGTTCGGTAATTTCTGGTTCAACAACAATTTGAGCTACTTCAACTTCTGCGCTAAAAAACGGACGTTCAGATTCTGGTATAGAATAGAAAAATTCTCGTATTTCCTCTGGTGTAATTTCGACATTTTCAACAACTTTTGACTGCATTTTACTTGCGAGATCAATATTTTTTTTAGCTTCAAAAAGATCAGCTCTCAACTCATCCATACTATCTTTACGATAATACTTTACCACTTTTTCTTCACTACCAACTTCACTTATCATATATTGAATAAGCTGATCAACCTGAGGGTTTATTTCGGCATCAGAAATTATGATACTATCCTGTTTAGCTTGATGCAAATAGAGTTTATCCTCCATCAATTTTCCCATCAATTGACAGCGAGTAACATCTTCAATAGATACACCTGTACTTTGCAACTCGACATAGCTTTTATCTATATCACTGTCCAAAATAACATACTCTCCAACCACTGCAGAGACACCTTCAGCTTTAAAACGCTTAAAAGGAATTAACGAATCATTTTTAATAGCAGTATTCTCTTCAAATACGTCGGTATTTTTTATTACACCCGTACTATCCACAACCACTACTTCCTGTCCGTAACTTAAAGCTTGGGCAAAAATAAAAAGAACTAAAGAGAGTTTATTGAGGAATATATATTTCAAAGTTGTTATTTTTAATCGCATCTTTCGTAATATCTTTTTCAAGTTTTTTGATAAGTTCGAGCTTTCTTTTATTAAGAATAATCTGCTCTATTGTAGGTTTAATATAAGATAATGGTGCAATATCCTTAAGATTAAGCACATCCTCAATTTTCACCAAATATACTCCTAATGAATCTTGTAATTGTGCAAAATTAGATTTTTTTAACACTTGAGGACTATTCAATTGAAGAACAGGTAATACATTAAGCAACGCCTCTTTTTTAATCCAAATGGAATCATTTAAATTGTTAGACTTGAACTGAACGCTCAAATCTGATAGTTCCTTTTTGTCTTTGCCATTAAATCGTAAAAATTTTTCTTTTGTTTTTGAAAAATTGGAATAATTTTCATCAACATGTATAAACCTTACTTTTAGCAATTCGTCATTTAGAATAAAATTTTCCTTATTAAGTTCATAAAACTCATTATATTCATTATCGGATATATTGTTATCCAATTGTCTAGAAACTATATCCCTCTTATAAGCTTCAGTAAGTAAATCCTCTTCGTATTCATTTACGAGTTTTTCAAAAGCAATTAATTCATTCTGAGTAAGATTGATTTTGGCCTGACTTATAAGTAATTGCTGAGTTGCCCAACGGTTGATGTAATTATTTACTATTACCGCACTATCCTCTTTAGATGTCCCTTCAGAAATTAGTCCTTTTAAATTTTCTTCATATAAATAACTTTTATTGACCCTAGCAATAGGAACCTCACTTGAGGCCGGTTTAAAATAATCACAGGATACTAAACCTACAACGCCAATTAAGAATATACTTACTTTCCGCATTAAGAATCGATTTCTTTTTTAAGCTTTTTTAGAGACTTCTTATTTATTTCAACTTGGTACTTCTGTCTCAATTCCATCATCCATTTCGCTTCTAAATAATTCTGGTAATCACTTGTCACCTTCCCTTTTACATCATTCAATTCCTTTACTCCCGATGGAATTACTTCTTTTACATTTATAACATCAAAGGCATCCTTATTTGAATATACTCTTGAAATCCCTACTTTGACTTCAAAATTTACTGGCAACTCTCGTTGATTCTTTTCATACACACCTTGAGAGATTAGCACATTTACTTTATCATCAGTGTTTAGCAATTCTTTAATTTCTTCAGGTGTCTTGCCTTGATTTAAAAGCACCCGAGCTTCCTCTGCTATAGAACTGCTCATAGACGAAATTATTACCGCATCAACTCTATCGTTCCAAATGTAATTATCTTTCGCTCCTTCATAATACGATTGTAGACCAATGGAATCGTTTTTTGCTTTTTCCCAAATATTTATATTCATGACATCAAAAATAAGTAGACCGTTTCGATACTCATTAATAATTGCCGCGTAATCTTCATTTTCTGTTTCTAAACTCTCTTTATAATAGTTTTTTAATTCTAAGGTTTCAAACTCATCATAAAAATCGATTAATAAATTTGATTTTACTTTGGAAGGACTCCCAAGCCTTTGTCTAATATTTATAAACTTGGCAAAATCGTTAAAGTGAACGTCTTTCGTCCCAATTGTAAATAATATCTTGTCTTGATCCTCTGGTATTGTATCATATTTCCACTTTTTTTCTAACAAAGCATCAGTCACATAATTGTCAAAGAAAGGATGGAAATTATTAACAACTTTGAAACCATACTTTTCCTTTATCTTAGTATTTAAGGCAGAAGTAACCATTTTAGATCGAATTCCACCTTTAGTTTTTTGTTCTAGAGTTTCTTTCTCCTCTTCGAAAGTGGGAATTGGGTGCTTCTCTATAAGTTGGATTATATGCCATCCAAATCTCGTTTGAATTGGTTGTGAAATATCTCCAGGGTTTTTCAATTCATATGCAGCATCTTCAAAGGTTGGAGCCCGTAAATCCCCTCTTCCAAATTCTGGCATTTTACCCCCCACTTTTGCAGAATTCTTATCATCTGAATATTGTTTGGCCAAGTTTTCGAAAGACTCGCCTTGCTTTAAAAGAGCACTCAGCTCATTGATTCGTTCCTCTGGATTAAATGTTGAGTCTGCCGCCTTTTGAGTGATCATTATATGAGCAACTGATATCTTAGGTTCTTTTTTTCTACGATTATTAACTTTTATTATGTGATAACCAAATTGTGTTCTAACTATTTCAGAGACTTCACCAGATTTTGTATTATAAGCCATGGTCTCAAACGGATACACCATTGAAAACGCCGTAAAGTATCCTAACTTTCCTGCTGTTGCTGCAGCATTAGGCTCTTCCGAATTTTCCCTTGCTAACGTTTCAAAATCTTCGCCTAGTTTAGCCCTTGCATAAATTGCTTCAATTTTATTATAAGCCTTTAATGTATCCTGAGGGGTAGCGTCATAATCTAAAAGTATCAAAATGTGATTCGCATCTATTTCCTCCAAGCCCCGTTCATAAGCTTCTTTAACTAATTCTTCTGTTACTTTCTCCTCAAAAATATAATTTCTGGATAGCTGATCCCTGTATTTATTAAATTCTGTTGCATAACTTTCATTCTTATCCAAATGTTGAGCATAAGCTTCTTTAACCTTTAGTTTATAATCGATAAAGAGATTCATATAACCGTCAACACTTTTTTGAGAGTCGTCTTTTACCAAATTTAGATTTTTATTATAAACACTTTTAAATTCTGAAACATAGACAGGCTCATTATTTATGTTTAGTAGTACTTCTTTCTTATCTTGGGAATAAGAATAATTAAAAATAAACATCACAATAATTGGTACAATATACTTTTTCATTTTTCGATAAATAATTTGATTCATTTGAAGTGTGCAAAAATAACAAAAATGAATCGTTACGCAAACATGATTAACAAACGTTATAAGTTATTCTATAGTGCCATCTTGATATTAAAATTTAATGAATTATTGTAACTTGCTTAATCGAATAATTTCAAGATTTTTGAGCCATACTTCTAAAATAATTATATCTCTTTCACGAAAGAAGTCATTAGAAAATTGGCTTAGTGCGAGATTATGAGATAAAGGGAACATGGCCATTTATCTTATTAAATTTTGTGCAAATTGGATCTTATGAAATTGTGAAACTATGACCGAAAGAATAAAACTTATTTGGGACTTTCGAGGTCCAAACGCTGGGCCGATTGCCGAGCACCATGCTGTACATTTGGGTGAATACGCTAAAACTGAAGGATTGCAAAATACAAAACACGGATTTGAAAAAATTTCAGAGATGCATCACATAGCATACCTTGTAATAAAAAAATCTAATTTAATCACCTTGCGTGAAATCTTAAAACCAAACAGAGGTCAATTATATTGAAGATGAAAAATGAAAGAATTTTTTAATGGCTAATTAGTTAACATAATAACAATTTACTTCTTTGAATACATAAATTAGATTATTATTGCGGGATAAAAAAAATATAAATCATGAAAATTGTAAAATTACTATTCTTATTTATTTGTGTTTCAAGTTTCGCCCAATCCAAAGTTGGGACCATCGATATTGATTTCATTCTTTCAAGAATGCCTGAACTTCCAATTATTCAAAAAGAAGTAGATGATTACACAAAAACTCTCGATGTAGAGTTTAATAAAAACTTAGAGACATATAATACTCTTGTTACTCAGTATAGCGAAGGTGAAGCCGGATTTACCGAAGTACAAAAAAAGGAAAAACAAGAAGAAATAATAACTAGGGAAAATGACCTTGGAAAATTTCAACAGAATGGAACCAAACTTATTAATATTAAGCGAGACGAGTTAGTAAGACCCTTATATCAAAAAATTGGAGTTGCCTTGGAAAAAGTTTCAATCGCAGAAGGGTTTACTCAAGTATTGCAGATAGATGCATCCATTGCTTATCTTGACAGTAATTATGATGTTACTCTGAAAGTTCTAAAAGAACTTGGAATTGAAGTTAAAGAGGGAGAATAAAAATCCCATCGAAAGAAGCCCTAACTATCTCGAATAATTTGGGGCTTCTTTTGTAATAGTAACATTATGTGGATGACTTTCATTGATTCCTGAAGCCGTAATTTTCACAAATCTACCGGTTTCTTTTAAAGTTTCTATATCTTTTGAACCACAGTATCCCATTCCTGCTCTAAGTCCACCAATAAACTGAGTCATACTTTCAACTAAATCACCTTTAAAGTTAACTCTACCAACTATTCCTTCTGGTACAAGTTTTTTAATATCGTCTTCAACATCCTGGAAATAGCGATCATTCGAGCCCTGTCTCATAGCCTCTACTGACCCCATACCGCGATAAGATTTAAATTTTCGTCCTTCAAAAATTATCGTTTCTCCCGGCGATTCTTTTGTGCCGGCTAATAAAGAACCCAACATTACCGAATCTGCCCCTGCAGCAATTGCTTTAGGAATATCACCAGTATAGCGGATGCCTCCATCAGCGATGACAGGAACACCGCTACCTTTAATAGCTGCTGCGACTTCCAGTACAGCCGAAAATTGTGGAAAACCAACACCTGCCACAACTCGAGTGGTGCAAATAGATCCTGGACCGATTCCAACTTTAACAGCATCTGCGCCAGCTGCA
>BS_KBA_SWE02_21mDRAFT_10000776_pt1 | contig 12095 bp, 10 predicted proteins | sample BalSeasSWE02_21m_FD_9196 | JGI IMG/M metagenome (IMG submission 9196)
GTCAAATCTCGAACCACAGATTTGACAACTTTTTGAAAGTGGTCAAATCTCGAACCGCAGATTTGACAACTTTTTGGAAAGTTGTCAAATCTAATTAAATGAAATCAAATGAAATCAATCCCACCCTTATCCCGTAGAATCAAACAACCGCTGTCTCCCACTTCCGCCAAAGTCGGCGAATATTTACCAGCGTCTCCTATATCGCCATCCGCACTGCCTGCGCCACCAAAACGAGGTTTGTTAAGGAGATTATTTTCGCCATTGATTTTAGCTATAACCACCGTGGCCACGGTATTTTTACTGCTGACCATAGGTCGACAATGGTATGACAGTTTATTGGTACGAATGGACCTGAAACAAAAAGTTCATCCCGACCAATCAGTGGCCCGCAGTGGTATACGTTCTCAAGTTTCGCCAACCATTACTTTAGTCTATAAAAATAAATCAGGAAAAATCGAACGAGTCATTGCGAATGCGCAACAATATTCCGAATTTGTCCAACAGCAGATAGCTAAATTGGAAAACGCTAAATTGCAATTGTTAACACCGATGCAGGCACAATTACAACAATCAATGACCACAATATTTGACGAACTGCGGCCACGCATAGACCGATTTGCGGATTGGTATTTTGCTTATCCGACCACTTATAAAATTCTTTGGGAAGCAACAACCTCAGCCTCCAATCATCTGCTCAAAGTGGAAGCCGTCAGTCTGTCAGACGCAGTGGCTTATGATGTAGAAAAATACTTACATCAACATTATGAAGACCTGGTATTGCGTCCGGAGTTAACTGATCCCAAATTACAACAATTATTTAGACAAATGCTACAACTGGCACATGACCAATATTTAATGCTCATTTCGCAATTACAAGCTGATTTTCAAGTGTTTGTAGCTCAACAGACCACTCATTTAAAAGCCCCCATCGCTAAGACGATGGAACTTGAATTAGATTGGGACAGTCAATTAAATAAAATCAATTTTGCTGAATATGAAAAAACGGTAGCCGGCGGTGTCATTGGCAGCACCATAGTAGCAGGCGGTGCCGTCATGGGTAAAACCTTGGCCGGGGTTGGCGGTAAAACGGTGGCGGGAGTAGTCAGTGAAGGCATGGCCGCGAAAGCGGTGGCCAGCGCCGCTAGTAAGGGCGTGATGACCAAATTGGCCTCCCCATTTGTGTCTAAAGCAGTGTTAGTGGGCGCCGGCGGCACTATCGGCGGTTTTGGCGGCCCACTCGGCGCGGCCATTGGCGCTACCGCCGGTTTTGGAATTGATTATGCGTTAAATGAAGGCGTTGAATTAACCCAACGAAATATTTTTATCGCCGATGTGAATTCGGCCCTGACCACAACACAAACTGAATGGAATCATACGCTCTGGCAAGCTATCCAAACTACCATTGATATTTGGCTAGAAGATACCATTCAATTGCTACCGCGTTATTATCCTACGGAATAAATTCCGTACTCCAAAATCAATAGCCAAATCGCTTGGTAGCGCAACTCAAAATTTGCCACCCCGTGGCTAATCGTTTATAATGACGGCTGGCAAATACTAATTCACCTTACGCACGGTTAACTCAACCACCCCCAGCCCCTCCTTGCTAAGGAGGGGAGTACACCATGCCAACTCAGTTGGCGCATACTCCCCTCCTTAACAAGGAGGGGCTGGGGGTGGTTATGCGTAAGGTGAGATACTAATTCATCTTTATTTACCCATAACTATAGGAATCATCATGAATAAAATTTATTACCAACGGCGCTGGAATCTCTTAACAACACTCATACTCATTTTGCTTGGGCCACCTTCGGCGGCTGACTTTCCTCCCGTCCTCAATGGGCAAACTATGCCCAGTTTGGCTCCCATGTTGGACAAAGTTTTGCCCGCCGTAGTCAATATTTCTAGTGCGCAAACGCAAACCATGAATAATCCGCTGTTCAATGACCCGTTTTTCCGTTACTTTTTTAACATTCCAGAACGTTCAGAACGTAAAAATCAAAGTCGTGGCTCCGGCGTGGTGATTGATGCCAGTAAAGGTTATGTCATTACCAATAATCATGTGATTGATAATGCTAATGAAATTACCGTCACCTTGAAAGACGGACGAGAGTTTAAAGCGCAAGTGGTTGGCACCGACCCCGAAACCGATGTGACTTTGATAAAAATTCCAGCCGGGGGCTTGAGTGAGTTACCGTTAGCCAATTCCGATGAGTTGCGAGTAGGTGATTTTGTGGTCGCTATTGGCAACCCATTTGGTTTAGGTCAAACGGTCACTTCGGGTATTGTCAGTGCATTGGGTCGTACTGGTTTAAATATTGAAAATTATGAAGATTTTATTCAAACGGATGCGTCGATTAATCCCGGTAATTCCGGCGGTGCGCTGGTCAATTTAAGAGGAGAATTGGTAGGCGTTAACACCGCGATTATCGCGCCCAACGGTGGCAACGTGGGAATCGGCTTTGCGATACCTTCCAATATGGTACAGCAAGTGGTTTCCCATCTGGTACAATTTGGCAAAGTTCAACGGGGAAGCCTGGGGGTGGTGTTGCAAGAGTTAGACCCTAAATTAGCTGCCGCGTTTGGTTTAAACAGTAATATCAAAGGGGTCGTCGTTACGGAAGTTAAAGACGATTCGCCCGCACAACATGCTAATTTAATGCCTGGCGATGTCATTACGGCCATTAATAATCAACCCGTCAACCGTGTCAGCGAAGTTCGCAATCGCATTGGTTTGTTACGAATCGGAAATGAAGTTTCGATCACGGTTATTCGGAAAGGACGCTTGGTTAATTTAAGTGCCATTTTAGAGGGTACCAAAACGATGGACGGAAGTGAAGTCAGTGAATATTTAGAAGGTGCGATCATCAAAAATGTCGTCACCGAGGGAGTACAAATTACTGAAGTGGCCAAAGGCAGTGTCGCTTGGCGAATCGGTTTTCGCCCCAACGATATTATTATTGGCTTAAGTCGTCAGCGGGTCAAAGATTTAGATGAGTTAAAACGCTTACTGAAGTCGCCCGGCTATCCTCTGGAAATTAAGATTCAACGAAACGGGGAAAATTTGACCATTTTGTTACAATAAGATTGGAATTAGATTTGGCATTAGATTTGACAACTTTTCGAAATTAGATTTGACAACTTTTCGAAAGTTGTCAAATCTTGGGTAACATTAGATTTGACATTAGATTTGACAACTTTTCGAAATTAGATTTGACAACTTTTCGAAAGTTGTCAAATCTTGGGTAACATTAGATTTGACAACTTTTCGAAAGTTGTCAAATCTTGGGTAACATTAGATTTGGCATTAGATTTGACAACTTTTCGAAATTAGATTTGACAACTTTTCGAAAGTTGTCAAATCTGCCTCCTTTTCTATGTTCACTCATGATTCTCCCGGTTTACACTCACCAGGACAAGCGACGTTAAACACCTGTTGGTCTTCTAAGCGTAATGCGGTTAACGCACCTCCCCATAAACAGCCGGTGTCTAAAGCATAGACATTATTACCTGCATAGTAGCCTAAAGTTGACCAGTGTCCAAAGATAATACGGGTGTTTTTACTGGCGCGGTCTGGGACCAGGAACCATGGTTGGTGGCTATTACTGTTATTTTTTTCTTTGTCAGGAGACCCTTTCTTTTTCAACGCTAATTTGCCTTTGTGGTCGCAGTAACGTAAGCGCGTGAAACAGTTGGTGATAAAACGAAGTCGTTCCCATTCAGTAAGTTTTTTTGACCATTTGTCTGGTGTATCACCTGAGAGATTGGCCAAATATTTTCGGTATTTGGGTCCGCGAATGGCTTCTTCTACTTCGCACGCACATTGGCGAGCTTGTAGGAGGTCCCATTGTGGTGGTAACCCGGCATGAATGAGGGTAAATCCCAAGTCAGCATCATAATGTAAAAATGGTCGTTGACGTAGCCATTCAATCAGTTCAAGACTGTCCTCCGCTTGAAGAATTGGCTGGATAGTATCTTTAGGGTGCATAAACTGGAGAATGCCTTGAGCCACCGCTAATAAGTGTAGGTCGTGATTGCCTAACACGACAATGGCGCGTGGTCCTAGTTGCTTAAAGAAGCGTAATACCTCTAATGATTGCGGGCCGCGATTTACTAAATCTCCCGTACACCACAAAATGTCTTCACGAGGATTGAACTGGATGTGGTCGAGCAGGCGTTGTAGGTCGATGTAGCAGCCTTGAATGTCTCCAATAGCGTAAGTTGACATGGGGTGATGATAGTTTTTTTATAGGATTCAGGGAAGAGGATTTTTAGTAACTCACCTTACGCACCACCACCCCTAGCCCCTCCTTGCTAAGGCGGGGAATCTCCCTTGCGAGTTAGGTGGTGCTTACTCCCCTCCTTACCAAGGAGGGGTTGGGGGTGGTCATGCGTAAGGTGAGTTAGTAATAGCGATTCATTTGGTTGCTCTGTACCTGGTGTCGCCAACGATTTTGGCTAGTTACGCTGGTTCACCATTAGTATCGGCATCAAACAAAGTATGCAGAAATTTTTTTAGCTCCTCAAAACAGGGATGCGAAAAGTCCCAATATCCTCTCTTTGCACCCAAGCCAAGGGAATTAACTATCGGTGCCCTTGCGGCAAGATATGCTTGCACTTTAGCTTTGGGTTCATTGAATGGTGTTTTCTCGGAGTGTGCCATAATTACTGATACGCACTATAGATAATCATTCAGACAGTTTTCTATGTTTTGACCCTCGATGGTTTTCAAACATAGATTCTCAAGCATACCTGCTCCTTGATTGTCGGGCATGATAAAGATACCCACGGTCGGTGGTCCCGGATTCAACGTATTGATGATAGAGGGCACTGGCAAATGGTGTTTCTGAAGATTGTCACAAAGACTTTGAAAGGCGAATTCTGCTTTATTCGCCTCGGCATCTCGTATCAGTCCAATGGTCAAAACTTGATTAAATCCTTCGTTGGTGATAAGTTGCGGAAATGCTTCGGGAAATTTATCTTTACCTCCAATATCAATCCATTGCACTCCTTTAATGTTCTCTTGTGCCAATAATGCTTCAAAAAAATTACATTCATCTTTGCCTTCCACCAACAACAGTTGTCTTTCCGTGATTCTGAATTTTTTACCCATTAGCGCACCTCAAAATCATTTTCAATACCTACACGTAGCATTTTGGCAGTAGAGGCAAATGCTTGATGTTTATTAGCTGTTCGGTCAATTCGATAGAGGCAAATCTCTGGGTATTCTGATTTGGCAAACGCTTCAATACATTCATACGAGTGGGTAGTGGCAAAAATCTGCACGTTAAATTCTTGGGCCGCACGAACCACCGCTTTCCATAAAGTCGTTAGGGAACTATAGTGAAAGCCGTTTTCGATTTCATCAATCAAGAGAATGCCATTTTTCATGTCGAAGATCGCTGACAGAATCGCTAAGAGGCGACGAGTACCGTCTCCCATGAGGTTGAGTGGCAACAGTTTGTCTAGTCCAATATCAACATAAATCATGCCATTAGCACCCATACGAATATCACTCAGAGCCGGTTCAATTTCTTTCAGGACGAGGATGATGGGTGCTAAATTTTTCTGTACCAACAGTTGGCTTAATCTTTGATCCAGTTGTGACATCGCGGTTTTAGTGCTGAGGAAGGCGCAACGTATATATTCTTTGTAATTTACTGGAAAAACAAACTGTAATTGGCCTCCTTTCAAGTGCGCTTCGGCATGTCCAACCTGTTGGTCATCGTTAAATTCCAGTCGAATACCTTCAAGGTCTTGAGAGATTGAAGTGGTGATGTTGAGGGTTTGTTCGCTAAATTGACTTAAGTCTTCTTTCTTAAGTTGATCACTTGAGGAGACAATTTTGGCATATTTAGCATAAAGGGGGGCAATGGTTAAAGTGCGTTCTTTTTCGTTGGCTTCTTGCACAATGGCTTGTATTTGTGGTAGCCGGTTAAAATCAAGGTTATAAAATAGACCATCAAAGTCTTCGGCTTTGGCAAGACTAAGATCGCGGAAAAAATGGATATTGATAGGTAATTGCGGATTTCCTATGCCAGAAATTAAAAACAGTGCTTCCAGCACGGAAGTTTTGCTACAGTTATTGCGTCCCACCAGTAGATTGACTTGTTTGAAGTCCTTTATTTCAAGGTTTTGTATACCTCTAAAATTTTGGATGAGCAATTTAGTATATTTCATTTTCGGTGCCTGACCATAAGGAGTAATTGGTTTGGAGTCGCTTGGTTGGCGGTCCTGAAAGCTGGCTGAAATTGACGGAGGACCTTATGTGCAACACCTATTTTAGTCTGTGAATCCACCAAAGCGTCGGAGTGGAGGCTTTAGCCGCAATGCCATTAAGTTAAGCCGCGTTGGAGTCCAAACCTTCAGATTTGGACGAGATTGGTCAAGGTGAGACGGCGTTGCCAAAGCTGAAGCTTTGGACTCCAACGCCGTAACTTTAGCTTGACTTAATGGCATTGAGGCTAAAGCCTCCACTCCACCGGCTAAAGCCTCAATGCCATTAAGTTAAGGTAGGGTGTATAAGCGGAGCGTCATACACCGAAACCGAAAATGGTGCATGGCGCTATCGCTTATGCACCCTACGTTAGCTGTCGATTCCTTAACTTAATGGCAGTGCGGCTAAAGCCTCCACTCCAACGGTGTTTTCCCTAGCTTAATGGCATGGCGGCGAAAGCTTCCACTCCAATCTTTAACCATACCAAAATAGGTGTTGCACACCAGGTAGAGCTTATCGCTCTCCGCAATAGCCTTTGTGATCATTATGGTGCGGTGATACTCTGACGGAATGAATTACGGGGACCCCAACTACAGTTGAAGTTTATTCCGGTGCCGTCGATTCGGTCTCCTCGGTTTTTTTAGTCTCAGTAGTGACCGAGGAGCTTTGAGTCGTCGTGGTTGAGGTCGTCGTGGTAGTTGCAGGTGCCGCTTTTGACAATGCTTGATATTCTCTTTCCGCTAAACCGTCCACTACTTTTAGCAAATTATCATAACCATTCGTTTTACTACTGAGAAGACGATATTTGCCTTGCACGACTACGGCAGGTACGCCGGTGATACCATAGCTTTTGGTCATCAGCGCCGCATTGCGGACTTTCATGTCGACAAAGAACGAGTTGTAGTTTTTGTCAAACTCTTCTTTAGTTACGCCGTTTTCTGAAAATAGTTTGATAAAATCTGGTACGGTTTGTAAAGTGCGTTTGTCTTCATGGATGGCTTTTAAAATAATTGCGTGAAATTCTTTCAGTTTCCCCAAGGCTTCGGCCGTGTAATGCAATTTGGCTAACGGGATCCATTCATCATTGAAGACGGCTGGCACATATTCAAAGTGAATGTAGTCAGGTTTGGTTTCTACCCAGGGAGAGAGATAGGCCTCAAAGGTATGGCAGTGTGGACAAGTGTAGAGGAAAAATTCGACGACTTCCACTTTTCCATCTTTTCGTTGGACTGGTTGAGCCAGTTTAACTGATTCGTATTGATTCGCGTAGGGGTCTTGGTCTTGGTCTTGGGCGTTTACGGAAGATAGCCCGCCGTAGGTGAAGAGGAAGCAACAGAGGGTAATCCAAAGATAACGTGGTGATTTCATCATAGTCATACTCATATTTCAGGTTAAAGTGAAGTGGGTGAGGGTGCCAGTAAGATTTATTCCTCAGTTCCCAGGCTCGGTGTTCCGGGCTTCCGCCAGACGCAGAGCGTCTATGCGGCATTCCCACGCGGAGCGTGGGAACGAGAAGATTTTCTTTCGCCCCTCTCCCTCTGGGAGAGGGGCCGGGGGTGAGGGAAAATACCGTAGAATTTCTGCTTCAGTACTTAGATTAATGTAAGCCGGCCATATAATCCGCAACCAGTTGCATCTCTTCAGGGGAGATTTTAGCGGCTACTTCTTGCATAATAAGGGTTGTAGCTTGTCCTTTGCGGGCCCGGCTTTGGTAATCAGCCAATTGTTTTTTGACGTAGTCAACTTGTTGGCCACTGAGAGAGGGATAATTGGCCATGGGGTTGCCACTGCCCGTGGGTCCGTGACAACCCATACATGCCGGCAATCCAGTGGTTTTATTGCCACCGCGATAAACTTTCTGACCTTGTTCTAAAGTTTGAGGATTAGCTTGGCCAATTTGTCTGGTTTGACTGGCAAAATAAGCTGCGAGGTCGACGATGTCTTGTGGGCTAAGTGGCGCTGCCATGGGAGTCATCGTAGGCTCGGCGCGGTCTCCTTTTTGAAAAGCATGAAGTTGTTGAACGATATAATTTTCATGTTGTCCTGCTAATTTAGGCCAGATGGGAGCAAGGCTATTGCCATCCGGGCCATGACAGGCACCGCAAATAGCACTTTTAGTTTTGCCAGCTTCGGCATTGCCGACCAGAGGTGCCGCAGTGTCCCCGGTTGGAGTGTTTGCTAATACGAGTGGACTACTTAGGGTTAAGACACATAGAGTTAAAGTCAATTTTTTCATCAATTTATCCATAGTGTGGTTGCAAAGGACGATTAGATTTGGGATTAGATTTGGGATTAGATTTGACAACTTTTTTAAAGTTGTCAAATCTGTTTCAAATCAGTTTTGTCAAATCCGGTTTTTTCCATAACTATGTTAGTGGAATTTGAATATTCATTCTAACATGATTATAACATGTCATCAAATTCAAACTAAAATTTGTCACCATAATAATTGATGATTTAGTCACAACGAACTTGTTGACTGGCAAAGTAAGCCGCTAAATTTTCAATGTCGGTATCACTTAAAGACGTTGCCATGGGACTCATAACGGGGTCGATACGATTACCGTCACGGTAAGCCTTAAGGGATTTAGTGAGATAAGTTGAATGTTGTCCCGCTATTTTTGGAAAGGTTGGTTCCAGGCTGTTACCGTCAATGCCATGACAGGCAGCACAGATACTTCGCGCTTTATTCTTGCCGGCTTTCAAGTCAGCCGCTTGAACTATTGGTACTAACCATGATAATATAATGAGGATATAAATTTTTTTCATTGATGATTACCTAAAAGTGTATTTTATACGACGCTAGACGATGCTAATGTTAGGGTTTCAATATTGGGTGAAATTTATTTCCTAGCCATTTTTTCATCATTTTAGATAATGCTGTTTTAGACACTGGTTTAATAAGTACGTCATTCATACCTTCGGCTAAACATTTATCACGATCACTGGCTAACGCATTTGCCGTCATTGCTATGATTAACAAACGTTTACCGGTGTTTATCTCACTTTGGCGAATACGGCGTACAGCGGTGTAACCATCTAAGACAGGCATGTGAATATCCATAAAAACTAAGTCATAATCGTGAACTGCTGTCAGGTCTATGGCTTCTTGACCATGGTTGGCAATACTGATTTGACAACCTAATTCATTTAACATCATTTCGGCTACCATCTGATTAATTCTATCATCTTCTACTAGCAAAATTTGAACCTTGGGTGGAGAAGCGGTTGATTTCACCTCTAAGGCGGCTTGAGTTTCAACTATATTTATTTCTTCAATTGGCTCAAGTACAGACAATGGCTCAGTTATTGGTAAGGTTTCTTCGATGACCACTGGTAAAGTCAAGGTAAACCAAAAAGTGCTACCTTTTCCTAATTCGGTCTGCACGCCAATCTTTCCGTGCATCAAGTGAACTAATTGATGACAGATGAATAAACCTAAACCGGTCCCCCCATATTTGCGATTAGTTTTGGCATCGACTTGGTGAAATTTATTAAACAAATTAGGTAATTCATCCGCTGGAATACCGATACCGGTATCAATGATCGCAAATTTAAAATCGGCTTCATCCTCTGCTAAACGTTCTAATTTCACTTCTAAGGTTACGCTACCATGTTCGGTAAATTTAATCGAGTTGCTTAGTAAATTGAGAATAATTTGGCGCAACCGATTTTTATCACCAATCAATTGGTTGGGAATCTGGGGACTGGTACGAAGTTCTAGCTGTAGTGGTTTTTCTGCCGTTTTTGGACGTAACAACGTGATTGCGTCTTCAATGGCTGATAATAGATTAAACGGTCCAAGGTCCAACTTCATTTTGCCGGCTTCGAATTTGGAGACATCGAGCAAATCATTAATAATCACTAACAACATTTCGCCGGATTCATAAATGAGACGTAATTGGCGTTGTTGCAACTCCCTTAAAGGTGAATTTAAAATCAATTCGGCCATGCCCAAAATCCCATTTAACGGGGTGCGAAGTTCGTGGCTAATATTGGCAATAAATTCACTTTTCGCCAAATTCGCGGCATCGGCCTTTTGTCGTTCTACTTTTAACTCATTATTGAGTTGCTCTAAGGTTAAAGTCCGTAACCGTACTTTCTCTTCGAGTTCACTGTTGGCTTGTTCAATTTGAGTTAACGCCGCGCGTAAACGTTTAACCATCTGATTGAAGCAATAGTACAAGGCACCAATTTCATCATCAGGTCTTAGGGGCAACTGTATTTCCAAATTCCCGGCACCAATTTCTCGACTCGCTCTGGCTAATACTTGCACTGGTTTAATCACTAAGTAATTAAGCACAAAAAAGAGTAAAATCGGAGTTAAGATTAACCCGCCTAAAATACCAATCGCAAACACTATTCGTAACCATTGTCCGGCGGCTAATACGTCTGTTTCTGGCAGTATCGCAAACAGATAAAGGTTATCATGTAGTTGCTTACCTTGTACGTACATGGGCGTGTGATTAAAATCGGTTAGAAATAGGTTGCCTGGTTGAATACGTTGCAACCATTCGACGAAATTGCTAGGAGGGATGTTAGCAGTGGTGAGGTGACGAGGACGATATAAAATTTGTCCTCTACCATCGGTGACCAGCAAGAAGCCATTTTCACTAATTTTGCCGATTCCGACATGATTGCTGAGAAAAGCGGGACGTATGGTAATTACCAAATAACCACGCAAAGTAGCAGATACTTGATTCTCCCGATTATCTAAAAAGTTGTCGAAAAATATCTTCTTCACAATGATAAACATAGGTTCAACTTGTGTGGGCGACGGGGAGAGAAAAATAACTTCAAGGTCGGGGGAGGTACTTTGTTGAATTTGGGCAAAATAGGGGATGTTGCTATTTCGACGCATTTCAATTTTATTCATTTGAGTGCGAGAAAATCGCATAACTTCATCACCATTAGACAATAATACCTGAATGTCATAATATTCAGGATACACTTCCATGTAGCTGGTAAATAATACCGATAATGGCTCCTGATGAACTAATAATGCGGAATCACGGTCCGCTTTATTTTCAATGAGTAGATATTTGATTTGATTAGATTTAGATAAATGGCTGATGGTGGCCCGCGCCATTTCTAAATGAAATTGTAATTCTTGATGCACTTGCCCTAACACCACGGGCATTGGTCCCAATGCCGTTTTAGTGGTAATTTTTACCACATGGTCATAAGATAATTTGCCGAGCAATATGATCGGCAAGACGACCAGTGGAATTAAAATTAGGGATAATTTAGTTTTAAGAGTCATCATGGATATAAATTGTTGGCTTGGCTGATTAGAATCACGACATTCCGACATGAAGTTTATTTTCCTGGTTTAATATCTCACTACAAGTAAAAGATTTAATGTTTTATAAAGTTGTCAATTTTCTTTAAACAGGGAAGGAATAAAGTGGTTAACTTTGAATCTACCCTAATTGGTTTAGTAAATCATTATACCTCTGTTGCTACCAAAAATGATAGTCTTATGATATCTTAATTAGACTTTATAAGAATTTATGTGCAATAGTTCACAATTTGGTTTAATATAATTTATAATTATAAATTTCCTAACTCACCTTACACATATTAAGTATCGCTACAAAATAAAATGAGTATTTAGTTCTTTATTTTATGTGTAATTACTTACTTTTGCATAACCCCCTTCTTAGCAAGGAGGAAAGTATGCGCCAACTGAGGAAAAGACAGGTCTGACAACTTTTCGAAAGTTGTCAAATCTTAAGAGTTAACCGTGTATAGTAAAATTCATATAAAATTGTACATACCCTCTGGAGTGCAATAAGAATTATTGCGCCTGGCGGCGCGTAGCGGCGCAATAATTCTTATTGCACTCCAGAGGGAATAGTACAGGTTCAAAGGGATT
>BS_KBA_SWE02_21mDRAFT_10000777_pt1 | contig 12087 bp, 6 predicted proteins | sample BalSeasSWE02_21m_FD_9196 | JGI IMG/M metagenome (IMG submission 9196)
ACTCAAGCCGATTAGCAGGATGGATCCTATATTGAGTGCCGAAAACAACCCCGCCTCGGCAGCGGCGGAACTGGCAGTGTCGTCAAGCTCAAGTACCCGCAGGTGGGTCATGCGTGACTGCAACCAGGCATAGGGCGCCAATTCAACACCGGTCAACACTTCGGGGTTACAGGTGGAGAACAAGCCGCGAGCAGAATACACCCTCTGTATGGTCTGGCGATCATCGTCCAGTACCGCGATAAACAAGGCATCCACTCCACAGGCGTCCCGCACCGACTCAAGACACGCGGTTATGGCTGCAGCGCCGTCTTCCCCGACAGTCTGCAAATCGATGGCGGCCTTGGTGTAGACAGTATCAAGTCCAGGACGGACGCGGGCACCAACCCCTGTGGAAAACCTGGAGGTCTTCCCGGTCAGCGTAATCTCGCGCTGATCATTATCGGATTGTGCCGCCATGTTTCCGACCCCAGTGCAATCGCCCAACGGTAATTGACGTGTCACTCACCCCTGCCCAACCCTGACAGCCAATCATTTTTCAACTACATCCGAGCTGATTGTGACATACTTTTTTAAGAAAACAAGATAACCTCATGTTTATACTTCAGTTAATATATTTTGACAACAATCAGGTCCAGCAGAAGATGGGCAAGGCTGCTTCCAATCTACCCGCATGGCGGCACAATTAGTGGGATTTGGGTGGCAGTTTTTGATTTCGGGAGTTTGGAATCTGAGTGACCGGAGCAGGCTGGAGCGCGCACGAAAGAACCCTGGAGAACAGTTGCCGGTCGCTCCTGTGCTCGCGATCTGTGCCTAGTAAGCGGATTAACACGTCGCCTGGCCGGTGCAAACATGCATAGGTACAGGTTGTCGGCGGCATTGTGATCCGCCGCCAACGCCGTTTATGACACTCTGGCGTTCGCCGTCAGAGTGCTCAGCCTTTCAGGATTCGGGTTCTTCCGTGGCCGGCACCGCAAACTGATCCCTGGCCTTTTGCCTGATTTTCTCGGGCTGCAGAAGCATCCTGGAAAGAGCAGGCAGCAACACCAGCGCTCCCAACATATTCCACAGGAACATAAACGTCAGCATCAGACCCATGTCCGCCTGGAATTTGATGGGGGAAAACATCCACGTACCCACACCGATAGCCAGGGTTAATCCGGTAAAGGCTACGGCAACACCGGTAGTCTGCAGGGTCTTGAAGTACGCCTCAGCCAGACTCAGGTCCAGCTTTATGTAGTCCACCAGCTTCGAGTAAATGTATATGCCGTAGTCCACGCCTATACCGACACCGAGCGCGATCACCGGCAAGGTTGCCACTTTCACGCCTATGCCCATGAAGGCCATCAGTGCCTGCGCCAGCACCGAGGTAAGTGCCAGGGGAAGCATGACGCACAAAACCGCTCTGAGCGAACGAAAGGTCAGCAGACATAACAGACTGACCACACCGTAAACCCAGGCCAGCATTTGATACTGAGCGGTGCCAATCACGATATTGGTGGCCGCCTCCACACCAGAGTTACCGGCAGCCAGCAAAAACATCGCCGTCGGACTGTTGTACCTGGCGGCAAAGCCCTCTGCTTCCTCGACCACCCGTGTCAGCGTGTCCGCCTTGTGATCCTCCAGAAACACCAGCACCGGCACCATGCTGCAGTCAGTGTTGATCAATATACTGGGCACAGCGCTAAGGGAACTGTTCAGGACCAGCTTGTTGCGACTCAGGGACGCCCACTTCAGGCTGCCTTCGTTCATCGCAGTGTTATACAGCTTGGCCACGTTGACCAGGGACACCACCGACTGCACACCCTCGACGGTCTCCATTTCGCCCTGGAAACGGTCTATGGCGGCTACCACGTCATAGTCACCACACTGCTGGGGCGGTGTCTCAACCATCACCACAAACACGTCGGTGCTGTTGGAATAATTGGCCGTCAGGAATGCATTGTCCATGTTGTACCGGGAATCGGCCCGCAACTCCGGTGCGCCCGGGTCCAGGTCTCCAATCTTCAGGTCCTGCCCGAAATACAGGCCAAACCCGAACAGGCCCACTGCGATGAGAAGGGTAACGCGGGCCCGCCGCATTTCGGCAAAACCGGCGAACCACTGCCATACCGGGCTGGGTTTGTCCTTGTTTGCCAGCATGTAGCGCATGGATCCCTTGCTGACGCCCGTGTAGGACATCAACACCGGCAGCAACACAAGGTTGGTGAGAATCAGAACCGCCACACCCAGGCTGGCAGTCAGGGCCAGTTCCTGGATAACCGGAATCTCGATGACGATCAGGGTCAAAAACCCAATGCCGTCGCTAGCCAGAGCTACCAATCCCGGCACATAAAGCTGACGGAATGTCAGCCTGGCGGCAGCCATGGGACTTGCGCCGAACAGGGACTTGCTGCGGATGCTGTTGATCATCTGCACCCCGTGGCTGACACCAATAGCAAACACCAGGAAGGGAACCAGCATGGAGTACGGGTCTATACCGAATCCCAGGACATTCAGCAAACCCAACTGCCAGACCACGCCCATGGTAGAACACAAGAGGGGAACGATGGTGCTCCAGACACAGCGAGAATACATATACAAGAGCATCATGGTCGTCAGGAAGGCGATGCCGAAGAACATACCTACCTGACTGGCGCCGTTGATCAGATCCCCGACAATCTTGGCAAATCCAATGATATGAATCGACACTGCATCACTGCTGTATTTATCCCGAACCAGGTTCTCCAGACTCTCGGAGAGCTTCTTGTAATCCAGTTTTTCTCCTGTCTCGGCGTCCCTGTCGACCAGAGGCGCCAGCACGATGGTCGACTTGAAGTTATTTGCCACCAGACGCCCTATCTGGCCCGACTTGAGTACATTCTCACGCAGCTGCTCAAGGCTGGACGATGATCCGTCATAATCGTCGGGGATGACCGAGCCACCGCGGAATCCCTCCTCCGTAACCTCGCTCCAGCGAATATTCGGCGACCACAAAGACTCAAGTTTCGAGCGATCAACACCCGGGATGAAGAACACCTCGTCATTGATTTCCTTGAGCAACTCCTGGAAGTCCTTGTCGAAGATGTCGCCTTGCCGGGTCTCTACCACGATGCGCACGGAGTTACCCAGGCTGGCAAGATCATCCCGATTCTTCAGAAAGTTTGCGATATAGGGGTGAAAGGTCGGCACCATCTTTTCGAAGCTGGCGTCAGGTTTTATCTGGGCCGCCTGGAAAGCCAGGAAAACCGTAACCAACACAAAGAAAATAATCAAGGCGACGCGATTTTTGAAGAACAGGTTCTCCAGCTTCGGCTCAACATCCTCAACCGGATGCGTCAAATGATGTTTGGTGGCGTTTTTCATTTTTTTACTTACCTCGAGGAACCATCGGGGCCGGCGTGGTGAATGCCACCCTCGCCTACCACTATCAGATTGCCGTCACTGCCGGTGATCACCGCAGCGTAAGAACCGCGATCGTCACGGTACAGCACATTGAAATTCCCGCCCCCATCGTCGCTGCTGAGCACCGTGCCTGAACGACCCACAATGACCAATCGGCCCTCTGCGGTGAACATCCCGCCCATAAGGGTATTTTCGTTCTCCGTCGTCCGTTCTACCCAGCTTTCACCACGATCGTCCGAGACAAAGATATTGCCCCGTAACCCAAAGGTGACGACCCTGCCAACGGCCCCGTTGGGCTGCGCGAGTATTCCGAAAAACGAACCTTCATAAGGCGATTCGAGTCTGACCCAGCTCTCACCCTTATTCTCGGAGCGGAACAACAACCCTGCCTCAGCAGACAAGTAGACTGTCAGACCGTCTGGCGAACTCAGGCTGTAGTAGTGGTACTTGTCCGGGTTGTCCAATGCCGAAGAGGCGGTAGTCCAGTGCTCACCGCCGTCGCTGGTACGAAAGAACAAACCGTATGCGCCGACCGCGATACCTATCTCCTCATCTGCAAACCAAACGTCCAGAAAAGGATTGGGGGTGCCACCCGAGGTTACCGATTCCTGCGCATCCTCCAGGGAATATTGGGCGTCATCCAGATAGGACTCCAGATCTTCAAGATCCAACTCGTCTGCGGTTTCCAATTGCTGCTGCAATTGCTCGATGATCCCTTCGGCAAAGCTGACTTCCTGAACGGCAACGTCCTGCCCGGACAATTGCACAGACCAGCTGGTGCCGCCATCGGCACTATGCACAATGGTGCCCTCATGGCCTACGGCCCAGCCCATTTTCGGTGTAGGAAAACTCACGGCAGTCAGGGTCACGGATACCGGCACCTCGGCCTGAGTCCAGCTTTGGCCATCGTCATCGGAGTAGATGATAAAGCCACGCTCTCCCACCGCGATCATCCGGCCATCCGCCCGGGTCGCATCCAGCAGCAGGGCTCTCTCCACACGCGGTGACTTCACCGCCGAAAGATATCGGAAATCCGGCTTGACTCCCTCGTCCGCCTGAACCACCCCGGCACCCATCAGCGCTACAGCAGTGAACAGTCCCAGCGCCATTCTCTTGATGGCTGTATTAATCCCCTGCATTGACTCCCCCATCCATTGGCCGTCGGCTAAGCCCAAAAAAAAGCGGCCCGTCGTATATACGACGGGCCGCTATCCGATTACAAATCCTTCAAACAGCGTTTGAGGATCTTGATTATCGTTTACCCGCCCTTCTCAATGCCGCAGGTGTGTACTCATCGGCAGTCGCCGGGTAATCCCACTGATAGGTATATCCGGAAATCTCGTTTTCAAGACCGATCGGCAGATAGCGACCGGAAATCAGATCGTAGCTGACTTCCACCGCATACCACGGCACGTGGACCTGGTAATGGCTCATATTGTGGGCTTCCTTGACGCGCCACATCTCGCCACGCCCGTCATACAGGTCAGCCACGGAAATCTGCCAGGTATCCTCGTCCACATAGAAGGTACGCTTGGCGTAAACATGCCGCTCGCCTGCCTTCAAGGTACCTTCCACTACCCAGACCCGATGTAACTCATAACGCAGGTAGGCAGGATTCATATGACCGGCCTGCAGAATGTCCGAGTACTTGGCCTTTTTATCCAGAATATGATAGCTGTTGTAGCCAAGATACAGTTCCTGCTTGCCGAGCAGCTTCCAGTCATAACGATCGGGGGCGCCGTTATAAAGATCCAGATCATCTGCAGTGCGCAAAGCGTCGGAGGCGGTGCCGGGACCGTCATAGGCCACGTCCGGAGCACGGCGCACACGCCGCTGGCCGGCATTGTAAACCCAGGCCGCACGGGGTTCCTTCACCTGGTCAATGTTCTCATGCACCAGCAACACAGTGCCTTCCAGGCGAGCCGGGGCCACGATGCTCTGCATGTAGAAGAACAGGCGATTAGGATCAACCGCTTCCTTCATGTAGTTGGCCCAGGTGATCTGGTCGTCAAAAACAACCGGGCTGAAACTGCCGTTGGCCTGTACGGGAATCTGCGTGTAGCTACGCTTCACACTGCCACCGCGATATCGAAGGATATGATTCCATATCACCTCTATGCCACTGGTGGGCATCGGAAATGGCGCATCCGAGACCAGCGCTTTCAGGCCGTTACCGCCTTCGGCCAGCTCGGCCTTCACAGCACCCGTCTTGACCTGGTCATACACTGCCTGTGGATAGGCGGCCGTGCGGCGCGAGGGATAGACGTTCATTTTGAAGGTATTCGGATAACGCTTCAGCAAGGCAATCTGTCCGGGGGACAGGTTGTCCTTGTACTGCTCGTAGTTGGCCGCGCTGATGGAAAATAGCGACTGATCGGCAGCAAACGGATCCACCAGAGGTTGCCCCGGTGTGTAACCGGCAGGCAGACTGGTCAACGGAGCCCACTCAGGAATCGTCCCCGCGGCGTTGCCCGCGCGCTCGGCGCCCATGGGAGTGAACTCCGGCCCACCCAGCTTGTCAGCCTGTTCCTGGGAAATTGCAGCGGAAGCGCCGGTGGCGACCATGTATGTTGCAGCTGCCAGCGCCAGCATGGTTTTGCTCAATAATGTCATGTCATTAATCCTCATAAATCCTTGGCCTGGCCTAGAAGCTCACGCCGAAGCTGACGCCGGCGAAGTCACGATCAGCACGGGTGTTGTAATCACCACCGGAGAAGTCTGTGTAGAAAATTTCTGCGGTGTAGCGCTGCATGTATTCTGCCTTGAGCGACAAACCCAGGCTCTTGGCGCCTTCGTTGAAGACACCGGCCGGGTGATACCCGGACACATCGTGGGACCAGCTCAGGCTCGGCACCAGGTTCACACCCTTGAACACGTCGTCATACTGGAACACCAGGCGTGCCCGGTATCCCCAGGAGGAATCGGTGACATAGCCCTCGTCGGTGCAATTGGCGGTATTGCTGTTGACCACCAATCCAATTGCCGGCACTCCCTCGCAGGTGACCGTGTATGGCCCATTCGGGAAGGGAGCAAACGAGCCCATGCCGTAGGTCGGGGAACGACCGTAACGACGGTTGAGTTCACCATTTACCAGATCAACACCGGTAGTGGGCGGCAGACCACTGACACCGGCCCAGCCCACTTCGCCCACCAAGGCGATCTGTGAGGTACCAAGAATCCTGTAAAAGGTCTTGATCACCGTCAGCTGGGCCTGGGTGCTGTCGAACTTATCATAGCCGGGGAAAGTACCGCCCGGGGGCAAACTAAGCACCACTGGAGTAATCGGGCTCCAGGGAGCCAGCCCCAGCGCCGCCTGCAACAACTCGGTCGAGTTGACCTGTACCGGCATATCGGGATGGAAGCTGACCTCACCGGACACCGCCCAACCACCCAGGTTGGTGGCCACGCTCAAGCCATACAGCTTCTGATCTTCCGGGAACTCCGCGTAGAAGGTCGGGTTGCCGCCGTATGGGTTACCGGGTATGAAGGTTGACCCGGGCGGTGCACCCAGTGCCACGTTCTGGGACGTACGCCCGGTGAACAGCGGAACCTTGCCGTGTGTGTTCATGTAATACAAACCGAATTCGGTACCACCGAGTTTCTCGGCGAAATAGCGCAGGGCTATACCGTACTGACCACCATCATCGGGTTCAACGTCGGCGTCCCGGGTAATGTAGACACCGTTCGCCATAGCGTAGGCGTCAGAGACACCATTTGAAACCGTCAGTATGTTACAACCGTCGGCCGCAAAATCCGCATCGGAGTAATAGCTGCCGCAGGCATCAATAATGTATTTTTCCCACTCATATTGGTAGAAGGCCTCGACGCTGATCGCGTCGCTAAGCCCCAGGGCGCCGTAGAGCATGCCTACCGGGAGCAGGCCTTCCTTGATTTCCACACCGGGACGACGGAATGCCGATACGTCGACCGGGTTGATGGCATTCAGGCCTCCCTGGATAAAGGTGCTCTCACCCCAGCTGACCACCTGGCGGCCGAGGCGCAGATCCAGCGGCTTGCCTCCGATATCGAAGTCACCGTAAACGAATGCGTCAAGCAGGCGTATGCCCTGGTTCTTGGCAAATTCATTGTAAGTGCTGTCATCCAGCGACTCATTGGGCACGTAGAAATTATTCGAGGTGCCGTGAGCACGATCACCATTTGCCAACTCCGAGTCGTACCAGTACTTGAAGCGAACCACGCCACCGAAATTACCACGACTCAGTTCAAGGTCGTGCACACCCTTGACTATCAGGGAGGTCATGTCCCCACTTGCGAAGTTAAGATTGCCATCGTCGGTATTACTGACCGATGCGGTACCACCCGGGGCATTTAACCCGGCATACAGGTTCGCCTGGGGGTCCGACAAGCGCCAAGACGCACCCAGTGAAATGTCCGATGTAAAGCTTCCATCAAAGCCAGCCANTTCGAAATTGACAGCCTGGGCCTGCGATGTCACGCCCAGCAGCATGGCCGGCGCCAACACAAATCCCAGCCTCCTGGCCCACGGTTTATTGTTCTTCATACTTGCCCCCTAAAATCCCGAGTCTTGTAATACCCAAAAAGTCCGCACGGTAAGCTCAACTGCGCACCCATGCCAGGTGTGTGCTCCCGGTCTACGCGACCTCCTGACAGGAGGCTACGTGGTGGCGCTATAACGGCCTCAATCCTATCACTGTTGTAACGGTTTAGCACAAGTACCCTTTGATTTTAGACTTGAACCAATAAGCTGTTCTAACTGGTGCAATGCAGCACCAGGTTCAGTACAAATCCATGTAGGCGCAGCCACGTATTGCAAAGCCGGTCCCAGGCGGTTCATAAAGGTATTGGTAGTGTGAGCAAAGGTCAGGATGAACGACGCCACCTTTCGCCCCTGGGCAAGTTCCGTTGAGTCGGTGCTGGCTGCCCTCAAAGTTGATTCCGACCAGGGACTGGACGGGCCGGAGCTGGCTGCCCGACTGCATCTGTACGGACCTAACGAACTGAATGAAGCGTCCGGGCGTAGCGTCTGGAGGGTACTGCTCGACCAATTCACCAGTCTCATCACTGCGCTGCTGTGCGTAGCCGGCGTAGTCGCACTGGCTTTCGGAAATGCTGCGGAGGCGATAGCCATAGCGGTGGTTGTGATCCTCAACACCGCCATTGGCCTTGCAACGGAATTGCACGCCATACGTTCGATGCATGCCCTGCGTAATCTTGGCCAGGTTCCGGCAACGGTCAGACGTGATGGAGCGCTGCACAAGGTAGATGCGCGAAGCCTGGTACCCGGAGATATTCTGGTGATGGAGGCCGGGGATATCGTCACTGCCGATGCGCGTCTTATTCGAAGCTCTCGACTCCAGGCAGATGAATCCCTGCTTACCGGCGAATCCGTGGCCGTGGAAAAATCACCTGTGGTTGTCCCCCAAAACGCCCACCTGGTTGAGCGCAGCAATATGCTGTTTAAAGGCAGCGCGTTGACCCGGGGTTACGCCGAGGCCGTGGTCGTGACCACGGGCGGAAAAACCGAGGTGGGTGACATCGCCACCCTGACCGCCACTGCAAGTCCGGGCGACACCCCGCTGGAGAAATCACTGCGTCGTCTCGGCCACCGCCTGGTGGCTCTGACCGGGGTGGTCTGTGTTCTGATGGTGATGGTCGGTCTGGCCACCGGTCAGGATGCCTTGCTGACCATTGAAACCGCGATCGCCCTGGCCGTTGCTGCCATTCCGGAAGGCCTGCCCATTGTCGCCACTATCGCCCTGGCCAGGGGCATGCGGCGCATGGCGCAAAACAACGCACTGATAGAGCGGCTTGCAGCCGTCGAAACCCTGGGTGCTACCAATCTCATCGTGACCGACAAGACCGGCACCCTGACCGCCAACCACATGAGCGTACGCAGACTGGTCAGTGCCGACGGTGAATGCCGCGTTAATCACGCGATCCCTCCTCCCGGGTTCACAAGGCTGCTGGAAGTCGCCGTCCTGTGTAACACCGCCGAAATGACCGAACCGGATGGCGGAGTGGGCGACCCCACAGAAATCGCCCTGCTGCAAGCCGCCCTTCGGGCCGGTATTGACATCACAACACTACGGGACACCTACCCCTGTCTACAGCACACCGCGTTCGACTCGGATGTCAAGATGATGGCCACGGTGCACGCCAGAGACGGCAGGATGATGTATTGCATAAAGGGTGCTCCCGAACATGTACTGGATGCCTGCGACGGAATCTGGAAAGACAACGAGCGCCAGATCCTGGATCAGCCATTGAGAGCGCGATGGCTGGAACACGCGGATGCGCTGGGTAAAAACGGACTGCGCACCCTGGCCTTCGCATTCAAGTTCGAGGATCAGGAAGACAGCCAGCCCTACCACGGTCTCACCCTGCTCGGGATTGCCGGGCTTGCCGACCCGCCCAAACAGGGCATTGACACGGACATGCACGCGTGCCACGAGGCGGGGATCAGGGTCGTCATGGTAACAGGTGATCAGCTGGCCACGGCCCGGGCTATTGCCATGGAGATCGGCCTCACGCCGTCTGGCCGAGATTGTGTAAGCGTGGATGCCCGGGACCTGGCGGAGGCGAAACAACATCAAGACTTGCTTAAGTCGGCAGACGTTATTGCCAGGGCAAATCCACGCTTGAAACTGGATTTGATCGACATGCACCAGGCCGCGGGCAACGTGGTGGCGATGACCGGGGACGGCGTGAATGATGCCCCCGCCCTGCGCAAGGCAGATATCGGTGTGGCGATGGGCAAGCGCGGCACACAGGTCGCGCGCGAGGCCGCTGCGATGGTGTTGGAGGATGACGAGTTCTCGACCATTATCGCCGCGGTGGCACAGGGAAGGGCGATATACGCCAACATACGCAAATTCGTCAGCTATCTGCTTTCCTGTAATCTGTCCGAGATTCTGATCATTGGGCTGGCTACGGTAATCGGTGCGGCTCCACCCTTGCTGCCCCTGCAAATCCTGTTCTTGAATCTTGTCACCGATGTGTTCCCTGCCCTGGCCCTGGGTGCCTGCGGGGCAGAGCCGGGCATCATGAAACAGCCACCCAGGCCCCGCGATGAACCACTGATCAGCCGCCACCACTGGACTCGCATCATCGTCCATTCCCTGCTGATCACCCTCGCCGTACTGGGTGGAGTCGAAATCGCGCGGCATCTACCCGGGCATGAGCAGGCGCAGCCGCTTACCGTGGCATTTCTAATTCTCACCCTGTCCCAGCTCTGGCATGTGTTTAATATGCGTGCAGATCACGATCGTCTTATTGATAACGAGATCACACGCAACCCATGGATCTGGGCGGCCATCCTGTTATGCCTGGCCATCCTCGGCCTGGCCCTGGGGCTGCAACCGCTTCGATCGGTACTGGCGCTGACCGTCCCCGATGCGCGAACCTGGATCCTGATTTTCGTTGCCAGCCTGGTCCCGGTCCTGACCGGACCTCTGGTAACTCGTTTATTTCCGGCACCCTGGCCAGGAGACCGGGCAGACAAGTCGGGGTGGCAAGGCAATCAACGCCTACCGCCCCGTTAAAGAGCAAGGCAATCTGGAGAGCATTCATTCCCGCAGGGCGGCAAGACCAAGACCGGTCTGCACGGCCCGGGACAGCGCTTGGGCCGATGCCTGATCCGCATGCTTGCCCGAGGCCCAGGCCGAATCAGACCCAGCATGGCAGTCGCGGTGGATCAAAGCCAACCGTTCAGACAGCCGAAGGAAAAGGAAAAATGGTGCCGGAGAGAGGATTCGAACCTCCGACCCACGCATTACGAATGCGTTGCTCTGCCAACTGAGCTACTCCGGCACTTTGTACATTACTCTGCGCCGAAAGAACCGCGCAGGGCGCGCAAGTATAGTGCAGCGCCCATGACACGGCAACGCCCTGACTCAATGCTGGTTGCGTACCTTGATCGTAATTTCGACGCTTTCTGCAACGGTGCCATCAGGCAGCGTGGGCAGTATCGCGAAATTCACTTGATCAAGAGGAACGTCCATCACATTGCCCGTATCTACATTGTAGAAATGGTGATGAGCATGGGTGCTTGAATCGTAAAACATCCTGGTTGGATCGACGTTCAATTCCCGGACAAGGCCTCGATTAACAAACAGGTTCAGGGTGTTGTACACGGTTGCCTTGGACACCCGGTACCCCGCTTCGTGGACCTTGTTAAGTATTTCCTCCGCGCAAACATGCTGCGGTTTGCTTAACAGGATTTTCCCAACCTGCATACGCTGAGAAGTCGGTGACACGCCTTTGGACCTGAGCAGACCTTCCAGTTCTCGATCATCCATTTGTCTTTCCCCTTAACATGGCCCGCTCACCATGTGCGGACCTGGCCAGAACTTGACTCTGGTCTAGGACTCAGGCCAGTTCTCGCTTCTTTGGCCATTATGACCAGCGCCGCCATGTCCGCAAGCCAAGAATGCCCTATCTGCGGGAAATACTGATTTCTCTACCAATTCCCGTAATAAGCGTGTCGCCATCGGCAGACGACGGGGATTTAATGTTTGAATGAACTTTCGTGCTGAAAAAAGCCTGATTCGAGCCCGCGGCTGGACCCTGGTCAACCTGCTTGTCACCGTGTGCATCGTGGCCATCCTGCTGTCACTGGCCCTACCCGGTTTTGGCACCCTTATGTGGAATCAGCGCAGAGTGGCTGCCAGCAACGACCTGGTGGCCTCTCTGCACCTGGCCCGCAGCGAGGCTATCAAGCGTGCT
>BS_KBA_SWE02_21mDRAFT_10000778_pt1 | contig 12085 bp, 9 predicted proteins | sample BalSeasSWE02_21m_FD_9196 | JGI IMG/M metagenome (IMG submission 9196)
GTACTGAAGCAGAAATTTTCTGGTATTTTCTTTCGCCCCTCTCCCTCTGGGAGAGGGGCCGGGGGTGAGGGAAAATACCGTAAAATTTCTGCTTCAGTACTTATTAAATTTTCGGGGACGTGTTCAAGAGATTGCGCTAGAACGGCCAAAGCAATTAATTTTATTAGAATCGTCATAGAATTATAATTTTTTCCGCTAATCAATACAGAGTATAAGCACATGACACCATCAAAAATTACCTATCTGGGACGGGTTGAAATCAAAAACCTCTGGGGTGAATTTGACATAAGTTGGCAACTTGACCCCCAAGTCAATATTTTGCTTGGTATTAATGGGAGTGGAAAGACTACTCTATTAGGGATAATTAACTCTATAGTCAACAAGAGACGCGACATAGAGAGATATAAATTTGATGAAGTTACGTTACGCTTTAACGACCAAAATTTTATCGCGGTGAAGCGTATAGCTAGAGACGAACTGTTAGAAAAACTATTAAAAGGAGAAGCTGATGAGTCCGTCCCGAAAGCTATTAAAGCTATTTTAGAAAATAAAGCAGCAGTTAGTGCATATCAAATTTCAGCAGTTAGTGCATATCAAATTACGGGAAGCTTTTCAAAGGAAATGACCAGAGAAAGTCATGAGGCAGTAAACTTTGCTGACGTTATTAGCATCCGTAAAATAAGTACTTTTGACATGTCTTGTCAGGCAAAAAGAAAAACGGAAGGAAATGAAGGAGGAGTTACTGAAAATGAAGGGCGAGTAGTTACTGAATTAGATAAACTCTTAAGCAAGTTGATAGTTTACTTCAAGGGGTATCAACTGAAATTAAGAAATTTGGAGAGAGAGCAGACCTCTATTCTTGACCAGAAAATCAGAGAGTTGTCCTCAAAAAACAATTCGAACAACGCCGAACTGAGAGAACTAAAAAAAGCACTGCACCATAAAGAGGTGAAAGTGGAGGAAATTTATCGTCAAAAAAATCAGTTTCTCAAGGAATTAAATCAACTTTTTGCAGGTACACATAAGATAGTTGATTTTGATAAAGACAATTCTTTGGTGTTTCACAAAAACGATAAAATGATTACTCCCTATCAGCTTTCGGCAGGAGAAAAACAGATTTTGATTATTCTCTTAACTGTCGTGTTGCAAGAGAATAAACCCTTTGTTTTGCTCATGGATGAACCGGAACTGTCTTTACATTTACCCTGGCAATTTCAATTAGTTGACCTAATTCGCCGGTTAAATGAAAACTGTCAAATTATTATAGCCACTCATGCGCCCGGCATATTTAGTAAAGGTTGGCGAGATAAAATTATCAAGATGGAAGAAATCATTTCTAGTAGCAATCATTAGCACTTATGCAAGATATTTTAGGCAAGACTTATGAGGAGGATGCAGACTATTACGATGCCGCCAATCTGGTGGTAGGTAACGACATTACTGCTTTTGTAGAAGGTTTAGATGATGTGACATTTTGGGATGACGTTTTTTTCAAATTTGCACCGTCTCTCAAAATAAAATTTGAGGCCCATTCCAGAAACCATGAATACAAAACTGGTAAATTAGCAGTTCTGAAAAGACAGAATGAAACTAATCAAAACCTGATTCTTTGTGTTGACAGCGATTTTGATTATTTACTCAAGGATAAGGATATAAACGAGAATCCTTATATTTTTCAGACCTACACTTATGCCATTGAAAATTATAAGTGTGCGCCTAAAAGTCTAAGTAGAGTTGTAAAGACGGCAACACTAGAAGAACCAGGCTTTGATTTCGTAAAATTCTTTGCACAATATTCTCGAATAATCTTTCCTTTCTTTCTATTATCTTTGTACTTTGAGCAGTATAAACAAATTCAAAAGCAGGCGGTGTTGAAGGAAACAGATTTGACCGTGGCTTTTTGCCTGAAAAATGAGAAAGTTAACCTTGATGATCCTCAAGCACTTCTTCAGGAAGTAGAAAAAAATGTGACTACCTTAACTAATCAGTTAAAGGCGCGATTGGTTATTGATTTACTTCAGCAAGTAAAAATTCTAAAAGAAGGAGGAGAAATCAAAGGACCGAGTCCAGATCATGAAATCAGTTCAGATTTTATTACTCAAATGGTAGTTACACTTAAAAACGAATTTCATGTCGAAGAAACAGAAGTGTTCTGGTATATAAATGGACACAAGTTGTATGATTGTGTAGTGAAAATTTTGCTCCATAGACTCATTGGAAAAGTCAAACAGGCTCGAAAGAGCAGGTATAAATCTGATTTACATTTAGGAGATCAAGTCAAGCCCAAATCTGAAGAGTACCAAAATTATACTAGAGAAATAGATTGGCAAATCCTGCTAAAGATTAATCATCGAGAGTGCTTAATTTCTGAGGAGACATGCCCTCTCATGACCAAAATAAAGGAAGATATTCTAGCTTTTTGTAACAAGAGAGGATAAATAAATGGCAATGACGTGGGGCGTTGGAACTAAAAATGGACACTGGCGCGTCCAGACGGCATTCCCACGCAGGCGCGTGGGAACGAGGAGAAATCTTTGCTGCTTCAGTACTTATTTATCTCGTTCCCACACGCCGGCGCGTGGGAACGAGAAAATGTTGGAGTAGAGGCTTTAGCCGGTAGGGGTTGGCGCCCCATTAAAGGTCGTCGCGGCCGGCCTACCGGCTAAAGCCTCTACTCCAACAGGTTTATTCTCGTTCCCACGCGGAGCGTGGGTTGGAGTCCAAGACATGTCTTGGACTCCACGCTCCGCGTGGGAACGAGAAGAGGGGTTGGGGGTGGTGATGCGTAAGGTGAGTACTTAACTTCATATTGGTTGGAGGGACTGCCGATCAGCCGGCAACGTAAAATAAAACCGACTCCCCTGCCCGATTTCACTTTCCACGCCAGTTTCTCCACCCAGTTTCTCCACTATTTGTCGCACAATCGTCAAGCCTAACCCATGTCCTTCAACCCGTCTGGTATGTAAACGCGTGAATGGCGTAAACAATTTCGATTGCGCCTCTGGGGTCAAACCAGGGCCATTATCATGTACCCAAAAACGTATCATCCCGTTACTTTGGAGAGTACTTCCCAACTGTAAATGCGGCGGAATATCACCATATTTTAGCCCATTACTTAAGTAATTGGTCCAAATTTCTTCCACCCACGGCGTATACCCCAGCGCTACGGGCCACTGGTCCGGGAAACTGATTTGACCCTGAGATTCTTTCATCATCTGCGCTAAATATTGCTTAGTCACCCGTGCCACAATCTCAGACATATTTAAGGGTATGAACTCTACTTGCGAGTGGCGGGAGATACCTGCTAATTTAAGTAACGCCGCAACAATATTGAGTCCCTGTAGTGCTGCTTGTTTCACTAGTTGTAGCTGTTTTATAGTAGCAGCATTTACCGGCGAATTTGGGACAGCGTCTTCTAAGATTAGTTCCATCATTCCAAGAATGCCACCTAAAGGATTTTTGAGGTCATGTGCTACTGTATGCGCAAACGCATCTAGTTCCTGATTGCGTGTTTGCAACAGCCGTTGCTGTTTACGAATCGTCAAGTGGCTATTGACTCTGGCCAGTACCTCTTCCTGTTGAAAGGGTTTGGTAATGTAATCGACCGCACCCAGTTGAAAACCTTTAATTTTTTCTGTAGTATGAGACAAGGCCGTCATAAAAATGATAGGAATATCTTTAGTTTGCGCTTGAGATTTTAACTGACGACAGACTGCAAATCCATCTATTACAGGCATCAACACATCCAATAAGATTAAATCGGGCAACGCATACAGTGCGGTTTTAAGACCTTGTTCTCCAGAAGTCGTGACTAGCACTTGATAGTTGGCGTGATGGAGAAAGTCACATAGTACCGTAAGATTATCAGGGACATCGTCAATCAATAAGATAGTATCTGGTTGTGAATTAATCGTTTTCATAGTAGTTATCTCGGTCAGTGGTATGGTAATAATACTGCATACGAGTGATATAATGATATTCACTCATTATTGTACTCCACCCAGCCCCCCCCACCACGCAGCAATGCCATTAAAAGCTAAAGTTACGGCGTTGGAGTCCACAGCTTCAGCTTTGGCAACGCCGTCTTACCTTAACCAATCTCGTCCAAATCTGAAGGTTTGGTAACAAAACTTCAGGAGTACAAAGCGGAGCTTTGTTACAAAGCTTCAGGAGTACAAAGCGGAGCTTTGTTACAAACCTACGCTTTGTACTTCTGGTCTCCGGAGGTCTCCGGAGCTTTGTACCAAGCTCAATTCAATTGTATGAGTTGAACAATTTCAGTCAAAGTGTTGTAAGCAAATTTGGGGGTAATATTGGCTGACGGGTGATTCTCAGGATTTTTACCGTGGGCTACCCAATCCCGATATTCTAAAATTTGCTTTGCCTGTCCAATTAAATTAGAACCTGGCAAGATACTTTTGAGTAAATCCAACATATCATCAGGTTTCCAAAATTCTAGTTCGCGGTACAGTTGTTGATAAAAGGAACTAGCGAGGGCTGGTGGATAAAGGTCTCGGAGTTTTTCCGCTTTCGTTTGCAAGTAGCTGCGGAGAAAGCGTTCAAAGGTAGCCCAGACTGCAAGCACAAATAAATCCTCTGATTCAGCTTTACCCAACTGGAGAAAAGAGTGTGCTTGCGTTTCAGGTTGCTGGTAGAAAATAGTTTTGACTACCAATTTATCCTGAACCGCCCGGTTAATCACTCTTTCGGTAATCTTGAAACAGCTTTGAGAAGATTGATAGGCAATCCAAACCGACTGTAGTGGATTAAAATTCATAGTCACTCACCATACTAATCACTGTAAGCAAGGTATCTTTACTCATCAGATGCGCCTTGTTGTCCGTGGTTTCTTCTATCCAATACCAGTCATCTTGGGCAATCGGATAAAAGGTCTGTTCCGCTTTTAGCAGGTAGGCGATGTGTTCTCTTCCTAACCAGCCGCTTACCTTGAGTAAACCATCGGCCACAATCACAAAGGCACTGACGGGAATCACGTCGGCTAATTTCTGTTCAGGGAGACCAATGGTGAGTGAAGGCGCGGTGTACAGCCCTGTGAATTTTTCACGAATTGGCACTTGACCGGCGGTCACTTGCAAGCCCGCTTCGGTGGCCCACTGTTTGATATTATTCAGTAACAAGTTGACCCGGTGCAAAAACAGTTGCTTTTTTTGTTCACCCAGTTGTCGTTGGGCCTCGGTTAAGTCGGGTTGGGTAAGGGGTATCATTGGGTTATCCTTTAGCTATTTAGGTAGGTTAAGTAGCACTGCCATTAAGTTAAGCTCAAGTTACGGCGTTGGAGTCCAAAGATTCAGCTTTGGTAACGCCGTCTCACCTTAACTAATCTCGTACAAATCTAAAGGTTTGGACTCCAAAGTTACGGCGTTGGAGTCCAAAGCTTCAGCTTTGGCAACGTCGTTTTACCCTAACTAATCTCGTCCAAATCTGAAGGTTTGGACTCCAACGCGGCCCAACTTAATAGCAGTGCTGTGTACGGGGCTGTGGTGGTACAAAAGTGAATGAATATTACTATAACATACCTCGAAGGGGTGTTATCCCTTACGAATTAGCAAGGGGCAAGGGATAACTCCCTGCATTATATATACTGCTGTGCCAATTCACAAATTTTAGCCATTTGATAGCTTTTGGCCAACTGCTGAATCTGCTTGGCCAAGGCCGTCATTTTCTCATCCGTGGCTTCAAGTTGTTCGGCAAACTCAATCAAACCATAAAGATTCGCCCTCATTCCCAAATCTAATAACACTGCCGCTTGTTCCTTAGACAGCCGCCAGTCTTCTGCTGAAAGTGACGGATTGTCCTCGACTTTGTTACGCGGTGGTAAGCCGGTGGTCGCGGCAACATTAGGTTGCTGATAAATCCAAGTCAACTGGAGATGCTTTTGTAAACACGCTAACAGTTCTTCAAGATGTACTGGCTTGCTAATAAAGTCATCACAGCCCGCTTCAAAACTTGCCTGCTTGTGAAAATCAAAAGCACTGGCTGATACTGCCACTATCGGCAATTTTTCCAGCCCTGGCAGTTTTTTGATTCGGCGCGTCGCTTCAAAGCCATCGATTCCCGCCATGACCAAATCCATCAACACTAAATCAGGTTGCCAGTCACGAGATATTCCGATACTCTCTTGGCCATTATTGACGGTTTTTAACTCAAAATTTAGCACTTTCAAGAGATTGACGAGTACCAGGCTGTTTTCCCAACTATCGTCAACGATGAGGATTTTTGGTGGTGGCCCCATAAAACCGACCACCGGGGGGGAAGTTAAGGGTCGTGGTGCCAGTGTCATCTGAAAAGATTCTAGCACTGGTAGGTCGAACCAAAACCGGCTACCTTCTCCAAGAATACTCTGGATTCGCAATTCGCAACCCATCAAGTTTAACAAATTCTTCGTAATCGGCAAGCCTAAGCCGGAACCATCTCTGGGACCGCTGGGATCATTCACTTGCTGGAACGGCAAGAAAATTTGCTCTAAATTGGCGGGCGCAATTCCGCACCCGGTGTCTGCTACCTCAAAGTGCAGATTGTGTAGTATATAATCCCCCTCATTCTTGATTACTCCATCATGTTGCACTCTCAAAATTACTCCGCCCCGCTGGGTAAACTGGAGAGCATTTCCAAGTAAGTTGATCAGCACTTGCCGCAGTCTCGTTTCATCGGCACGAATCACTCTAGGTAACTGACCGCAGGGTTGATAACTAAACTGGAGGTGATTCTGTTCGGCCCGCGACTGAAATAACTCAACTAGACTATTGAGAAAATCCTCCAGATAAAATTCGGAGAGATGGAGTTGCAGTTTGCCGGCTTCTACTTTCGCCAAGTCTAACATATCATTAAGCAGAGTCAATAAATACTCACCATTACGGTGAATAGTCGTGTTCGCTTCTTGTTGCGGAATTGTCAGATTTTTATCGCGCTTTAGAATCTGCGTGAACCCCAAAATCGCATTGAGCGGCGTGCGCAATTCGTGACTCATATTGGTCAGAAATACGCTTTTCGCACGGTTAGACACTTCCGCAAGTTCCTTCGCTTGTTGCAATTGATCTTCACTGGCTTGCAGTCGTTCTATAAATTGTCGATGTTCCGTAATATCTTCTAGCGAACCTAGCAAACCGACGACTCTGCCGGTCTCATCATGTAGCGGTAGTCGGTGAACTTCCCACCAATTCGAACCGCTTCCGTTCCACTTGAACTGTTCTGTGACCACGGAAGGAATATCGCTGGCCATCACTTGTCTTTCCAGTGTCTCAATATCAGCGAGGTGGTCGACATGGTACCAAGGCAAGTCGCTATTTTGCCGGCCAACTATGTGTGCTGGTGTGTCTATCCCAGTCGCCCGTGCAAAGTTTTGATTACATCCTAAATAAACACCCTGGCAATTTTTCCAAAAAATTAGCTGTGGCACCGTATCTATGACTAACTGTAGCAATTCTTTTTGTTGGCGAAGTTTCTCCTCCACCTGTTTTAGCAATGTCAAATCCGTATAAACGCCAACCATGCGCACCGGCTGGCCTTGTTCATTCCAGAGAGCAGTAGCACGCGACAGAATCCAAATATAATGTCCCCGCTGATGTTGGATGCGGCAGACCACCTCATAGGAGGGTATCTCTCGTCTGAAATAGGCCTCTCGAGTTAGTCGCATGGTGTCTAAATCCTCTGGATGAAAGCGCTTCTCACAATCCACAAGATGAGGCCCAATTTCATCGTCAGTAATACCCAACATCTGTTTACAACGTGGCGAAAAATAGAAGGTATTTCTTATAATATCCCAATCCCAGACACCGTCGTTGGCACCACGCATAGCTAACTCAAAGCGTTCTTCACTGTGACGTAAAGCGGTTTCGACTCGTTGGCGTTGCTCTATTTCTTGCTGCAATTGTTGATTTTGCTCGATCAATTGTCGTTGTTGGCGACGTAAAATGAGGTGGGTATTGATACGGTTTAAGACTTCCTTTAGCTCAAAGGGTTTGCTAATACAGTCAACGGTGCCTAGTTCCAATTCCTTTATTTGGTCAATATTATCTTTTAACGCGGTCAACACAATGATAGGAATATCTCGCGTTTGTTCTTGGGATTTTAAGATTCTACAGATTTTAAAACCATCACCGGCGGCCATCTCGACATCTAATAGAATTAAATCCGGCTGCTGTTTAGCCTGAAGGAGTCCTTTGGTACCATCCAAGACCGAAAATACGTTAAATCCTTGGGCGGTAAAAAAGTTATGTAGCAATTGCACTTGTTCAAGTACATCGTCAATGATTAAGAGAGTGGGTTGGGAAGACGTAATGGTATTCTCATGGATTAAGAAAGTGGGTTGGGAAGACGTGGTGGTATTCATGGAATATTATTCCTCGTAGTGAAACGACTATACTCCAAACGGTTAAATTTTGCTAGTGAGGCGAGGTGGGTGAAATGAGGCTCTTTGAAACAGATTTGACAACTTTTGAAAAGTTGTCAAATCTTACCGGCTAAAGCCTCTACTCCAACATTCTAAAATAGTTTTCTGCTCGCCCTCCCACGCGGAGCGTGGGTTGGAGTCCAAGACATGTCTTGGACTCCACGCGCCGCGTGGGAACGAGCAGAAATGTAGTTGTGTGCATAGAGTAGCCTTACCAAGGAGGAGTTGGGGGTGGTGGTGTTAACCGTGCGTAAGGTGAGTTAGTCAATTCCTACTACCAAGATATAATCAGCCCCACCACGGATGGCACCCACTTCAATGACAAAAGTTTGAGCCGTCTTAGCTTTACCTGGCAATTCTCCACTCCAACCGGTGGTTTCAACCACTTCGCTGTCGTCATCGTTGGTCAACGCTAGGCGTTTACCTTTTGCTAATCGTTGATACAAAGCAAACACTGCATTATTTTCCACCGAAGCAATTGAAACGTGCATGGTCTGACCTGCGGTAGCCTTCAATAGATATTCATGTGTTTCTCCCCGCGCCAGCCCGTTTTTAACGGTGGCGGAGGATTCACCGGTTTTGAATTTAATTTCGCCCATGGCGATGGTATCAGCTACTGCGATAGTAGTTACCGTAAGCAGTAGTAGTAGGCTTATCCAAGCAGTATAAGTACGAAATAGATATGTCATGAATGTTTCCTTATTGGTTTAAAAGGGAAATTTGAACTATTACAGTTGGTCGGTATAGTGTAAAGATTTGCTAACTCACCTTACGCATAACCACCCCCACCCCTCCTTGGTAAGCTACTCTATGCACACCACTGCATTTCTGCTCGTTTCCACGCGGAGCGTGGGTTGGAGTCCAAGACATGTCTTGGACTCCACGCTCTCCACGCTCGGCGTGGGAACGAGAAAATGGCTACTCTAAAAGATGTGTGCATAGAGTAGCTTGGTAAGGAGGGGGGGTATCCTGGCGGTGCCGGTAGTGCGTACTCCCCTCCTTACTAAGGAGGGGTTGGGGGTGGTGGTGTTAACCGTGCGTAAGGTGAGTTGCTAACTCTTTTTTCGATTGCACACTACCGTTATTTCCTACCTTTAATTAAAGTACCTACGCCTTCATTAGTGAAGATTTCCAGCAACACCGCGTGTTCCACTCTGCCATCAATAATATGAGCAGTGTGGACGCCTCCTTTCACCGCTTCTAATGCACAATGCACTTTGGGCAACATACCTCCAGAAATTGTGCCATCTTCTACTAATTTGAGAGTAGTGGTCGCATCCAGTTCTCTAAGTAATTCTCCTGATTTATTTAATACGCCGGTGGTATTAGTAAGTAACATCAATTTTTCGGCTTTTAATACTTCCGCAATTTTGCCAGCGACTAAATCGGCATTAATATTATAAGACTGGCCATCATTGCCGACCCCGATAGGTGCAATGACGGGAATGAAATTACCATGAATCAGTAAGTCTAGGACTGCGGTGTCTAAACTGGCAATTTCACCGACATGACCGATGTCAATGATTTCTGGTGCATTCATTTCGGGATTGTCACGAGTAAAGGTGAGTTTTCGCGCATGAATTAAATCCGCGTCTTTACCCGTCAATCCTACTGCGGAGCCGCCTTGACGATTGATTAAAGTGACAATTTCTTTATTGACTAAACCACCCAGGACCATCTGGACCACGTCCATAGTTTCACTGTCGGTAATTCGCATTCCTTGAAAAAATTCGCTGGGTTTACCTAAACGTTTGAGCAGATTTCCAATTTGCGGGCCGCCGCCATGGACGACGATGGGATTCATGCCTACTCGTTTCATTAAGACAATATCACGGGCAAAACTATTTTTCAAGGTGTCTTCAACCATAGCATTGCCACCATATTTGATGACGAAAGTTTTACCGGCGAAACGGTTGATGTAAGGTAGTGCTTCAATTAAAACGTGGGCAATGGTGTTTGCCGATGAGGTGCTTAAGGTCATAACTGAGTTGGTGGGTTAACTGAAAAATCAAGGTGATGAGAGATTTGACAACTTTCAAAAAGTTGTCAAATCTTGACCGAAATTTAGATTTGACAACTTTCAACAAGTTGTCAAATCTGACGATTTAGATTTGACAACTTTCAACAAGTTGTCAAATCTGACGATTTAGATTTGACAACTTTCAACAAGTTGTCAAATCTTGGTTCCAACTGGTTCCACAGCCTAACGTTTAATCCTTACTTCTCTTCTTTCTCGTCTTCCTCTTCTTCCTTAGCAGGAGTAGCCGCGTCGGCCGGTTTAATCTCAACTGCTTCTGATTTCGTTGGCGCTTCTAACTTAATACTGGGTGGTGCGACGGCAGCCGCTGGTTCCACTTTGAGCAATTCCACTTCAAAAATCAAAGTAGAATTAGGTTTAATTTTGCCCTGGGTACGTCTTTCACTATCGGCGCCATAAGCCAGTGAGGCGGGTATAAACAATTGCCATTTATCTCCTTCCTTCATCAATAGCAACGCTTCAGTCCAGCCTTTGATTACGCCGTTGACCGGAAAGCTTACGGATTTACCACTATCAAATTCAGTCCCATCGACTAAAGTTCCACGATAGTTGGTCGTGACTTTATCAGTCTCTTTAGGCGTGGTTTTGCCCGTACCAGAGGTCAGCACTTTGTATTGCAAACCACTGGATAAAGTGACCACCCCTTCTTTCTTCTTGTTCTCGACTAAGAAGGTTTCTCCTTCTTTGAGATTTTTATCGGCAACTTCCTTCTGTTTGGCAATTTGTTTAAACATCAGTTGCTGTTGGAAATTTTTGAGCACTTCGGCCATGTTTTCCGCCGTTAACACCGGGGTCGCGCCTGACCACCCTTCTTTAATGGCTTTGAGCAATATTTCCAAAGATAAATCACCTTCTAATTGCTTGTAGTTTTTGCCCAGGTTATACCCCAAACTGTAACTCAGTTTCTCCTGGTCACTGGCTAAAGCCGAAGCCTTATCTGCTACCGGTTGGGTAGGCGCCGCCGCGGGCGTTACAGTGGTAGGAGGAGTAGTGGCAGTGGCTTGACCTTTGTCATCCGTCTTGGTAACCGGAACTTCTTCGGCATACACGGAAGTTGCCAATAATCCCATTATTAAAACAGTTATATAAGGTAGTTTCATTAATATTCCTTAGAAAGTTTATGAGTAAGTAATTATTATATCTATTTTACCTATGATTTACAATATGCTTTGTTGAAAATAAATATAACATAAGTAAAAACAATTTGATAACATACTAAAATGAATATATAATGAATTTATTCCGTTAGATGTTGGAGTCCAGAATAAATTCCGGGTTCCAAAACCAATGAGCTATAATTCTTAAAAAATATTAATCAACTTAAAGTTGATCATTTCATTTATTGATTACGAGGAGTCCTTTTTAAACATGCCCAACCAACGTTATGTTGAAATCATGGATACCACACTCCGCGATGGCGAGCAAATGCAAAATGTGTCTTATTCGCCAGAGGAGAAGCTAACTATTTCTAAAATTTTGTTAACCGAAGTCAAAGTGGATCGTTTGGAGATTGCCTCAGCGAGAGTTTCTGAAGGGGAGCAGTTGGCGGTTACCAAAATTGTTAATTGGGCCAAAGAAGTGCATCTAGTGGACCACTTAGAAATTTTAAGTTTTGTGGATAATCACCAATCTATCGA
>BS_KBA_SWE02_21mDRAFT_10000779_pt1 | contig 12080 bp, 14 predicted proteins | sample BalSeasSWE02_21m_FD_9196 | JGI IMG/M metagenome (IMG submission 9196)
CTACTCCGCAAGACCCGCATCGACCAAGCGTGAAAAGCCTGGAGCCATGGAATGCATTCGTGTGCAGACATGGTTTCTTCTTGCCCCGTCAGGGTCAGCGTCCCACCACAGAAGGAGCGTGCTTCCACCACCCCGGAGAGGCGCCGGCAGCCATGCATTTTGAGTCCAGGGATGGAACTCTTCGGCGGACTTCGGGTTATCATGCATCAGGATTACTTGCCCAAGCGCCAACAGGAGTTCCAGCCACCGTGGACATAGTAGATGGCATAGCCGCAAACACAACCAAGGGAACGGTGAGGGAAGTATTACGGCTGATCCGGCTTGGCAAGCCCCAGTCGCTGCTGGATGCGCCGGCCGGGCGTGGCGCGCTGGCATCGCTTGCCCACAAGTCCGGACTCAAGGTTACTGCGCTGGAACTTGACCGTCAGATGTTCAGCATCGAGGGGGTCGAGTTCGTCGCGGGCAATCTCGATGAGAGATTACCCATCGACGACGAGTCCTTTGATTGCGTCGCTTGTGTTGACGGCATAGAACATCTTGAAAATCCATTCCACTTGGTTCGTGAATTTCATCGAATTCTCCGGCCGGGTGGAACAGTCGTTATCAGCACCCCGAATATCAGCGCCTGGCGCTCACGCGTACGCTACCTCTTTACTGGATTTCACAACAAGGGCAAGTTGCCGCTGGAGGAAGAGGCGCCAACACCCTTCCACCATATCAATATGTTGAGTTACCCCATGCTGCGCTACATGCTGGTTCGATATGGTTTTGAAATCCGCGATATTTCTACTAACCGGGTAAAATTAATCGGCCTGCCCTACGCATTGCTATATCCGTTTGTGGCATTCGGGACATGGTTTGCGTTTCGACATGAGAAAGACAGCCGTCAACGCGAAATCAACCGCGATATCTATCGGCAGTTACTTTCCTGGCCCATCGCAATGGGTGAAACGATGATAGTTGCTGCAACGCGTCGTTAGGAAGTTGTTTGGCGGATGGGCTCTCGTGTATTCGACGCCGGGTAGGGCGCGAAAGTAGCCACTCAAACCAGANTGTCTTTTGGCTTTCAATCGTGTCCGACTAAAAGACACTCCTCCATCAACCACTTGAATTCGGCAAAGCTGTCGACAATCGCATCCGGCTGATGGGGGTGCGCGGGCGTGCCTGGGAAGATCTTGTTGATCCATTCATGCTCCCAGACAGTGCCGTTGAAGAATATCGACGTGATTCCGGCGCGCTTGGCCGCAACAACATCCGTCGTACTGTCNCCAACGTACCAGCAATCCGGTCCGGGTCCTACGTCAAGATTGGCAAGCGCCTTGAAAATCGGATCGGGGCTTGGCTTACGGCGACCGGTGTCACATCCGCATACCGTCGTATCGAACAATCCCTGCCATGCGCCGCCCTCGACGATTGAAAATTCATGCTCGAAAAATTCACGATCCCGATTCGTCAGAATGCCAAGTTTGACATCCAGGCTATGCATTTCGATTAATAGCTCTAGCTCGCCGCCCTCAAAAGGCTGGACCTCACCATAGTGATTTCTGTAAGCCCGGTTGAAGGCCCCGTGGGCAATGTGCTTGGCCTTTTCATTATTACCAAACAGTACTTCAAATATATCGGTGCGAGAAATTCTGCGCGCCGCCTTGATCTTTGGGTGCAGCCGCAGGTTGTCACGCACATAGTTTACCAGGCGAGCATCTTCCGGAGTTTTGCATTGCTCATCCGTCACCAGGGAACTCATTAGCCCCAGCTCGGGAATCCTTGGCAGGACATCGTCTACCGCGCAGTACATGGCATCCAGCGTATCGACCAGGGTTGCGTGCCAGTCGAACAGCACTACCCTCGGTGCAACCAGGGCTCTTGCGGCTTCATCAAGCTCTCGTAACATGGGCTGTCATTATCCCGGTTCGAATTGTTCACAACCTACCCGGGGATTTTGCAATGATTTGAATGTGATTAGTAGTAATTCAACCAGGAGCGGTGCAAACAGATAGTCTTCACACTTACCCTGGTGTTTGAGATGTCAGCACGATAGACCTTGGCAGATCGAAAGGCTCTCCAGGGACAGAGCGGAAAAGGCGGGGGAGAAGCGCGCGATCTTCCAAACGGCTCCGGCTACAGCGAGAAGGTTTCCGGTTCAGCCGGAGTTCTGACTCAGGCGATTCCTTTTGTTGATTTTCAGTCCCGCAGCCAGGGCGGAAAGGCTGCGGACATTCTGGTGACCTTTTTTGTGCCGCCCCCTTTGTGTCCCGATTTGGTCGGTATTTTCTGTCAGCGACCGCCGTTGGGCAGCAGAATTTCGCGCGATATGGGTATACTGCGACCAATTAGATATACAGATCCCCGGAGATTTGGTCTTCGGTCGTTGCGAAGCCAACCNATCTGGTGCGACCGGCCGGCCAGACTGCAGAAACACGCAGAACGTTCCTTAAAGTTGTAGCCGTTCCGGAAAATGGACGGGGTGAGATTGAGCGAACAACCTGTGTTATTTATCACAAGACAACGGGAATGGATTTCTTTAACCTTACAATCTTCATAACAAGTGAGTAATGCTAATGACTTTTCGTATCATTTGGCTCCCGATGCTCTTGATAGCGACCGCCTGCGCACCGATAACACCCGCCCCCCAGGTGACCGCCCCGATGGGGGCACAAACGCAATTGACCGAGGAATCAGCGATTGAGCTGTACCTCACGGGCAGGGAATTGACTCCGGTCGAAGGCATCTGGGGCTGGGCTGACGGCTCCTATCAGGTCGTTATCACTAAGAACAACACAGGCATACGTGAGGAGTACAAATACGTTGGTATTCTTATCAAATCTCTCATGTCTGGATGGCGTTCAGGACAAATAAAGATATTGCTCAACGAAACCGAATTTGAGAAAGTGTTTAGCGGTATTTATTTTGGCAGCGATCAGATTGAAAATAAAACCACCTTTATTCTCACCAATCCCAATCTGATTGAAACCTCGCCGCCGGTCATTTTGTATGGCTCACCCTTAAATGTGCAGTTAAGTAGAAGCTACCCGAGCCCCGCAACCGAATCCTATGCCGGCAGGTCCTCAACTGGCTCCGGGACAAAATCCGGGACCTGTTTTTTGGTCTCCTCAGACGGGATCGTCGTCACCAGCCAGCGCGTAATACACGGCATGGCTGTTATAACCGTGCGCTTCGTCGACGGCTCCCAGTATCCCGCGGAAGTGCTGCAAGCATCGATCTCCAATGACCTCGCAGTGCTGAAAGTTCCGGTATCCGGAAGAGAGTACCTGCCCCTGGCAAAACCAAGAACCGCGGAGACTGGTGATGTAGTGTTCACCATTGGGTTCCCGGATGCATCCGATCTGGGTGCTGGGCCGGAGTTCAGCCAGGGCACTATTAGCGCCATTTCGGGTCCAGTGGACGAGCCTACCTATATGCAGGTGTCACTCCCTATGCAGGCAGGCAACTATGGTGGGCCAGTGGTAAATGAACATGGCGAAGTAGTTGGTGTGGTGGCAGCCACCGAGGCCGTCGAGGCCTTCTATCATGCCAGCGCCTCCCTGCCGCGAAACGTCGTGTGGGTCGTCAAAGCGGAGTATGCCCAGCTTTTATTTGATCCATCTCCGAAGCCCCCTGTGGTTACCAGCTCCAGGCAGGCTATTGACCAGACTGCGGCGGCGATCTGTCAGGTTGTTGCATCTCATTAGTTGCGGGAGTATGAATCTCGAAAGCTTGTGAGACCTTGCGCCCGGGATGGTATGTACATGCCGGGCCGCTTCGAGAGGACGGGTCGGAAGCACTCGGAAAATAGCGGGGTCATGTTCTCGCGTGCGATATGCACCCAGTCGGGGCGTCGGCGCCTCGTGACTGGTGGGTACACCCGGCAGTGATCTTTGGATGCCAGAGCTGCTGCAGAGATTGGCTACACGCAGGACCTTACCGACTCTCACCCAGGCAGCACGGTCGACAAGGCGATGGGTATTGTCTCTGTGTCGACGCTGCCGATCTTTACACGGGCGAAAAGCTAAAGGCGACCGCCCTTTAGCGGGTTGCAGCCAGTGTAGTGTCTGTCGAAGCCAGGGTATCTACACCGGAACTGCGTGCCACTCTGTGATTGCTTCTGACCAGTACCACCTTCAGCGGCTCACCATACATATAAATCGGCGATGAGGTTTCAATTGAATTGAAATCAGGCATGGTAAAGCCCATCCTGTTTTCCATTTGATTGGTGCCGTAATAAATGCCGTCAAGAACTTCTTGTGAAGGAGTTCCGTCGAGCAGGAGCTTCACCTGGCCTGGACGCCATCCATTCACGCGTGACTTCATGAGAATGCCGATGTATTTATAGTCTTCCCGCACGCCCGTGTTGTTCTTCGTGATAACGATCTGGTAGGAGCCATCGGCCCAGTTCCAGATGCCTTCAACCGGATCCAGGTCCCGGCCTGCCAGGTACATCTGAACCGCGTCTGATTCGGACAACCGTGCATCAGCCGTTGCGGGCGTAAATACCTGCGTCGCGGGACCGACCTGTGCACAGCCACTCGCCAGGAGAAACATTGATAGCCAAACTGATCGATAGTTCATGACCGGTACTCACGTTGCTTCAATGGCCCGATGTTGGGCCAAACTCTTCCGCTTTTCCGGCACCCGATCACAGTTTGAATAATCCGTGAGCTGACGCTGGCATTATGTGTAGCGGAGCCCTTCTCGCCCGGGCTGCAATCGAGTTTCCGCGATGTTATGTAAATTCAATTAGCCCCGGTTCCTGAAACGCACCCTACAGGCTACGGGCCGCAACCGTCCGAGGCTGTTCTCATATCAGACGCCGAATAAAACAAGACCTTAAAACAGGAATACTATTTTTGCATGGGGTTGGTGATGAGATTGCCTCAGGGCTTTCCTACCCCGCCATAGGCGGCGGCGCTTATGTGATCCGAGCACTATGTGAGTGAATCAGAGGTCGTCTTCGCTACTGTGTCACCAACAGACGTTAGCTTCCGCCTTCCAGTCTCGTCCCGGTGTCGGGGTAGCGATAGGTGCCGCCATCGTAGCTCTGCAGCAACAGATCATCGCCTTCGTAACCGCTGACGTAGTCGGGGGAGATCGGGATCTTGCCGCCACCTCTCGGTGCATCGACGACAAACGTCGGTACTGCATAACCGGTAGTGTGGCCACGCAGCCCACGAATCAGTTCGACGCCTTTGGATACTGGCGTGCGGAAATGAGCAGAGCCGGAAATTGGGTCACACTGGTACAGGTAGTAAGGCCTGACGCGGATTTTCAGCAGGCCTTGTACCAGGGTCCGCAGAGTGTCGAGATCATCATTCACGTCCTTCAGCAACACGGTCTGGCTACCTAACGGTATGCCAGCGTCTGCCAAACGGCTACACGCTTCGGCCACTTCCGGCGTCAGCTCATCCGGGTGCGTGAAATGCAAGCTCAACCACAGCGGGTGGTAGCGTTTCAGCATGCGCGTAAGTTCGGGAGTAACACGCATGGGTTGCACGACGGGCTGCTTGCTGCCAATGCGGATGAATTCCACGTGCTTGATCTTGCTCAGCCGCTTCAGGATGTACTCGAGGCGGTCGTCGTCAAGGCTAAGGGGGTCACCACCTGAAATCAGCACGTCGCGAACCGTCTTGGTATTCTCAATGTAGTCGAGGGCCAGTTCGATATCGCCCTTCTTGACGCTACGCTCGCCGACGGCGCCGACCATGCGCGCCCTGGTGCAGTAGCGGCAATACACCGAGCAGAAATTAGTGACCAGAAGCAATACCCGGTCCGGGTAGCGATGCACCAGGCCTGGCACCGGACTATGGGTGTCCTCGCCAAGCGGATCCTCGCTTTCAGCGGGTGACGTCAGGTATTCGCCAAGCAGCGGCACAACGGTACGACGCAGTCCCTGGGCCGCATTCTGTGGATCAAGCAGGCTGGCGTAGTAGGGTGTAATGCCCACGGGTAAGGCGCCTGCATGACGCCGAATCGCGTCATTTTCTTCGTCGGACAGTTCGATCATCCTGGCCAGGTCAGCCAGGGTGCGGACGCGGTTACGATTCTGCCAGCGCCAGTCATTCCAGTTTGCCAGCGTAGCGTCCGGGTAGCAGCGGCGCAGAAATTCGGCAGATCGCTTGGAGACGCGAAAACGTGACGGTCCCGTTGATTTGCCGGCGACACTTGATCGAATTGCCGGGTTCGCTTGCTGTAAATTGGAGGTCTGGGGAACCCGTAGTCCCGGAGGTTCTGCCGCGGCGATAGAGACGGTTTTCATTGATAATCCTGGAAGTGCAGATGGGCGACCTGCGAGTGAAAACCGGCCCGGCCCTTCGGGTCGTAGCGGATATGCCCGCCTTATAGGCGCGGTACTATAGTCGCCAGCGGTCAATTGTCAATTTTTCTTTTCGAGTATCTTTAAGGCTGAGAATTTCAGCCTGGCGGCTGTCAATTGTCGGCGCGGCCAGGTGGTGAAACCCTGATTCAAGCCCTGACCAGGGCTCCCCACCTAAATACCAGAAAGGAATAGAAAAAGACCCGTCACGGGGCCTTCTTTTTAGTCTGGAGCGGGTGATTGGAATGACTCGGGCCGTCCTGGCCCTTGCCGTTGGTGAGGAACGCCGGGGTCGAATCTGCCAGGATGACTTGTGACTGCCAACGCAGGACTATCGGTGTCACGACAGTAGTTACCAATGCCATGAGGACAATTGCCGAGTAGAGACTTTCTACAATTGCAGGGGTTAGTTGTGGCTGTAAAAACAACCCGGCCTCGAGAGCAATGCCGGCAATGATCAATTCGACGGCACCTCTACCGCTCATCCCGACGCCCACCATCATTGACTCTCTACTCGATAGACCCAGCCAATACGCCGGCAAACCGGAACCAATCAATTTGCTTGCGAACGCCACCAGGATAAGCACTGCGACAAACCCCGGGACCCGGGTGATTGTACTGACATCCAGGTTCATGCCAACAGAAACGAAAAAGATTGGCGCCAAAAACCCCGAGGTAATTCCGGACATCTGCCGTTCGACCCGGTCATACACCCCCACATGCAGTTCACTGGGCTGAAAAGACATACCGGCTATAAAGGCGCCGAGGATAAAGTGCAGCCCCATCAGTTCGGCGAAGATTGCGCAGGCGAGCGCACCTATGAGCAGCATGCTGAAGTCCTCATCCGGAAAGTGCAGATGCCTGAGATATTTTCCGAGCAACGCAAAGACGAAGTGTTCAACTGAAATCGTTATCGCGAAGAACAACACTACTTTTCCAATGAGCAGAGCAGCAGCATGAAGCCCAAAAACTTCAGCGCCGTTTTCACCCACTACTACGAGCAGCAGGGCCAAGAGAAACAGACTGAGCAAGTCGTCCCACAGGCGGCGGCAACAACTGCCTTGCCAACCAGAGAATTGAGTTGACCGAGATCCATGAAAATACGTACGGCGACCGGCACTGCGTTAACGGCCAGCGCCGTACCAACGANCAAGCTTTGAACCAGCTTGATCNGGGATTCGGGAAGCACCGCCATACCCAGCGCGAAACCGGCGCCAACAGGAACAATCATTCCACCGACCGCAATNAGTACCGCGNTGACTTTCAGGTACNAGCGAACTCCAGCGGCTCCATACGAGTACCTGCCAGCAGCATTAAAAAGAACATGCCCAGACTAACCAGCGATGAGTACGACTCACTCTGACAAGCGGACCAAAGAGGGATCAGGGAATCTAGGAGCGCCGTAGTATGAGGCCAAGGGCTACACCGGCGACTAGTTCTCCGACTATTGCGGGAAGCCCTGTTCGCTCTGCGAGCTCGGCGAAAACACGGGTTACAACGAGCAGGACGAGAACCAAGTACAGAATATCCATATCAAGACCTTCTTGCCGGTTGAATCCCTTACCTGCAATGCCGCCAATATGCCGAATCTCCTGGCCGCAAACCATAAGGAATTCCCCATAACCATATTTGGTCTCGTTTTTGTAGATTCACTGATGGAGTCGGCGCTGCCGTGGGCAGTAAGCATCAACACCGACTTGGCAGATGACGGGCAGAGACTGCAGGAAGCACTCTCGGAGACCCGAAGGATGCCGGCATGCGGCGCGCCCGACTCACCAAGGTTTGTCAGTTAATACCGGCCAGGTGCTGGCAGGCCCAGCTAATGTTGTATGGTTTGGATCTCCAACAGGAATCAGTAATGCATGACGGGCCGTTAAACGGCCCGTCATGCAGTGGTCGATACCCGCCTGGAAGCACTCACTCGGTGTACCCTCCGGGATACTGTTTCAGCCTCAGCTTGCCTTCTTGAACAAGCTCGCGGCGCTGTCCGGTAACCGGTCCTTGAGCCAGTCAATATCCAGCTTCGCCGGATGATCAATATAGGTCTGCGGATTATCTGCCAGGGACTCGAGGTATTTCCGGGATACTTCCCACTCGGTATCGTGCTCGGATTTTCCTCGGGACTGAAACTCGAATTTCCCCTTAAGGTAACGGACGTTAAAGTAGTCGAAGGGCTTGTCCGGATCATCTTCGTATATGGCAACACCGGACTTGTGGCCGTCCAGGTGCTTGTCCCAGGCCGATATCAGGGCGCCGTAGATTCCAGATCCCCTGTTGGTCTCCAGGGACTTATTGGTGACGTCCAGCGCTGTGGTAAACAGTTCATAAATGTCTCTATCAGTCATATTGATCTCCTTTTCAGCTCGAAATTGGGGCCGATATTTATTGGGTTTTATAGTGGTACCTCAAGCGCCACCCGGCGCTGCCGGGAGGGCGCCACGGCCTGCCGCACAAGTCGTCGCCCATGTCTTGGGCCGATCTGTCCAGGGGGAGGCAATCCCCTGCTGCAGGGCAGAGGATCGGCTCACGCCGGCTCAGGACAGGATGGCCCTGAGCATCCAGGTGTTTTCCTCGTGCTGGCCAATTCTGTCGGTCAGCAGGTCGGACGTCTTGACGTCGTCGTATTCATTTGCCCGACTTACGGCAGCGCGAAGGGTTCGCGCACACGCCTCGTTACCATTGATTAACAAGCGCAACATGTCGTGGGGATCCTGGGGATTCTCGTTCTTGTCCAGTCGGGTCATCGCAAGCATCTGGTGGATGCCGCCGGGTGCGACAAAGCCTATGGCACGAATTCGCTCGGCCAGGTCGTCTATTGCGATTCCGAGGTCCTGATACTGTTCCTCGGTCATTTTGTGCACGCTATAGAACAATGGGCCTGTCACGTTCCAGTGAACGTTTTGTGTCAGGCCGTAAAGCACATAGGTGTCAGCCAGGACCATAGAAAGCTCGTCAGCGAGTTCCTTTCGGTCGCGGCGGTCAACGCCAATGTCCATGGGTTTCTGTTCAGTTCGTTTAATATTTAAAGCGGTGTTCATATCGGGTTCTCTCCTGAATTCACATTCAATAGCTACCAGATGCCCTCAACATGGGGCAGCGGGCTGGAAAAGGTGTCATTGAATGAACTAGAAGGGAACGGCCAAGGAGTTGGCAGCAGGGCAGAGTACTGGTACGCAACGGTACTGCAGGGATTTCAAAAATTGGAAATTTTGGATAACTGACACCTCTGTTGGTTGCTTAAGATGTTGAATATACTAACAAATTTTACCAGGTAAGTCAAGAAAGGCCCATTCACGGGCGTTTCGTTTGTCCGGAGCGGTGATGGAATGGCTGCGGGCCGTCCGGGCCCTGGCTGTCGTTACATAGCGGTCCACGGTGTAGGGTGCACTGTGTACACCATTTGCCGCACGGTGCGTGGAACACACCCTACGTGCCCACTGGCACCCGGCTTCTCATGCCATTCACCCTATACAAAAGAAGGCCCCATTAAGGGGCCTTCTTTTTGTATGGAGCGGGCAATCCGCCCGCAGCGCCCATGCCAGACGCAGGCAGTCGCCGCGGATTGATCGAAGTTACCACCGCCCATGATGGGAATGACTGTGGGCCTTCATGAGAGGCCGGAGACGACCTAGGCAGGCAGATCAGCAAACATTTGCCGCGCACGGCTTGTTGCAAAATCGACGAAGACCCGTAGTGCTTTGGGAATATGACGATTGCTGAGACGAACCATCGAAAGGGTCTCGGTCTTCAGTCTCCAATCGGGCATCAGCTCAATGAGTTTTCCTGAAGACATTAGGTTCGGACGAACAATGGGTGGCAAGTCGCCAACGCCGATACCATCCGCGAGCGCTTGAGCAAGTCCCGCGTAGTCGTTCATGGCAAGCACCGGCTTAACTTCGACGATCGCGGTCTCGTCGCCGCGCATGAACGACCATCTATGCTCCGCCACTGACGTCCCAAAGGCCAGCACGCGGTGGCCAATCAAGTCTTGCGGACACTCGAGCGGATCGTGTCGTGCAAGGTAATCGGGGCTCGCAACAAGCTGGCGACGATATTTCAACAAGGGTGTTGCCACCAGCGCCGAATCTTTCATCTCGCCCACCCGCAAGGCCAAATCGACGCCCTCGGCAATATGATCAACAAAGCGCTCCGTGACCATCACCTGCGCGGACACCAGTGGATAGGTCGACTGAAAAGCAGCAAGAAGGGGCGCAAGCAGACTGTCTGCGATACTGGGTGGGGCGGAAATACTGATGCAGCCTCGCACCTCGGCGAGTCTGTCGGAGACGATGGCATCAATGGCCTCGGCAGTCTCGACACTGCGCTGGGCTTCATAAAGCACTTCAAGGCCAATATCGGTGAGCCGTAACTTCCTCGTGGATCTTTCGATCAATTGAACGCCGAGGCTATCCTCGAGGTCGGCAACCTTTCGCGAGACTGTCGATATCGGCATATCCAAGCGTCTCGCCGCAGCAGAAAAGCTGAGCGCCTCGGCAACTCGAGCGTAGATCGCCAGTGCATTGAGGTCAAACTTGATTTTCCCAATCATGGGAAAATTATTCTACAAAACACCTACTAATACAATATCTGGAAAAGCGGTATGTTCTTTTCATGGCAATCCAGCCTCCCGATCATTAAGGAGTCACACAATGAAAAACAGCATGTTACCTACCCTGGCTGCTGGAGCAGCACTGGCAACCTCTTTTTCTGCGCTGGCAGACAAGACGGATGCGGGCGCTATCCAACACGTACTTTCGGCATACGAAACGGCATTAAATGCACGGGATACCGATACGATTGTCTCGCTGTACGCGGACGACGGCGTCTTCATGCCTCAGCACAGCCTGCCCCAGGTCGGTCGCGACAACATTCGCACCGCTTATGATGGTGTGTTCATGGCCATAACACTCGATATCGACTTCCAGATTGATGAAATTGAGCAGCTTTCAGAGGACTGGGCGTTCGCCCGTACCCGCTCGGCAGGCGCCGTAAGAATCAATGCCACCGGTGACACAGGTCCCGAGGCAAACCAGGAACTTTTCCTGTTCCAGCGTACCGAGGGCGGCAAGTGGAAAATCGCGCGATATATTTTTTCCACCACAAACCCGCCCCGCGGCTAGGGTTGTGAGAACAAGGAAACAGAGACATGTTTGATCGTATTCTTTACTACGCTGATTTCCCGGCAAGGTGTGCCATGGCAGCCATTTTTGTACTCTCAGGCATATCGAAAATCGGTGCGTTCGAGGGTACTCAGGCTTACATGGAAGCGTTCGGCATGCCGGGCGTATTGCTAGGCCCGACTATCGTATTTGAAATCTTTGCAGGCCTTGCGCTGCTGCTCGGCCTTGGCGCGCGCCCAGCAGCGTTAATGCTCGCCGGGTTCTCCATAGTCACCGCGCTCATATTCCACAGTGATTTCGGCGATCAAATGCAACAGATCATGTTCCTCAAGAACGTGGCGATGGCCGGCGGCCTCTTGCTCCTGGCAAGGGATGGATCACCCTCGTTGTCGCTGGAACGTGTATTCTCAGTCCGGCAGGAGACAGCTCCATGAACTGCGAGATGAGGGGCGCGGCTATTTGCGGAGGCGGTCGACCGGTGGTGCTGCTATTTGAGCGCCGCCCTTTAACCTCCCCTCAACCAGGCCATACGGTCAGCGCAGATTGATCCATGTTGCCGTGCCCTGAGTTTGTCTCACGAAAAAAGGCCCCTACGGGGCCTTCTTTTTAGTCTGGAGCGGGTGATGGGAATGACTCGGGCCGTCCTGGCCCTC
>BS_KBA_SWE02_21mDRAFT_10000780_pt1 | contig 12079 bp, 3 predicted proteins | sample BalSeasSWE02_21m_FD_9196 | JGI IMG/M metagenome (IMG submission 9196)
TTAGTACAACCCTGGACTTAGAATAATTTTAGACTAACCCTACAACAAAAAGTTTTCTTTACCCAACAGTGGACCGATTTCTTTGTGAGCACATACTTGTTTGTTGATTATCGATCGTCGACAATAAAATAACAGTGACAAAGTATTATTTAACAAGTGCTACCCTAGGTTCAAATATCGCGCGGACGATTTAAAAAGGTAAGAAAAGTATATTAAAAAGATTTCTGAATAAGAAAACTTGTGTAAAAATAACAAGACAATTTCTGAATAAGAAATTCGTTTCAAAAAGACTTCTGAATAAGAAGGTCGATTAAAAATGGCACAGAGACAACAAGTTGTTGCCGACATCCACATTGGAGATGACATTCAAGTCATAGACCAAGTGAATGTAAATGTGGCCAACAGTGACACCACTGACGATGACGCCAGCAGTCAAGACTCAGGAGATATTCCTGATCAACAGGATGGAGACCAATCGGTGGTTGTAGATCCACAGGCTGACATCCAAGAACAATGGAAATTTCTCCAAGCGAGAGAAAGAAAATTGGCTGCAGAGAAAAAGGCTTTNGAACAGCAGCTTGAAGACGCGAGACGTCAAGCAAAGCTTATTCAAGCCATCGATGCGAGGGCACTCGATCCAAGGACCGACAAGACGATAAAAAGCCCGGCTACCACTGAGTCAAGTGGCATCATTAGCAGCATCAGAGCACCATCTGAGTCCTTCGCTGAAATATTGCAAAGAACCAGAGAGCAAGTGCATAAGCAACATGAACATCAAGGAGAAATCCAATTACAGTCAACACAGCAGCTTCAAATCACAGCCCTGAAAAAGGACTTGAAAAATGATGAGAAGCAGCTCAAACTGATGTTGAGTCAAATCAGAATTATGGAAGAACAGCAAAGTCACAACTACACCATTGACAGACAAAATGAGATCAATGAGTATAGAGATGAAGCTGTCGAATTGACCACTCAGATTGAACAGACAAAAATTCAGCTATCTAAAACTGAAGATACGGCTGAAAAATTCAAATCTTTTATGGAGATGCCAGAGTATGAAGAAGCTCCAAGAGGCTACAGACGAGAAAAAACAGTTCTGGAGCCCAAGGCAATCCACAAGGCGATCAACACCACGTTTGATCCCTCAAAGCAGTACAACAATGACTTGGATCATTTTTGGATCCTCATTTTGAGATACGGACGAGCTCACTATCTCAATGAAAAAGAGCACCTAACTGTACTAGGTGAATGTGTAAGAGGACCAGCTTTGGCAACTTTTGAAAGCTGCAGAAAGAGGAAGCTGGACTTGAGACAGACAATGAATGAATTGACTGTGTTGTATGGCACCACAGTAACGATTAACGACTACAAGCAACAGTTGAACGACTTCCAGAGAGAGGCAAATGAGTCCATCAGAAAGTGCATGGTCAGATACACAGCCCTCCTGATGAAGACGAAACATGGAGTTCCAGAACAAGCCTGGATCCACACGGTTCCGCTCAAGCAGATGACGGCTCTCAAGCAGTTCATCACTGCCAAGACAAGAGCTTACATTGAGATGAAGGAGGCGAGAAATCAAGCAGAAGGCTCTTCAATGCTTCCGCTCGAGTACTGGATCAACAGGGTTGAAGAGTATGAAAATGCTCATCACCAAGTCCCTCAGAAGGACATGAAATCTGTAATTCTTACAGCAACGATGGCACCAGCATATTCTCACGATGAGCTTGAGCATAACGAAAAGCAGCTCAAGCACTTTAAAATAAATCATGCTTACAATCACGAATTGGACAGCAAGGTGAATAGGCTGGAACATCAAATTCAAGAACTTGCAGTCACATCAGCAGCGCCAAAATACAGCAAAAAAGAGTTCAACAAGAAGCCATATGATGTTGTAAAACATGCTCAAAAAGCTCGATATGTGGACAAGCCTGAGAAGAGAAGAGACAACAAAATGGAAGTGGATGAGTATAACCCCAGCTTTCAGCATCGCGCGGACAAAAAGGAAGGAGAACTTCCTCCCCCACTGATGCCAACTCAGGCTCCAACACCAGCAAAACAGGTCGAGCAACAACAACAGCAACAACAGCAATGGCCGAAAAAAGAATGGCAAGCAGGCCAAAAGAAAAACTATCAGGGCCAGAATAAAAATTATCAAGGCCAAAACAACAACAACAGAAACTGGCAACCCAACAACAACAACAAAGATTGGCAAAAAGACAAACCAAGGGCAAAAATTTTCAAAATCAATGGAAAATTTTANGGCAATCTTGANGAGATGGCTCACAACCCAAACTATGTCAAAAATTACCAAAATCAGCAACAGTCTTACAAAAATCAAAGACAACAACAACAGGTAAACAATGTTGGGATGGACAGNGACGANGATGACCCAAANGANGAGTCAGAAGAAGAAGAAGAAGAAATGGAGATCGAATCTGATCCCGAAATTGTTGAATTGGTGATGTCGGAAAACTAATATGTGCCCAGCCCCTGTCAAAGGCACATAAAAAAGTTTCGGACTTATCAAAATTAAAAGTTAGCCGAAAGGTTAAAGCAAGAATAGTTTCTAAAGCCTCTGAACAAGAGACAAGAAACCCACTTCAAGATCAAAACATTCCTTCGACAGGGGAAGATAAAATAAAACCAGTTTTGATCTATGAAGTAAATATTGCCACAGAAGCAAAATTAGTGTACATCGATCTAGAGATCAGCGGTTCACAAAATTCACCAAGTGAATTGAGAATGCCAATAAGAGCACTGCATGACAGCGGTTGTGCAAAAAGTGTGATGAGAACATCAACTTTTCTGCAATTGGCCAAAAGAGTAAAAATCGAATTGAAACAAAATAAAGTACCTACAGTGCTAGTCACTGCTACGGGGGCCCGTCAGCAAATAACAGGTCTTACAGACATTTTTGTTCATTTCGAAGGGCTCAATGGAACATCATTTGCATATGCAATGGAAGTTATGGTCCATCCAGATTTGAACCAAGACTTCTTATTGGGAAGAGATTTCTCAGGCTCTGAAGCCAAAGCATTTGAAACCAATGATCGCATATACCTAACGATTTGTCCTGAAAAAATGGACAGTAGTGCTGGAACAGTAAGTGACATGATTAGGCGAAAAATATTGTGTGACGTACCCTTAATCACAAAAGGTGCCGATCCAAAATTTGTTGCCACAAATCATACAACAATTATTCCACCACATTCAATGGTAGGCACTTCTTGCTCATTGCAAAAGTCACCTACACAGGAATATAAAATTCCATTTAATACAATAGGTTCAACAACCTACGAAGTATTAAATTCTACCTATCCAAAAATAAGTACAGCAAAAATGTTGTACCAGTATGAAAATCCAAATGAAATTTTCATACCTATCTACAACGAGTCTCACAGAGAGCTAATTTTGGAAAAAGGTACAACAGTAGCTGAAATTGAGATATGGAAAAGTGCTTATCAACATGAAGTGCACCATGTCAAATTAGTAGGTGAAAAGATGGATCACATAGAATGTAACAATACTACAGACATTCCTGATTTCATCGCTGACGACGAAGGCTTAAACGAAGAGGAGCAACAAGAAGCTTTTATGAAGTACATTAAGTTTGGCTACCATCACCCTTCGATGACCAAACAAGTGGAAGAAAAAGCTGCCTTGACCGAAATGTCATTGCAAAAAGTTGAACCATCTGAAAATAAAGATCTAGCTGATCAATTTGAAATTGACCATTTGTCAGTTCAAGCTCAAAAACACTTGAAAAAAGTGGTTAAAAAGCACAAAGACGCCTTCAGCAAACATCCTTTTGACTTAGGTAAAGCAAAAGGGATTCAAATGAAGATTCCTATCACTTCGGATGAACCACACATACAAAAATACATTCCTATACCTCATTCAATAAGGCCACAGGTCAGAGAAATTTTGGACCAATATGTGGAAAGAGGCATTATTAGAGAATGTGACGAACCGTCAGCTTTTTGTAGCAACATTTTAGTTGTGAAGAAAAAAGATGGCAAAAGTATTCGACTTTTGCTCGACGGAAGACTACTAAATAATTATACTAAAAGACTGCCAACAAATCTGGTCACTCAACTGGAAATTTTTGCTCACCTAGTGAACAAAAGATGGGTCACAACCATCGATTTGTCCGATGCATTTTACCAGATTGAATTGCACCCAGATTCACAACCATTGACAGCCTTTTACTCAGAAGCACATGGAAAAAGATATTGCTTCATGAGATGTCCACAAGGTCTGAGAAACAGCCCTTTACACCTAAAATTGGTAATGGACAGATTATTTAGTGACATGGCCAACGATGTCATTCATTATGCCGACGACATAATGATAGGTACAGAAGGCACAATCAGAGAGCATATTGAACGATTGGCGAAGGTGTTTGCAAAGCTAGAAGCTGGCAACATAAAAATAAGACCACAAAAAGTCAATATTGCGAGAGAAGAAATTGACTTCTTGGGTGTAGTATGGAAAAAGAACACAGTTTCCATACCTAAGGCAAGATTACAAGCCTTCAGGGAATTAAGTACACCTAACACGCCCAAAAAGCTCAAATCGGCACTGTGTGCACTAGGTTACTATAGACATTTTGTACCTAACTTTGCAGAAAGGTCTCATTACCTAATGTCTATGACAAACCTGCACCACAAACAATTTCAATGGAACGAAAACCATGAAGCATTGTTCAGAGACCTTATCGAAGGCATGTGCAACAATGCAATCAGGTACCTACCTGACCCAACAAAGCCCTATTATGTACAAACGGATGCTTCAGACTTTTGCGGAGCTGGAAAAGTGTTCCAAAAAGATGAGCATGGCAACGAAATGCCAATTTCATGCATCTCTCGTACATTCACTAAAACCGAAAGGGCTTACAGCACTGTTAAAAAAGAAGTTTTAGCACTGCTGTACACTTTGCGTACAATGGACTTCTTCCTTAGGTACGCAAACAAAATCATAATCTTGGTCGATGCACAAGCCATCTTGTACCTACGATTATGTAAAGAGGCATCAGGCATTTTACTTCGTTTTTCAATCGAGCTATCCAAATATGAAGCCGAAGTCATTCACGTTAAAGGTGAAAATAACGAAGTGGCCGATGTTCTAAGCAGACAACACAAGGACATAGACAAGCTCAAAGAAGAAGTAAAGCAGTCAAAGCCTATGTCAGAAAAGCAGGCAATTGAACTTTTAAATAAGCTCAAGATACCTAAAGACTATCACTTTTCAAAACAGGAAGTAGCCGACATGCTAGAGGCACCAAGCCTCCCAAACCCTGTTGACAAAAAGGCCAAAGAATCTGCTGCCAAGACTGGCATTAGAACAGTGAGCAACATGCCAAAAACACTTCACAATAGGAAAATAAAAATGCCTAGAGAAGTTAAAAATGCTCCTGGAGCTAAATTACCTACAATCAAGGTAAGAGTAAAACGTCCATCGAAAGGAGAGAAAGATAATGAAGAATGCAATCATATTGCACTCAACTGCAATCAAAATGAACCGATTTCATACCAAGATTTTTCTTCAATCTCTACAGCGATCCTAAAAGGTGCCCTGACTACAGCTCAATTTAAAGAGGCCCAAGCAACGGATCCATATTGTGCTAGAATCCTTGAAAAGGTGCACAAACTAAAGCACTATACCTTAATCAAAGGACTTCTTTTCTTTAAAACTAGAAAATGCACAAAGCTAATAATGCCCAATTCACTATTGGACATTATTATAAACGCAAAGCACTTNTCAGTGTTTGGNCTACATTTCTCCAAGACTAGAATTTTGCGGGACATNACTGCAAGATACCATGTACAGCATGCAGTATTACGCAAAAAGCTGCAAATGCTTAAGGAGAACTGCATCATATGTCAATTCAACATAACAGGCCAAAAAGACCATGAGCTGACAAAGACAGATTTTGTCTATGCACCACGTGTCACTTGGGCAATTGACATAATGCCAAACTTACCTACAACAGTAAGTGGCAATAAAAAAGCAATGCTTGCAGTAGACATGTTCACTGGCTACATCCAAGTATATGCAATGCCCGACAGAACTGCAAAAAGTCTCATAAAAGCGATCGATGAGTCAATTATTCGACCATTTACAGTACCTAAGTTCATTAGAGCTGATAATGAACCAGGCTTATGGACGGCGAACGAATTTTATGAGTACCTACAGCCCTTAGGAGTAAAATTCCTACCTACATCAGTAGGGTCACCTTGGGCCAATGGACATGCAGAAAGAAGTATTAGGACGATTAAAGACGCCCTAAGAAATTTTATCTTACAAGAAAAAATCACAGAAAATTGGGACAAATACATCAACCTTTTCACAGCTGCACACAATCAGTCAACGTCCATTTATGGTTATGCACCTGAAGAGTTGATGTTTGGTTACAAGAACCCGAGTCCCCACGATCTACTCCAATTCTGGCCAAACACAGCGGCCGAAATTAATTCTCAAGGGGATTACGCGGCCCAAATATTTCCATTAATTGAACAAAAAAGAATGGAAGCAAAGAGAAAAACTGACCAGAATAAAGAGAGAAATCGAAATTTCAAAAATGAGAGTAGAATCAAAAAAGAGTTCACAATTGGACAAATTGTGGCTTGTAGACAACTACAAGTATCTACAGGGCCTAATTCAGGCATGAAGCCTAGGCACACTGGTCCATATGCAGTGATTGCATTGATGAAGGACAAATGTTCTTGCATTATTGAAAGTCTGGCAACGGGCAATCAAAGCAAAGAGCATTATACAAATTTGATACCTATTAACTATCATCCTGATCATAACAGGGTTCATTCGACCTTCGACGAAGAGATTGAAACCATGATTGACAATTTGAAAAATAATAGGTACAACATTAAAGCAAGCACAAGACGTTTGCTTAAAATTCCGATCAGTACAGAAGCCGAAAGAGCTACACAAAACAGTTTGCAGAGCGATCCGACAACCAGTGATCCGGCCACACAGGCCCAGCAAAATGATGAAGACCAACGAAGCCAAATAGAGGCCGATCGAATAGATCAAGCCGAAGCTGGACCTTCAGGACTTCCACCTATAGCTAGTAGCTCAGGATCTGAATTTAATATAGGTTCAGAATCAGACTCGGATGCCAATTATAATTTCTTCAGATCAGAAGATGAAGAAATTAGTACCCAGGAATATTACGATTTTCAAGACGACGACATAGAGAGACAGAGAAAGGAAGAAGAGATATACGCACGAATGGAAGAGAGAGAAAGAAGAGAACCGGACTACACACAAGAGAGTGAAAGCGAAAGTGAAGACGAAAGGAAAAAGAAGAAAGTAAGGAAGAGACCTAAACAAAAGGACAAAGGAAAAGGAAAGGGAAAGTCCTCCAAGACAATAGCAAAAAAGAGAGAGAATGAGAATGAAGAAAATGAGACACCTGCAACAACAATGACAATAGAAAGAGAGAGAGAGCATGAGTATGAGACAACAATAGAAAGAGAGAGAGAGAGAGAAGTCAACACCATCCACCGCAATCGTCAACACATTCGAAATCACGATCAAGACATTCAACCTGACACGGACCAAGAAGCAGTTTCATATGTACGCGCGGACGAAGGAGGAGAAGAGGCAGACAGCGAGTCAGAAGGAGAAGGGTTATACCATGAACCAGCTGAACAAGTTGAAAGCAGATTGTACTCCATTATCGAGTGGTACAAAAACTACACAAGCCTACTGAAAGAGATGTTATTCAACGAGGGTTCATCAACATACTATACGTATGAAGAGGACGAATGAGTAAAAAGATAAGTACACTCATTTTAAAAATAAAATTAAAACTTATCATACGAGAACAAAAATTAAAAATCAAACTAAAAATTAAACTTAAAGGTTTCAAATTGTTGAAACACCCTGGCCTCAAATTGAGACCACTAAAATACGTGTGTATGTGAGCTCCTTAGAAAATGGACCACAACCACACGAACAAAAGAAATTGAATTTTCTATTGTTATGTCATAAAATTAGGGTCAAGACGATCAGTCGATTGCCCACCAGGGCAAGACGGGGACCCCACTCTCCGAGTAGGAGGGGGAAGGGTCAAATTGTGTCAACTTCTTGAATAGAAGCATGAACGGTGCCTACCTAAATTGGTCTCACGGTTAGGTAAATAAGGAAGGGGTAGGGGAGCAATTTACTGCTCGATTAACAATAGGTAAACAATAACAATAGGTAAACAATGACAATAGGTAACAAGATTTGTAACACCTGCACACGATTAAAACTGTGTGAGGGTGAAGAAAAAATGAAGAGGTTGACAGCAATCAAAAAGCCTCTCACCCCTACCCATTGGGGGTAGGTACAAATCTAAAAATAGCCTCTCACGGTTCTTAAAAATAAAATGAGACTGTAGGTAGGTACCAAAACGCATTTTAAAGCTTCATGATATTAAGTTACTTCAATGGCGAAGTATGAAATAATGAACAATTTACGGCTAATTGTTCGCTTAATATTCATGGGTTTTCTAATTGGAAGACATTTTCTATGTACAACTCCAAAGGTAATAGGGCAGTCACCCGACGACCTTCGAGTCCCATCTTTGCACAGTCAGGGCCTAGCTCTAATAAAAAAGTCTGTGTCTTAAGCTCTAGAAAAAAGGCAGATGGATGAGAAGTACAAGTGGGTACAAGTATCATGTACAGATGAAAAGAAAGACGTCAAAAAGTGTTTGATAAGATGGTGATATTAAATAGTCGCACAATAATTTTAGTTTTAGTATAAGCCATATCACTATCACAACATCATTTAACAACTCACAGCAAAAACTGTGGTTGTGCACACACCTCAGCAACAAACAGGTTGGTAGAGAGAGAGAGTGTCAAACGTGGATTCGTGCAGCTTACGGGTTCACACCATGACCGCACTTCCGAAGACGAAGGAGGGGCGGCCCCACACCCCCTGACACTCCCACTTTCTTACGTAGATAGGGACAATAGGAGATAAGGAGAAGGGGGAAGATATAGCCATACTCACACAGAAGAAGGGATAGACAGACATTACTCAAAATGTTACTAGGTACGTAGGCGCAAAAGGGAAAGATAGATAGAGTAGGTAGATAGGGACCCTCAGCGCAAATGAAGGAAGGGGTAACCATTTTTCGCACTGCTGCAGTGACGAAGTGGTGTGGTAGGCTCAATAGCACACCTGATCTCCAGCGATAAAAGAGCAAGCAACCAGATAGCACTCACCAGTTTGATTTCAAACGTGCGACATCTGAGACCTGCAGCGCCTCGACCTTCAACAACTTTTTTCTACACCAGAAAAATCTTAACAATTATCATCATGAGCGACGGTAAGACCAAAAACTATTTTGGACTTAGGCTAATTATTAGAATACAAGTAAGTATGACTTTAATGGGACTCGTTTCATTAAGTCAAGGGATACCTCAAGAGGTGGCTATCATTAAACCAAATCCAACTTTGCTCAGAGGTGGTCTGGTTTTCTCAATGGAAAACAAAGCCGGGCCGATTAATGTAAATCAAGACATCTATCAAGTGACAAGAACCGTTTCGACTGACAGCCTTGTGAGAGGGCTTCAAGCCACATTCGACGCATATTATCAGTACAGGGATCACTGCCAGAAAGTGGCAGAGTATGTACAGAGAGCAGGAAAGACAGAACCTGCCACCACCATGGCCCCAAAAGTCTACGACCACAGCGATCCCAAAGAGTGGGCCGGTCGACCATTGGGTGGATGGAAAATCATTCACACTACCCAAAAGCAGAAATTGCTAGATGCTCCAGCTATTTGTAAATCTAAAAATGGTAGATTACCAGAAATTAGAGATAAAGCACAAAAAGATAGACTTAGAGCATACATGTCAACATACAACATTTACCGATGTTTCGCCGGTGTCCAAATGGACAAGGATACTGGCGTATGGAGATACCAATCAGACATGGGTTTAGCAGAAGACAACCCAGTTATGTACGAAGCTTCCTATGGAGGTGATTGGGAAACTTGGGATCAAAAAGACTACTGGAAAAAGGACATTGTTCGAGCTCAAGCGGCAGCATATGCAGTAGTCTACGCCGACCCAGATGGAGACTTCAGAATGAGAATCCTCAAAAACAGCGACAGAGGAGGAATGGATCTTATCGTTTGTGAAGTTCCAGAAGAAGCTCCACAAAGTCCAGAAGTAGAAGAAAAGATGAGCATGATGATCATGATGGCTCACCATGCTTGCATCAGGGACGAACAGGCATTAAAAGATAAAACTGAAGGTCAAAAACGAGACATTGAACTGATGATGAAAATTAATTTTCACATCAATTCGACCAATTCAGTTTTGCCTATACTGGTTCCTAAAGGCTTCTACAACTGGGAGGATGATAAAAGAAAAAGAAGAAATCTTCCTCCCCACGATTATGAAAACATGTTCGAAAGAACAGATGGATCAAATTCCATACACACAGTTGAAAAAACTGTGGTCCTGAACAAGGACCAACCTCAGCACCAAAGGCAACTGCTTGAACAAAGCATAGCCCAGCCAAGTCAACAACCGAACCAAGACTTGGCTCACAAAGATCAGCTTGAACACCAAAGCCGATTGCAACAAAGAGACCTTCCCATAAGTTCTGGAGATTGGGACAGGTTAATGAGAGACAAAAGAGCTGCTCCAGCAGGCCTCCCACTCATGGTGGCAGGTGGAGCTGCAAACGTCATCTATTCGATGATAGAAGGAGGAGCCCCATTGTCATGGACAGGAGACATGATTGGATCCATCTTTGGATGGGCCTCTTCAGCAGAGGTCAAGACATTGAAGAAGACCATGACAGACCAAGGTAAAACTTTGGCGGCTCTCCAATTTAACCAAGCTCAAATTGACAAAGTTGTTTCCAACGTAATAAGCGAAGTTGAAAACACCACAAAAGAGCTCATCCACATTGTGTTGTCAACTCAAGTTGGCATGGCCATGAAAGCTGCAGAAGAAGATCTCAAGAGCATCAATCGACAGCTGACCACCAACAATGACATCACAATCCTTAGATTTGCAAACATTCTGACATCCACAAGATCAGGCAAAGCTTCACCATTTGTGATCACGAATGAGGAGCTTGAGGAGCTGGCAAAAAGAGCAAAAGAAGAGAAAGACATCATTTTGGACATCGATTTAAACAACATTCGGGTTATGATGACATTAATCGATAATGACATTCAAATTTTCTTTGACATACCTGCAAAGAATGAAGATCGATTGTTCACTTTCTACAAAATCACTCCTTTGCCACATTTTCAAGAAAATGCCACTCTTGTGCCAAAAATTGATGCAAATTACATAGCAATCTCAGTAGCAAATTCTGAGTACCATACTGTAGACACTGATGAATTCAACCGATGCACTGACACTCCTCATCAATGTAGAGTAGCCAGTCCAGTCATTCCTCTAACAGATGATGCACATTGTGTCATTAAGACTTACATAACGTCACAAATTTCATGTGTTTTGGAGGAGACGAACATTCCAAGAAGGCCATTTATTCGATCAATTGGTAACCACACAATCTTTTCAGTACCAGAGGCTACCAATATTTTCATTAAATGCAACAACCCTTGGACGGTAGGCCACAACCAGGATACGAACACTGTTCTTAAAGGTATGGGGGACTTAACCTTCAGACCAGGGTGCCAAATTACCCTTCCAGATGGAGCCAAATGGGACACCCCGGACATTTATCCACAGGTTCAAATGAAGCAAAATATGCCCCTCTATTCACCTTACAACACCCTACCAATGGCCACAAACGTTACGGTTGAATATTTCAAAAAGACAGACCTACAACAACCACAAATCATCTACATTCAACAACATGTCCAAGAAGAAGAAGATTTGGACACAGTCAAGGAATTGGTGACAGAAGCATTCACCAATAAAAATACTTTGATCCCATTTATGATGCGAACAAGTGCAACAATAGCCACAATTATTGTAGCTGCGTTGTTAACACTATGCATGTACGTATCGTGCAGAGTCCATTGCTCAGGATCAAAATGGCTGCCTTGTATTAAGCCATTCCCAGAGCCGG
>BS_KBA_SWE02_21mDRAFT_10000781_pt1 | contig 12074 bp, 10 predicted proteins | sample BalSeasSWE02_21m_FD_9196 | JGI IMG/M metagenome (IMG submission 9196)
CGAACCATTTTTACCGGGTTATGTTGACAGGATTTACGTGATTTTCAGGATACTTATAACCTTTTTATTTTATCCCGTTAATCCTGTTGATCCTGTCAGAGAATTGAGGTCTGGAAGATGGAAAGACAGGCGTTTTTTATACCGACATTGATGGGGGAAATATATGGCAAGAGGGAACATCGCCTTACGGTATTCAAATTTATAGTTCATCTTATCCAGCAGGAAAGAGAATAAATGTGGAAGCTAATGAAGATAAACTCCAAGTTCAGCTACAAAGTTTTGCAGATAGCGGTGTATTTGACGAATATTTAAAATAGAATGGGGAGAGGGACATCCAGAAAGTAATAAAATTGAGAACTTTCCCTTTAGCATTTATCAAGCTTATGGGGCTTCCACTTTTTCTTTAGCATGGGATTTTTATAATTTTATGGACGTCCCCCGATTCACAAAACAAGACCGTTTTCTTTGTCGACGAAAACGCACTGGTCGCCTGCTTCGATACCGGTGTGAATGAGGAGCTGGTTAAGGAACTGGCCGGGTTCAGGCCTTTGCGTGTGGTCTTCCGCGATAACGGGTTTGTATCCGATTCCGTCAAAATCAATGTGGAGCAGATCTTCAAACAGTTGTCGCCGGGGACGGAGGTGAAGGCGATATGAAGCGAAAAGTGAGCAAAAACCACGAAACGAAATCCCGCAAAAGCGAGTTGTTTATCGTTCGCTCGTCGGCGGCGGAATATCTGACTTTTGTTGCCGCCGCGGGTACGGGGGGCATAGAAGCGGTTTACGCCGATGAAAACATCTGGCTGACCCAGAAAATGATGGGGATTCTTTATGACGTCGAGACTCATACGATCAACTATCACCTGAAGAAGGTGTTCGCCGACAGCGAGTTGCAGGAGGAATCAGTTACTCGAAAATTTCGAATAACTGCCGCCGACGGCAAAAGCTACGATACCAAGCACTACAACCTCGCTGCTATCATCGCCGTCGGCTACAAGGTCAACTCCGAACGCGCCGTTCAGTTCCGAAAATGGGCCACCCGCATCATCGAGGAGTTCACCATAAAGGGTTTCGCGATGGATGACGAGCGCCTCAAGAGCGGCGGATCCATCCTCAGCGACCAGTATTTTGAAGAACAGTTGCAGCGCATTCGGGAAATCCGCCTTTCCGAGCGCAAATTCTATCAGAAAATCACGGACATCTACGCCACTGCCATGGATTATGACTTCACGGCGCAAGCGACAAAACGTTTTTTTGCCACCGTGCAGAACAAGCTGCACTGGGCTATACACGGCCAGACAGCGGCGGAAGTCATTTATATCCGGGCGGATGCCGAAAAAAGCAACATGGGGCTGACCACGTGGAAGGATGTTCCCGGAGGGAAAATACAAAAATTCGATGCCACCGTGGCCAAGAACTATCTGACCGAGCACGAAATGGCACAACTGGCGAGACTGGTTGCGGCCTATCTGGACGTTGCGGAAGACATGGCGCTACGCAAGATTCCCATGACCATGCAGGATTGGGAAAGTCGCCTGAATCGCTTCATCGAGGTCACGGACCGCAAAATTTTGCAGGATGCGGGAAAAGTGACCGCGGAGATCGCCAGGGCCCATGCCGAAAGCGAATTCGAAAAATACCGTATCGTTCAGGACCGGCTGTTTGAAAGCGATTTCGACAGAATCGTGAAACAGATCGAAACCGCCACGAAAAAAAATCGGGGAGAATCTGTGACATCTGGTGACGAAAAGGCAGGTGACGAATGAAACTGAAATTTAAGATCCAGCCCTTTCAGACGAGCGCGGTCGAATCCGTTGTTGACTGTTTCGCGGGCCAGGTCAATTCAGACGGCATCGCTTACAGGATTGATCCGGGGATAATAAAAGACAAATTCGGTCAAGATCAATCGACTCTCTTAGAATATCAGGGCTTTAAAAATGCAGATGTGCAGATAACTGGTACGCAGCTTATTGAAAATATCCATGCCGTGCAGAAAAGACAAAATCTGCCTTTATCCGACAAACTGGTGACCAGCGCCGGCTGCAAGATCAATCTCGATGTGGAAATGGAAACCGGCACCGGCAAAACCTATTGTTACATCAAGAGTATCTTCGAGATGAACAAGCGCTATGGCTGGAGCAAATTCATCGTTGTAGTGCCCAGTATCGCAATCCGCGAAGGTGTTTACAAATCGCTTAAAATCACCGCAGAGCACTTCACCGAGAGCTACGGCAAGAAAGTCCGCTTTTTCATCTACAACTCCAAGCAGTTGCACCATCTGGAGAGCTACTCGTCAGATGCGGGCATCAACGTCATGGTCATCAATATCCAGGCCTTTAACGCCACGGGCAAGGATAATCGCCGCATTTATGACGAGCTGGACGATTTTCAGTCTCGCCGCCCCATCGATGTCATCAGCAGCAACCGCCCCATTGTGATTCTGGACGAGCCTCAGAAAATGGAGGGCACCAAGACGCTGGAGGCGTTGGCCAAGTTCAACCCGCTGATGATCCTGCGCTACTCGGCCACGCATCGCACCACCCACAACAAGATCCATCGCCTTGATGCGCTGGATGCCTATAACCAGAAGCTGGTGAAGAAGATCGCGGTTCGCGGCATTGCTGTGAAAGGCCTGGCCGGGACCAATGCCTACCTCTATCTGGAATCGGTCGAAATTTCGAAGAAGGCGCCGGTGGCCCGTATCGAGATGGAAGTACGCCAGGGCAATGGGATCAAGCGTACCGTGAAACGGCTTGAAAAGGGTAAAGACCTCTTTATTGAGTCAAAGGAGCTGGACCAGTATCGCGGCTTTGTCATTGCACAGATTGACGGCAACAAAGACACAGTGGAATTCACCAACGGGCATGTACTGACGGCCGGTGATGCAACCGGCGATGTGTCCGAATCGACCATGCGGAGGATCCAAATCCGCGAGGCTATCAGGTCGCATCTGGAGAAAGAAAAACAGCTTTTTTCCCAGGGAATCAAAGTCCTCTCTCTGTTCTTCATCGATCAGGTACCCATTGTGGCATTAATCAGAATGTAAAATTCGCACAGAATGTTTGATCGAATTATAGTGCTCTGAACCGTTTGGGAAACTTTTATTACGATTATGTGATTACCGACTCCAAGGTGGAGAAGGATTTCGTCAAAGAGCTGGACACCAGCAAAGAGGTAGTGGTTTACGCAAAACTGCCCCGTGGTTTTCTGATCCCCACGCCTGTCGGCGACTACAACCCCGACTGGGCTGTTTCTTTTAAAGAAGGTTCGGTCAAGCACATCTACTTCGTGGCGGAAACAAAGGGGTCGATGTCTACCATGGAGCTGCGAGCCATCGAGCATACTAAGATCGAATGCGCCCGCAAATTCTTCGAGGAGATCAACCGCAAAATCGACCCTGAACACGTGAAGTATGACGTGGTGGATAGCTACGGGAAGTTGATGGAGATTGTCGGGATGAGAGGGGCATCGTTATGAGTTCGGAGACCGTAATACGCCCTATTCCTTGCAATATCTTAATTCCCCGGAGATTCTTGGCGCGACCGCCGGAATGAATCTCGATTGCCCGTCGGCACTCACAGTCTGGATTGTTGCTCATCAGGTCCGCATTAAAATGTTTGCCTCCAATTGGAAATATTCATGCAAGTGATTAATTTCGCAATGACTTGACGTCACTTGGCCATTTTCTCTTGAAAATACTGATTTGGTACAATATGATCAGGCTAAATTGGCTGGTTCAGAAGGTTTTTTACAAAAATAGAATCCGAGACAAAAAAGAATTGACAGCAACTGGGAATTCTGGAAAGCTGCCTGAAAACAGGAAGGATTTTAGATATGCCGAAATTCAAAATAATTAAGCTGTTGGCATCCGTTTTTACCCCGGACCTCAATATATCCAATTCTTTGAGAGTTGCAAATGCTGTCGTCGATCTTTTGGGAAAATATGTTGGTGAAGAACCTACCATTTTGCCCATCCAACAGAATGCACCTCCAGAGATTCCGCGAATCTTATTCGAATCGGCAGAGAAAGACTGGGTACTGAATATATCTGCAGCTCGTTCAAATCTCTTTTATCATAAAGATCCGTTTTCTACGGATGCAGGAGTACGTGAAGCAGAATTCGCTTCAGTTGCATCGAGGTTTTTCCCAGAGTTCCTGGAAATCATTGGTTCTCGGATTCAACGAATCGCTTTCGTAAGCGAGAAATTGTCGAAGCAAGATGATGCCTTAGACTATGTTCAGAAGAGATTCTGCAATAAGGAGCAGACAACAGAAGGCCGCCCATTTTTTGGCGCAGATAGTTTTGAAATCCATTCTTTGAAAAAATACACATGGGAAGGCTTTGATATCAATTCCTGGGTAAGAACAAAAGTTAGATGGATAAAAACGAAAGACGGAGAATCGGTGCCCGCTATTTTGCTCACCAATGATCTAAATACTTTTTCTGTGGACGAGGCGAAGGATCAACAATTTTCAAGAGAAGAGATAGCGCGCTTTTTCGACAAGATCCCCGAAGAGCTTCAAAAAATTATTCAGTTGTATTTCGATTAAGTATTTGCGGAGGAACAAAATGCCCCAAGCATTAGCTTTAGGATCTTTAGTGCCTGAATTTGAGTTCTACGATTGGTTTGTTTCCCCTGCTGATTCCGGAGAAGACAATCCTATCGAAAATGTTGATTCCATTTACGATCAGGGATTATGTTCTGCAAATGTAATACTGCAATATCAACAGGCAACATTGGGTGGGAAATCGAGGGACGTAATGGTGGGCGTATCCTTGGCTACAACAAGTGATATTCCTCTTCTGAAGCTGGCTAAAATTTTGGAAGATCACGAGCCTATAAATTTGGATAAAAATAACGCAGATGATTATGGCGATGAAGATCCCCAATTTATTGAGGCACAAGTCCAGAGATCTGTAGAAAAGAAGCGATCTTTATATAAGGACATATATAGGATATATCGTGAATGCTCTGAGCCGGATTGGGATGGGTATGATGCAATCCCCGTTTCTGAAAGCACTTTTTCCAAAGCACAGAAATTAGTTAATCTGCTTCCTATTAATTTACCTCTGCCTGAAGTTATGCCGGAGCCCACAGGGGAAATCGCGTTTGAATGGTACCAGGACAAGAAACATGTTTTCGTTGCCAGCGTGGGAGATGAAAACGTGATTTCCTACGCAGGGCTGTTCGGCAATTACAGCCAAACTCATGGTTCCGAATATTTTGCCGAGCGAATTCCAGCATTACTTACCAGCTACATCTCGCGTGCATTCCACTGATGGATGCTTTCTTGGAAGAAAATATTTCCGGTAATGAGCCGGCGTGCCGATTCATTACGGGAAAAGATTATTACAGAACGTCTGACGGAACAGTTAGGCACAATGCTTTTATGCAGAACAGAGAAGGCGAGGCCTCCGTCTATAGAATCATAGACTTGATGGACGATGAAATTTTCGAAATAGGACGCCTTTTTGTGGCTGAAAAGAAGGGAAAACCTTTGAAAGGAAGGGCGGATATACGAGTTGCAAAAATCCTGGAAAATAAGCTAAGGGTTGATTCGCAACCCGACCCCCACCCAAGGCATGCCAATATCGTCGGCTGGCCTGAAGATAAATCAGAGATTAAAGTTCTTGCACTACAGCTCGCCGCAAACGCCACACTTGCACTCATTAAGCACGATTAGCGATTTCAGCAAAAACAAAGCAGAAGAAGGAATGAGGGGACGTCAGGGGGGTCTTGATTTATTGACTTCCGACAGTGCTGACGCGCTCCTACGTAACAAAGAACCGTACGTGCTTTCGCGATGCTGAAAACTTTACTTCCAGATTTGAGGCCTTCTATTTCCAGACCGAAATGACCGGCGACTCTTTCCAACAATTGGTGCAGATCTATTCCCCCCTGCCTCAGCAGGGACCTCTTCTCCCGATCCTCGTCCTCCTGGAAATGACACCTCTCTCGATTCATTGAATGATTACGTGATGGAGCACCCTGGAGCGTCTATTCGTGAATGATGCGGCATTATTCCGGCATTTGGGCAAACATTTTTTTTACAAGCCTCTCCACTTCGTCCAATTTCTGGTCGGGAAGCCTTGTAATGTTATTGGATAATTCCATTTTCCTGATTGCGCTGGATTGCATGGTAAGCTCCTTTGTCTACGGGCAATACTCGCAGAATGTGCAGTTAATCAAATCCTTCTGATCAGTAAAACGTCATATGATCCAAAACTGCACACTTGCTCATTCCTAACCTGATAACCCATCAAACTTACCGAGCTCTTAGCGCTTTCTTGTCAATCTTTCCAACCGAAGTCAGCGGCAAAGCCTCCCTTATTTCGACCTCTTTGGGAACTTCATAGGGCGCCAGCTTTTCTCTGGCAAACGCTATCACACTCTCTTTCAGGGCCGCTTCATTCCCGTCAAATTCGTACGCGGGATCAATCGTCATAAATGCCTTTACAATCTCGGAACCCGGTCTCCGGACATCCGGCTTCCCGATCAGCGCGACCATCGCGACGGCAGGATGGCCGGAGAGTGTGTCTTCCACCTTCTTTGAATAGACGTTGAAACCACCCACAAGGATCATATCCTTCAGCCGGTCAACGATGGTAAGATAACCCTGCTCGTCATATACCGCAACGTCCCCGGTGCGCAGATACCCGTCAGCGGTAAAACTCTCTTTTGTGGCTTCAGGCCTCTTGAAATAGCCTTTCATGACCTGAGGCCCTTTGACGCAGATTTCGCCGGCTTTTCCTATGGGAACCTCGTAACCGCTCTCCGGATCGATAAGTTTGATATCCGTATTGAGCAGGGGCAGCCCGATGGACCCTAATTTCTTTTCATTCCGGGCCGGGTTGGCCGTAGTCAAAGGGGACGTTTCCGTCATGCCGTAAACCTCCAGGAGTTTACCCTGGCCCACAATCTCCTCCAGCTCCCTCTGAGACTCTTCGGGAAAAGGAGAGGCCCCGGATATGCAAAGCTTCAGGCTGGAGTGATCCAGCGCCCTGAATTTCGGGTTCATGATCAGCATTTGATAGAGAGAAGGAACGTTTGCCAGCAGAGATGGCCTGAATTTTTTTATCTCCGCGCATATGTGATCCGTGTCTCTGGGGTTTGGAATCAACACCTGGGTAAGCCCCATATAAATACAATTGACATTAACGATCAGTCCCGCAGTGTGGAAAAACGGGAAACCGGACAGCGATACACTCTTGTCCCACTCTATGACCCCTCCGACCCATTTTCCCCAGATAAGAAGATCGGCCACCACATTCCGATGCGTCAGCATGGCGCCTTTGGGTTCCCCTGTAGTCCCGCCCGTGTACTGGATATAGGCGAGATCATCTGGTGAGATCTCGATTGCGGGAAGGGAATCTGAAAACTTATTGGTCTTGATAACCTGTTCAAAACGGTACACGGTTTTGCCTTCAAGAGCGGTTACTTTTCCCGAAGGAATCTTGCCGATCAGTTTGCCTATCATTCTCTTTATTGCGGGCAGGAAACCGCCTACGCTTGCGGCCACTACNAGCTTAAGATCCGGCAGATCCTGCTCGATATTNACCAGCCTGCCGGAGAAAATCGCATCAAGGGTAACGAGCCCCTTGGCTTCCGAATCCTTGAGTTGATAGGCCATCTCATCAACAGACAGAAGCGGTGATACCCCTGAAACGACACAGCCTGCCTTCAGTGTTCCCAGCCACGCAATGATATATTCGGGAATATTTGGCAGATTGATGCCGACCACATCGCCTTTTTCAAAACCTTTTTCAAGGAGCATGTGGGCAAATCGGTTTGAATACAGGTCCAGTTGCTCAAAGGTGACGGAAACCCCCATATATATAAAGGCAGCCCGCCGGGGACAGTCCCTGAAAGTCGGTCGAACAAGGTCGAGGTATGCCGTCTCCCACATTTGTGGATCAAGGGAAATGATCCCTTCATCGTAGGATTTTTCCCAGAACTTTCGTTCGAAACCCCTTAGATCTCCATTTTCACGCATCTTACACCTCCCTATCCGGGTAGAACGGTATGAAGAATTATGTTTTTATAGTGGCAATGAAAGTCGGTTTATAACTCAGCGTTCAATTTTAGAGTAGAGTACGAAAGTAAATAATTTCAGGATGAAACCGTGAATGGTTCTTTTCGCTGAACGATTTGTTTACAGGTGTCAGATCGCGATAGAAGAAATATACTGCCGTTTACAGGTCAACGCTTTTACGGATAAAGGGAAAATCTCGTATTGTCAATAAATTTCGTTTGAAACTGGAAACCCCATGGAATAGATGTACCGTATGAAGCTGAATCAGGCCGAGTCCGTTCGCTTGGCATCTGTGGTGTCGCCGGTCGTAAAACCGGGAAAATCCCTGCTTGATCTCTTTTACGAGCATTGCTGTGCCGGGGCCTTTTTTATTGTGTTTTTTTTCTGCAATTGCGACTATGAATTGTTGAACATGATCCGAAGAGGTACGGCGCATCCTGCTCTTGCATCTTGGCTCCGCCGACAACCCGGTCGCATCAACCCCTCGTTCGGAACCGTAGCGGTTGAAACTGACTAAAGTGATCTAAAGTGACTAAAATGACTAAAGCGGTATCTTATTCAAGAACCCTGGCAGGAATGTAGTCACGATGCCTTTTTTGCTGCCGTATCCTGGATGGACCTTCACCGACCGTGGATAGGACCTTCTATGCCGGTACAACGAACAACACGGGGTTCCCTCTGTCCTTTCCGTACCGGCATAGAAGGTCCGGCGCTTCCACAGAAATCGGATGCGGCAGCAAAAAAGACATCGTGACGGAATGGATTTGCTGAATCTGAAGTGTAGTGCCAGGGAATTTGAAAGGGAGGCTTTATGACAGATAGGCCCGCACGGACATTCCGAAAGGATATTATCGCCCCGGACTCCTTTGTTGTGACCCTGGAACTGGTTCCGGGTGAGCAGTCCAGAGGCCGCTCCGTCGACACGGTGATGGCCATTGCGGAAAGCGCTCTCGCGGACGGCAGGATTTCAGCCGTGAGCATCACGGACAATCCCGGTGGCCACCCGTCCCTGAGCCCGGATGTTCTGGGACAGGAGATCATCAGAAAGGGCATGGATGTGATTGTCCACTTCACTTGCCGGGACCAGAATCGGGTCGGACTTGAGAGCCGCGCCCTCCAGTTGGGACATATGGGAATCCGCAATATCCTTGCCCTCACAGGTGATTTTTCAGGAGAAGGGTTTGCCGGAAAAGGCGCCCCGGTGTTTGATCTGGATTCCGTCAGCCTTCTTGTCATGCTTGAAATGATGGGTAGAGGTACATTGGCCTCGGATGATCAGGAAAATTTTTTTGTGGGATGCGCGGTTTCCCCGTTCAAACAGACAGAGGAAGAAGGGTTTTGCCAATACGCCAAGATGCGGAAAAAAGCCTCGGCTTCGGCCCGCTTCATCATTACCCAGCTGGGTTATGATGTTCGTAAATTCCATGAATTGTGCTGTATTCAAAGAGATTGGGACATACAGATCCCTACCCTCGGATCGGTGTATGTCCTGACGCCCGGGGCGGCTAAATTCATGGCAACGGGACAGGCGCCAGGCGTTGTGGTCACCCCTGAACTTTTGAAAAAGGTGCAGGGGGAATGGCAAGATAAAAAGAAAGGACATCCGGCAGCCGTTGAGCGTTCCGCCAGGCTGGCAGTGGTTCTCAAGGGCCTGGGATACAAAGGGGTCCATTTCGGAGGCATCAACCGAAACTTTGAACCCCTTGCACAAATTCTGGATCGTATGGAGCAGTTGAAGGACCGGTGGCGGGACTTTGTTCCGGAGTTTGATTTCCCCCAAAAGAACGGTTTTTACCGGTATGTTCAAGATCCGGAAACCGGACTTTGCGGCAAAGAGATAAATCCTTCAAAAATCAGGATATCATCAGGAGAAAGAATTCTTTTTGGATTGTATCGAGAGGTTCACCGGACGTTTTTCCGTCACGATGCGCTGTTTGCCTCCGCATATAGGGATCTCTGTATCAAGCTTGAAAAGCGCCCCTTTGGGTACTTTTTCACCAAAACCATGGAGGACATTTCCAAAAAAATGCTCTTCTCGTGCCGGGAGTGCGGGGATTGCAGCCTTCAACATCTGGCGTTTTTCTGCCCCGAATCCCAATGCCCCAAACATACGCGAAACGGTCCCTGTGGCGGGAGCCGGGACAGTCGGTGTGAAGTGCGCCCGGACCGGCACTGTGTGTGGTTTAAGGCCTACAGGCGTTGGGCGGCAATCGGCCGGCCGGATAAAATCTACCAGGGATTTATCCCACCCCGCAAATGGGAACTGGACCAGACCTCCTCGTGGATCAATTTTCACCTTGGCAAAGATCACCAGGGATCGCCTTCCTTGAAAATGCCCACGGATCAAAAAACTCATGGATAAAAAGAAGGGTTTTCTGTTAGCGGCCGCAGCATTTGTTTTCTGGGGGTTAACTCCTTTCTATTTCAAAGCTCTTTCGAGAGTTTTGCCCATGGAGACGGTATCCCATCGCATTGTCTGGTCCGCTCTCCTGTTGGCCCTTCTGCTGATGATAACCAACAGGAAGTTTTTCGGCAATGTCATAAACGAAATAAGGACACATGGCTGGGCATTGGGAGTCGGCGCCCTCCTTCTTACCGTCAACTGGCTGACCTACATTTACGCCGTCGTAACAGGGCAAATTCTTGAAGCAAGCCTCGGGTATTTCATCAATCCTCTTGTCAATGTGGCGCTCGCAGCCATCTTTCTCAGTGAAAGACTCTCGCGGATTCAAAAGATTGCCGTATTGCTTGCCGCCATCGGCGTGATTCAGGAGGTTTTTCGATTCGGACAATTTCCCACATTAGCCATCATTATGGCCGGGTCATTTGGAATCTACGGTCTGATCCGGAAAAAAGCGAATATCGGCGGCAGTGAAGGATTGCTGATTGAGACGCTGTTGCTTTTTCCATTTGCGCTCGGTTACCTGTTTTACCTGAGCCGACACGGACGTCTTGCATTCCTGAGCCATGACATCTTAACCACCTGTTTATTGCTTGCCGCGGGACTTGTCACCACACTTCCGCTCATCTGGTTTATCAGTGCCTCAAAAAAACTCCGCTACTCCACTATCGGCATGATGCAATATATTGCTCCCACGCTCATAGGCATCCTGGGCTATTGGGTTTACAAGGAAGATTTTCCCCCGGGGAGATTGCTTACCTTCGCACTGGTGTGGTTCGGACTGTTGTTGGTTGTCCTCGAAAACCTTTATCAAACGCGAAGCAGAAAATATGGTTTGAGATGTTGACTCAGACGTGGGTATAAGGAATATTAGTAAAGGAGGCTCATCGCGGATCAGCCTGAAAAATCGTTTCTTCCGAAACCGAGGTTCCAGGTTTCAGGTTTCGGGTGTCAGGAAAGAAGAGCATCGGAAACCCTGCCTGAACACTGACACCTGACACCTGGCGCCTGAACAAGGGCTATCTGACGCCAAACCATGCTATCACCTAAATCCGCGATGAATCGACCAATTTATANCTCTTATGGAGAAATCATGAAAATTGTCCTGATTTCCATGCCGGATGTGGCGCCGGTCATTATGCATGAATCCGCCTTTCATATGCCCAACCTGGGACTTGCCAGCATCGCCGCCGGTGTGGATAAAGAAAATGAGGTTTTCATTATCGACCTGATCCGCAAACGGCGACAAATCCGGCGTTACCTCACACGCCGCTTGCTAAAAATCCAACCCGATCTGGTGGGTTTTTCGTCCATGACCTGGCAGTATGCTACCTGCGTGAAGCTGATCAAGCTGATCAAGACAGTCCTCCCCCGCACAAAAGTGGTGGTGGGCGGTTATCACGCGACCCTCATGTACGAAGAGATCTCCGCCGGCCCGGAAGCCCGGTGGATTGATTTCCTCATTCGCGGAGAGGGTGAAGAAGCCTTCAAGCGACTGGTACGGGCATTGGAAGGAAAAGATCGGNTTGAGGACATCCCATCTTTATCCTACAAAAAAGACGGCGAATTTGTTCACAACCCCAAAGGAGCGTCTCTTGACCTGACCCGATTGAAACTTCCCATCCGCGACAAAAGGCGCT
>BS_KBA_SWE02_21mDRAFT_10000782_pt1 | contig 12067 bp, 6 predicted proteins | sample BalSeasSWE02_21m_FD_9196 | JGI IMG/M metagenome (IMG submission 9196)
GGTGTGGCGGCGGTCGCAATGTTGATCTGGTACGAGGGCCCATTGCTTCAATACGGCGATTTTGCACCGCTGGTACCTGAAGTTAACCGGTTCATTCTGGTCATGGTGATTGTTGTCGGCTTTGCCTTATACTCGGCGTTCATGGTATGGCGTGCCAAGAAAAAAGACGCAGCGATATCAGGTGACCTCGCTGCGTCCGGCGCAAGCGCGGATCCAAACGACGCACAGTCCGGTGAAGAACTGGCGACCCTTAAAACGACTTTCGACGAAGCCTTAAAGGCCTTGAAGAAGAGCAATGTTGGCGGCAAAAAGGTCAGCTCAATCTACCAGTTGCCCTGGTACATTATCATAGGCCCACCCGGGTCGGGTAAGACCACCCTACTGGTCAATTCCGGCCTGAGATTCCCGTTGGCCGACAAGATGGGCCTGTCGAAAGTACAGGGCATCGGCGGCACGCGCAATTGTGACTGGTGGTTTACCGACGAGGCAGTAATGATCGACACTGCCGGACGTTATACCACCCAGGACAGTAACGAAAAGGTCGACAACAAGGCCTGGTTTGGTTTCCTTGACCTGTTGAAAAAACATCGCAGAAGACGCCCGATAAACGGCATTATTCTTGCCATCAGCATGGAAGAACTGGCCCGTCAAAGCAGTGTCGAGCGTGAACGAAACGCCGCAGCCATCGCCAATCGTATCCAGGAATTATACGAACGTCTTGGTGTCCGCTTCCCGATCTACCTTATGTTTACCAAGTGTGACCTGATGGCGGGTTTCATGGAGTTCTTTGGTGATCTGGATCGGAACGATCGCGCCCAGGTTTGGGGTTTTACTTTTGGCTTGAAAGATGATCCGATTGAAAGATTTAGTGATGAGTTCGGTATTTTGCAGAGCCAGCTGGAAACCCGCCTGGTTCAGCGTTTGCAGGATGAACGGGACGTTAGCCGGCGCGAATTGATCTACAACTTCCCAAGTCAAATGAGTGCGACCCGCGAGAGCGTTGACGAATTCCTGCAACGGGTGTTCAAACCGAGTCGCTATACAAGCAAGCAGATGTTACGCGGTGTCTACTTTACCAGTGGTACCCAGGAAGGTACGCCTTTTAACCGCATCATGAGCCAGCTTGCGCATAATTTCAGCCTGAGCAGGGCAGCCACACAAAGCACTCCATCCAAGGGTAAGAGTTATTTCATCGAGGAACTGATGACCAAGGTCATTTTCGGTGAATCAGGAATAGCTGGCTCTAATCTGAAGGCTGAACGGGTATATGGTCTGGCTAGAAAATCCGGTCTGGTCTTACTCATTGCACTGCCAATCTTATTGAACCTGGGTTGGTGGATGAGTCATAGCAAAAACAAAGCGGTTGCATTGGATATTGATCTGGCCGCTGACACTATTGAAGAACAGGTCAAGTCGCTATCACCTCAAAACACTTCGATGCAGGCTGTGTTGCCCTTGTTAAATGCGACTCGAGAGATGCCACTTGGTTACGCCTTTCAGGATGACTCAGTACCTTTTAGCCAACGGTTGGGTCTCCACCAGGGTAAACGCCTTGGAGAAAACGGCACCATTCCTGCGTATCAACGTGTTCTGGAAAATGCCTTCCTGCCCCGCCTGATGGTGCGTATGGAACAGGTATTGAAAACCAGCATGAATGATCCTGATCAGACCTACCAGGTATTAAAAGCCTATCTGATGCTCGGAAACCCCGACCACATGGATACCGCATTCGTCGCAGATTGGGTACGCCAGGACTGGGAGGCGAACCAATCCCGGGTTATGAGTGCGGAACAATTGGAACAACTCAACGGGCATTTGGATGCCTTGCTTGAAATAGAACCACTCACCCTGCCCTATGATCTTGATAACAACCTGGTTATGACCGCCCGTGACATGCTCTCCAGAACGACGATGGGTGAACGTATTTATGCCATTATCAAGTCGGAACATCAAAATGAGGGCAAGGCTTTCACTATTCCATCGGCTGCAGGCAGAGATGGGGCCAAGGTCTTCATTCGTTCCAGTGGCCTGCCCCTTAACCAGGGCATACCTGCCTTCTATTCGCCCGAGGGTTACCAGCAGATGTATCTGCCGGCGGAGGCGAACATTATCACGGATATGGCAGATGAATCCTGGATCTTCGCGACCGAGGCAAGTGGCTCCGAGCAGGTTAGCCAGACCGAGTTAATCAATTCAATCCGACGCTTGTATTTCGAGGATTACACCGAACACTGGGTTACGTTCCTGGAAGACGTGCGCATCCGGCCCTTTAGCAGCATGCCACAGGCGGCTGAGATTCTGCAGATATTGACCAGTGATGACTCACCATTGCGTCTGTTCCTGGTTAATGTTTCAAACGCAACACGACTTGCGCCTGAAGAAAAGGTCGTTGATGAAGAGGATACAGGTACTTCCCTCAGGGACCGCATAAGTTCAATTTTCAAGTCCGAAACGGACAATGGTTCGATGTTACTGGACCCTGTTTTGGTTGACCGGAGTTTTTCCAGTCTGCATAGACTCGCCACTGCGCGCGACGGTGCGCCATCCCCGCTTGACAGTCTGTTAGGCGACTTGCAGGAGTTGTATCTGTACATCGATCAATTGGCAAGCAGCTCGAATGACCAGTTATTAGCCGGTTTACAGAGCCAGGCTGGAACTGCTATCACACGGGTCAGGTTAAAGGGCGAGAGATCTCCTGAACCAGTCGCGGAATGGGTCAAGCTGATTGTGACCGATAGTAACAACCTGGTCGCAGGTGGCGCCGAGGCAACCATCACGGCGGCCTGGGCTGCTGATGTTTTACCCTTCTGTAGACAGGCTTTAGATGGCCGTTATCCATTTGAAAATAACTCAGATCGTGAAGTTCAGATTCGGGATTTCGGTGCCTTTTTCATGCCAGGAGGAACACTGGACAAGTTTTTCGACCATTACCTCGCGGAAATCATCGACACCACGGCAGCCACCTGGAAGCTGAAACCCAAAGTTGCCGGCAGTCTCAATATATCCCCTGCATCGCTCAAACAAATTCAGCGGGCCAAAAGTATTCAAAGCGCCTTTTTCGCTGGTGGTGGTGCCACTCCATCGATTTCGTTTGAATTGCGCCCGGTAAGAATGGATCCGGTGACCACCAATTTCATGTTGAACATTAACGGCCAGAGCACGAACTATAGCCACGGTCCGATATTCAACCAGTCTTTTTTATGGCCGGGAGATGCAGGCTTAAGCCAGGTGCAGATGCAATTCAGCCCAATGTCATCCAGTGGACGTTCCGGTGTGACGCTGGACGGTCCGTGGGCATTTTTCCGCTTGCTGGACGGTTCCGATATGACCCCGTCCGCTACACCGGAGAAGTTCCAGACCAAGTTCCAACTGGATGATCGCTGGGTAGAATATGAAATACGTGCCAATAGTGCATTTAATCCGTTCAATCTTCCTGAACTGCGACAATTCCGTTGCCCAACTAAATTATGAGTGCAATTGACCCCATAATTGATCTCGGGTTTTACGGCAAATTGCCCACCTATGGCGATTTCATCCAGAAACGCGTGCCGACAGATTTCGTCAATCCATGGCACCAGTGGTTGCAGTCGGGCCTGTTGGCTTGCCGCGAAAGGGATCCTGAAGGCTGGCTGTCCTTTTACCTGAATTGTCCAGCCTGGAGTTTTGTACTCTCGGCAGGTATTTGCGGGGAACAAGCGGTCGCTGGCGTCACTATTCCCAGTGTTGATCGTGTGGGCCGCTATTTTAACTTTACGCTGGTGTCTATTTTGCCTGCAGATATTTGCCCGGCGACATTCGCCGCCAAGCATAGCAACTGGTTTGCCGGCCTGGAGAATCTGGCACTTTCAGTGCTGGAACAAGAGATGGATCAGGATAGTATCGAAGATTCGATCAATAATTTATCAGCCGAGTTGCATTTGACGCCTGGGATACGCACGACTTTCAGTGGCGACACTGAACATTCCAGGGTTTTGTCCGACACCTCCTCTGATATGCTTGAACTGCTGCCTGAAATGCTGCACAAGTTAATTAGCAGAGAGCATCAAAAGTATGGCCTATGGTGGCACAGCGGGTCTTCTCAAGTTAGCGCCCAACTGGTCACTTGCGCTAGTATGCCGTCTGCACAAACTTACCTCGAACTGATGATGAATGAAGATTTGATTGTAACCAGCGAGGCCTCATCCGAGACAACTGTTGTTGATTATATGGATGAGTTGCTTGCCGACTAACGGAATAAAAATATGACTTTTAGATCTTCTGGCACAACCCACGTGGGCATGGTGCGTAAAGTAAATCAGGATTCGTATGCGGAGCGTACCGACATCGGCGTATGGGCAGTGGCTGACGGCATGGGCGGTCATGAGGCCGGTGAAATCGCCAGCGCAATGGTGACCGATTTCATAAAAAGTCTGCAGGGCAGTGAAAGTATCGAAGCCATGCTGGCTGCGGTTCAACAAAGCATCATGGCAGCCAACAACCAATTGGTTGAACAAGCGGCCTCCTATGACGCACAGCGAGTGCCTGGCAGCACCGTTGTGGCATTAATCATCAAGGGTGACCGAGGCGCCCTGGTTTGGGCCGGCGACAGCCGAATCTACCGTCGGCGCGACAATCAGGTTACCCAGTTAACCCGTGATCATTCACACGTGCAGGATCTCGTGGATCAAGGTGTTATCCATGCGGACGATGCCGAATCCCATCCGATGGCCAATGTTATAACCCGTGCCGTGGGTATCAGCGATCCGCTGGAACTGGATTCCCTGTGGATAGATGTCAGAACTGACGACCAATTCCTTTTGTGCTCAGACGGTTTAAGTCGACTGGTGAGCAATGAAGAAATGGAAGCGATGATGGCCAATAGAAATAGCCTGGAAGTGACCCAGTCACTTTTGCATACGGCCCTGGTCAGGGGTGCCCGTGATAATGTCACGTTGATCTGTGTAAAAGACTGTCCCGACGGTGACGAACCTGCAGAAACCGATGAGTCAACGGCTCCTCATGAAATTGCATCTCTGGGAGATTTCGATTTTGACTAAATCGAAGCGCTTGGAGGCACTTTTATTTCCAGACAGCCAGCAAAAAAGTGAATTAAACAATACTTAAGTTGATAAACCGGTTAGAAAAAACTAACTACTTCATTAAAACATTCTCATTAATACACGGTGTAAAACAATATGGAAGTCCAAGCAGCAGCGATATCGTTACTAGGAAAAAATTTCGTCATCGTTCTTGTCGGCATGGATATGGTTACCAATTCCGGCGAAGCAGATATGTTGATTGACACATTACAACCCAAATTTGGAATGGTACCGGTCATTCTGATGGCCCAGAGAGAAAATACCTCGCCGGTTTATTATGGAGATCAGGGCCTGGTGTCTATTCTGGGCGACATCCCGATCGAAAATATGCCCTGGAAAAGCTACGCGGTTTAGAAGAAACCCCGGCAGGCTTGGATCAGTTCAGCAAAGCTTATTTCGAACTCGCTGCCCTGCCCCTTCATAACTTATATTCTTCATACGGCGTAAACATTTTCGTCCGTAACCCCGATTAGCAAACGATACCCATATATCGCTGCAAGTCTCTCTCCAAAATCAAGTAAAATGATTACAGATCCAAATCCCCCAGAGAGATGCACAATGATTACGCAACTGAAAGACGCCCAGGATAACCACCAGGAAGTGACAATCAATGAGTTAAACATTTATCTTCAACTGCAACGCGATGCCTATCATGCAGACCCGGTCCCTGATTTGGAACAAAGAAAAAAAGACCTGCTTGCGTTAAAAGCTATGCTCGCTGAGAACCGTGAGGCCATTGTTGATGCAATCAACAATGATTATGGTAATCGTTCCCGGCAAGAGACCATGCTGGCCGAAATTATCATGGCATTAGACGGTTTTAATTTTGCCGCAAAACATCTGAAAAAATGGATGCGAATCCAAAAACGTGAAATTGAGTTCTCTATCTATCCCCTGGCGAAAAACCGGGTCATACCGCAACCACTGGGTGTGGTGGGCGTTATCGTTCCCTGGAATTTCCCGATCCAACTGAGCTTTACACCGTTGACCTACATTTTTGCCGCTGGCAATCGGGCAATGGTCAAGATGTCTGAGAACTCCCGTCACCTGACACGCTTGCTGATCAAACTCGTGCCAGACTATTTTCCGCCGGACAAACTGTGTTTTTTTGAAGAAACAGGTGGCGTTGGTATCCAGTTCTCCCAGTTACCGTTTGATCACCTGTTTTTTACCGGCTCGGGCGCCACCGGAAAAGCCGTGATGGCCTCTGCAGCAAAAAATCTGACCCCGGTCACGCTGGAGTTGGGTGGTAAATCACCTGCAGTTATCGGACCGGATTATCCGATGAAAAAAGCGGTTGAACGTATCATGTTTGCTAAAATTTTCAATGCCGGCCAGGTTTGCGTGAATGTTGACTACGTTTTTGTGTCGGAAGGCCGGATTGATGAATTTGTCCAGGCCAGCAAGGCATGGATGAGTAAACATTGCCCGGATATCAACAGCCCTGACTACACGTCGATTATTGATCAAAGGTCCTTTGATCGGCTCAACGAGGCTTTGTCGGACGCTAAACTCAAGGGCGCGACACTCATCAATCTGGCTGAAGGGCAGGAATCACAAGCCGGCATGCGCAAACTCCCCCCACAGCTGGTTTTGAATGCTTCTGACGACATGATCCTGCTGCAAAGAGAAATTTTTGGTCCGATTCTGCCGGTTATCCCCTACAAGGATCAACAGCAGGTGTCTGCCCATGTTAATGAGCGTGATCGGCCCTTGGCATTTTATCCGTTCACCAACGACAAGAAGTTACAAGCCTTCTATCTCGATAACGTCATGTCCGGCGGTGTCTGCGTCAATGATGCCCTGATCCACCCCGGCCAGCACGATCTGCCATTCGGCGGTGTCGGTGCCAGCGGTATGGGGCATTATCACGGTTTTGAGGGTTTTGTTACTTTTTCAAAATTGCGACCGGTGTTTTATCAGGCCAGTTTCAGCGCATTGAAATACCTCGCCCCGCCCTATGGAAAACGCGCCAATAATATCTTGAATTTGATTCTTAAAAGAAAGCTGTAATGCATTGTAAATGAATACATTTAGTCTCATAGAAAAGATCAAACAAGTCGTCTCGCCGGGTGGCGTATTACTCGGTAACGAGGTCATAGCCCGACCAGATTCATGGCCCCCAACGGGTGGCTGCCAGGCAAAAGCCATTATTCGACCGACCAGTACCCTTGAGGTGTCCGAAGTTCTCAAGCTTTGCCATGCTGCCGGGCAAAGCGTTGTCACACACGGCGGCTTGACCGGTCTGGTGGGTGGTGCAATAGCGGGAAAAGACGAGATCGTGCTGTCACTGGAACGCATGAACAGGATTGACGCGGTAGATGTCATCAACCGGACGCTCACCGTTGAAGCAGGTGTCCCGTTACAGAAGGTTCAAGAGGTCGCGGCGCAGGCTGATCTTTTGTTCCCGCTGGACCTGGGTGCCCGGGGTAGTTGCACCATTGGCGGCAATCTCTCCACCAATGCCGGCGGTAACAGCGTCATTCGTTATGGCATGATGCGTGAACAATTGCTCGGCATAGAGGCTGTAATGGCCGATGGCAGCATTATTTCGTCACTCAATGGCGTCATCAAGAACAATACGGGATATGACCTGAAACAGCTTTTTGTGGGCTCTGAGGGTACCCTGGGTATTATCACGCGTGCGGTTTTGCGTCTGCGCCCGCTGCCGCGTTCATGCAACACCGCACTGGTGGCAATCGATCACTTTGAACAGGTGTCCGCTTTCCTCAGAAGTATGGATTCTGCCCTGGGTGGCACCATGAGTGCGTTTGAAGTTTTGTGGAATGATTTCTACCAGACAATTGTTAGTGCCGATAGCAAACACACACCCGGCCTCGACCCTACGCATCAGTTTTACGTGTTGCTTGAATCCACCGGAGGTCACCAGGAGTCCGACCGGGTCCAATTCGAGGGCGCACTGGAAGAAGCGTTCGAAGCTGAACTCATCGTTGACGCAGTCATTGCACAGAGCAAACAACAGCGCGAAGATCTGTGGGCCATCAGGGACGATATCGAGAGACTTGCCAAAAAGCTGTCCCCACCCATCATGTTCGACGTTAGCCTGGGTATTCCAAAAATGGATGGCTTTGTGCATGAAGTCCGCCGGCAATTGTTGGAGCGCTGGCCGGACTCAAGAATGGTAAGCTTTGGTCATCTTGGTGACGGCAATATACACCTGGTGGTCACGGTCGGCAGCCAGGAGCCTCTGAAGTACACGCAGTGGAAAGCATTATTTACAAAGAACTGAGCCGCTGTCAGGGCATCATCTCGGCAGAGCATGGGATCGGTTTGTTTAAACGTGAATATTTGCAACATTCGCGGAGTGCCGCTGAAATATCATTAATGAAAACATTGAAACAAGCACTTGATCCAAAAGGAATTCTCAATCCTGGCAAAATCTTTGAAGCGCCTGAATCCACAGCATGAATGGTCACGAAACCAGAAGTATCAATTTGTAAATCACCAGCTTGAGTATCCATCAAGCCAATTAAATCTTTCTTTACCACACCGGAGATTAATCACCTTATAAAGAGCTGATATCCGGCCCAGTCGTAGGAGCCCTGGTCGCTGTTGCTTTTTAGATATTGCAACTTTGCCTGACGCAGGGACTCAGCAGTATTTCCCGATGTTTGCAGCTTGCGGTAAAAATCAGCGATGAAAACCGCATCAGACTCGGCACCGTCAGCCCAGAAATTGACCAGCACAGCGCGACTGCCCGCAGCGATGAAGTCAGAAACGAGACCGGGTTGACTGCTGAAATCGGATGGTGGGCTCCCAATAAGTTTTGGTGCGCTTAGAAAAACCAGCCCGGCGGTCAGTGTTTGCGAACGGATATCCATTGGCCTCAATATCACACGACCCGGTCCAAATTCGCTTTCGGACATTTCAAGACCGGATTCACCGGGGAATTTGAGGTTAATCACGCCGGGCATCGACAGATGGATCAAATTTGAATCGAGGATAAACCCGCCCTGGAATTCATCGGGTAACAAGGCGGCACCCTGGATGATTTGCAATCCCGGCCCGACAAAAATATCTGTTACCGCCCGAATTTCCGCTGTTGTTTCAAGCCGGATTGCATAATCACCCGAAAAGTCCTGGGGGTTGCCGGCCAGGAAAACCTTTTGCAGCGGCCCGACCTGCAAACTGTTCTTCGGGTTATTGTTTACCGGAAATGACAACATATTCAGAACGTTATGTTGTTCAACCAGGTAATGTCCGTGCAGGCGCAGTGCATCCAAAGGCATACCCAGTAAGGGACCTGCGGGAATCCAGTAAATTGTTTCCGTCAGAAGATCGGCCACCGGCGTTAAGATACGTTTCCCCAACTCATCCATTTTACGTTTGAATGGGGTAATACCAATATCAGCGAGACCCTGTTGGGCATCCCGCAGGCTTTGATATGCCTCGGAGGGGTTTGCGATATCCTGCCGGTAAACCTTACCTTTCTGACCGGCCCATACCTGTGCCAAAGTCGGACTGAAGTGATAGGTCAATAAAAGCTCATCATTGGCAAGACTGTGCAGGTATTTATGCAAGCCGGCGCTCGATAAAAACTCAAATTCTTTGTTAAAACTGCTGCGTAGTTTATCCAGAGCTGCGTTTATTGTTTCATTAAGTGCCAATACGGATTTGCCGGCTTCGGGGTTTGCACGTTCAGCCAGCTCGGCCCGCAAGCGCTCAGACTCAGCTGACCCGCCGCTGACAAGCAATTCGGAACCTGTATAACTCTCGATGTACCTGATTTTGGTAAGTGCCAGCAAAGAAGCTGACCCGTCTGCCCTGCCCCGCGACCCTGTGTCGGTCACCAGCATCTTCAGGTAAGTTTCGAACAAAGCTTCATGCCGTTGCCAGTACCAGACGCCCAGTACGCCCTTGAGTGAGTATCGCAACAGGTGAATCTCATCGATCAGCTGATCCAGAACGGCCAGCTCTTCATTCCGCTGCCCATCCGTCACCAGTATCTGCGCCCACAGGACCATCGCCTCGGCCGACAATCTCGGCACACCCGCACCCAGCAGCCACGCATAGGATGTCTTGAGACCGGCTTTTGCACACAGACCATCGCCGGGCCCCGCCAAAGCGCAATACTGCAAGTGAGCAAGGTGCTGAAGATCAACATGACCTGCCTGGCTCGCCGCTACCTGGCTTTGCCTGAAGAAAGACATGGCCTGTTGCCGGTTATTGGAGCTAATAGCGAGGGCATCCAGACCCTGTTCATAAAGGTATAAATCCGTGGCCGGTTGGTATTGACCCTGGGCATTGCGAGTTTTCTGCATCGGCCCATAGTCAGCCTTCATACGCTGGATGTTAGCCAGGATGCGCAAGCCTTCAGCGACATCGATGACTGAATTGCCCCGTCTTTTTTGGTTGGATTCCGAATTAACCTCGGCCAACTTCAAATAAGTTATCGAATCATCAAATCGGCCGGTTTCATAAAAAACTTTGGCCAGTTCAAAGTTGATCTGTTTGCGGATGGCGCTGTTATTTTCGACATTCATTGCCCCGGCCAGCACTTCGAGGGCCTCGCCATAACGATATGCAGCTGTCAGCAAGCGGGCCTGTGCCAACAGGTTCAGGGCGAGTTGGTCGCCACCACCATCTTCAACCAGCTGCGATTCTATTTCCTGGAGAACTTCGCTGGTGGCGGGGGCATCACCCTGGATGGTATGTATCTGCACAATACTTTCACGAATCGCAGTTGCAAGTTCGTCACTACCGATCGTATCGGCAATCTTGACGGCCAGTTGATATTGCTCAAGTGCATTTGAATATAACGACTGTTCGGCAAATTCCACACCGCTGGCGTAAAGGGCACGCGCCTGCTCAAAATAAAAGCCCATGGTTTCAGCCAGCCTGGCCGTTTGTGCAAGCACACTTTGAACGGGATCCGTGTCATCGACAGGCAGAGCCAGGGAGCCTGTTTTTCGTAATCCGATCAGGGCGAGGCTTTGTAACTGCAGGGTCGCCAGCTCAATTTTCTGTGAGCGCGGGCCTTTGGTTTCCGCAAGGATTTCACGACTCATGCTGTACACGATACTGAAGTCATGCAAATGAAACAGGATCAGGTGTGCGGTCAGGTAATTAGCCCATAAACGCATTTCCTGCATGCCGAATTGTTTAAATAATTCTGAAGCTTTGCTCAGGCTGTTGATTTTTACGGTCCAGTTCGCCTGACCGTCGCTGGCGTCGATTTCCGAGCCAAACGAAAGCAATTTATAAGCCTGGGATACTGACTGACTCCGGGAGTCCCAGGGTTTTAAGCGGGTCAGTTCAATACCAAACTCGGTACGCCCGCTATGCAGGCTTGAAGTGACTTCAATATCCAGCTGTCGCGCCGCTTTGGGTGCATAGATATATTGAAAGAGTGGGACTATCCTGCTTCCAGGTACGCCGGACAGTGCCAATATTTCACCATTTGAACCGGAAACCTTTGACTCAAATTCGGCCTCAAAGGCGTTAATGGTAATTAACAGGTCTTCGTCAACGGCCTGCTGAACAAAGTATTCCTGTGTGCGTGCTGGCGCTGAAGTCTGGGCAGGCGACAACACAGGAAAAATCAGTGCGGTCCAAAAGACAATCAAAAACGACAGGTCAGTTAACAAGCAGCGCTGGGTCAAAAACCTAACTCCATGATAAAAAACTCATTCTGCACAAATTGATTCTCAAAACCGGGATATATATTAAACAACATTTTAACGTAGAGTGAGCGCAAGGCAGGTATCATATGGCGCTTGCCAAAGAAGCTCAAAACGAGAAGCAGCATTGAACAAAAACGTCATCCCCACTGTCAATTTGTTTATTAATTAAAAGTAAAACTATTCTTGAGAATCCCTGATAGAGACACTGCTGTTTTTTCGACGTCGGCCATTGATTTGTTCGCCTCAGCCCTTGGTGCGTTCATTCTACTGGTAATGTTGTTATTTCCCTATTATCGCCATGCCGGGCCGGATGATTCGTTCGCCAGGACCCAGGACATCATGGAA
>BS_KBA_SWE02_21mDRAFT_10000783_pt1 | contig 12052 bp, 11 predicted proteins | sample BalSeasSWE02_21m_FD_9196 | JGI IMG/M metagenome (IMG submission 9196)
TATAAAGGCTCGGCTACGGCTAATATTAATTGGTCTAAATTCAATAACATACAAAACAATACCCTGATAGTGAATGAAAGTTTTACTCAAAACTATAGTATTAGTACGTCTACCAATTATAAAAACATGCCTAATTTAGAGCTAGGTTATAATTTAATAATCAATAACTATAATGACAATGTGTTTTACACCAATAAACCATTTGCAAAGTTGGATTATTATTTCTTAAAAAGTTTTTCATTTGTATCCGAATATGAGTTTTATCATTATTACGACTCAGACAAGACTATCGATAATAAATATGATTTTTTATCTGCTAGTTTGATTTATCAAAAGAAAAACAGCAAATTCGAATATAAAATAAGTGGAACCAATTTATTGAACACAAAATCGATAAACGACGATAATTTCACACAATTTGCCACTCGAACCTCACAGTATACGGTACAACCTCGTTATGTGATATTTTCGTTGAAGTATAATTTATAAGTAGCAAATTCTTTTTTAAATACCCTCGGATTTTATAAAAAAAGCTGCCTCAAAATAATTTGAGACAGCTTTTTTTCTTTGCGAACTTCGCGTATAACTTGGTGAACTTTTCGGTTAAACTTTACAAACCAAAAGCAGCTTTCACTTGATCTACAAAATCTAATTTTTCCCAAGTAAACAACTCAACAGTAACGATTTTTTCAATTCCACCTGGAGCAGAAAAAGTTTTTGTTACAGTTTCAGGAGTACGTCCCATATGTCCGTATGCCGCAGTTTCACTATATATAGGATTTCTTAATTTCAACCGTTGTTCAATAAAATAAGGACGCATATCAAAAAGAGCTTCTACCTTTTTGGCAATTTCACCATTGGTCAAATTCACTTTTGAAGTTCCATAAGTTTCAATAAATATCCCCATTGGTTTTGCAACCCCAATAGCATAAGAAACTTGAACCAAAATTTCGTCTGCAACACCAGCTGCAACAAGGTTTTTAGCAATATGACGTGTTGCATAAGCCGCACTTCGGTCTACTTTGCTTGGATCTTTTCCGGAGAAAGCACCACCACCGTGAGCTCCTTTACCACCATAAGTATCAACAATAATTTTTCTTCCAGTTAATCCACTATCACCATGAGGTCCGCCAATAACGAATTTCCCAGTTGGATTAATATGATATTTAATTTTATCATTAAACAAATGGGCATATTGAGGATTGTTTTTGATGATTCTTGGAATCAAAATCCCAACTAAATCACTATTGATTTTGGCTAACATCGCAGCTTCTTCATCAAAATCATCGTGTTGAGTCGAAATTACAATAGCATCTATTCGAGACGGTTTGTTGTTGTCGTCATATTCCAAGGTTACTTGTGATTTTGCATCCGGACGCAAATACGTAATTTCGTTATTTTCACGACGCAAAATCGCTAATTCTTGCAATAATTTATGAGATAAATCAAGCGCCAAAGGCATATAATTTTCCGTTTCACTAGTAGCATAACCAAACATCATTCCTTGGTCACCAGCTCCTTGTTCTTCTTTGTTTGCTCTGTCTACACCTTGATTAATATCGGCCGATTGCTCGTGAATAGCGGAAAGAACTCCACAAGAATTGGCTTCAAACATATATTCACTCTTAGTATATCCAATTTTCTTGATAACATCTCTTGCGATAGTTTGAAAATCTAAATAAGTTTCGGACTTAACCTCACCAGCTAAGACAACTAATCCAGTTGTTACTAAGGTTTCACAAGCCACTTTTGACTCAGGGTCAAAGGCCAAGAAATTATCAATTAATGCATCTGAAATTTGATCAGCAACTTTGTCTGGATGTCCTTCACTCACAGATTCCGACGTAAATAAATAAGCCATAATACTATTATTTTTTAAATTAAGCGAGGAAAAAGGAATTGCTAAAAATGCTAAAGAAGAGTTCTGCTTTAGCATTTTTTTAACGAGGTTGCAATCAGTTCAAATTTTTCCTCTAATATATCGTGTGCAAATGTATGAAACCAAATTGAATTGCAAATTATTCTTAACTTTTTTTTGATGTTAAAAAAAATATACATTTGATAGATTTGTCGATTATTTAATGATTTTGTCTTTTGTTTGTTATTTTTTTAAAATAATTTGGATTTGTTAATAAAAGTTTGGACATTTGTTGAACAAAAGAAAAAAAATGATATTTAATGTTTGTAATATTTCAAAGTCAATGCAGGGTAAACCTTGTGGGTCGCTTGTTGCTTAAATATTAATTAAAACAATATAGCAAAAGCCTCCCACAAAATGGGAGGCTTTTTTTTAGAACAAAAAAAATACAGAATAATGAAAAATAGTAAACAACAACAAATGAACTCATTCTATGTCAAATCGATGATTTGTCAAAAGTCTATGAAATCTGTTAAGGTCTGTTGATTCCGAAAGTATAAGTTATAACACAACTTAAAACCCTTTTGGATCTATTTCTAAAAGGGTTTTTTGTTTTTAATGACTCAACAAATAGGTAATTTAAATAGTTAAATTTAATTAAAACGAGACTGGAACGAATCCAGTTTAATATATAAATCAATAAATAAAAAATTATGAGTACTCCAAAATTCGCAACAAACGCTTTACACGCAGGACACGACGTTACTAAAACAGCAGGAACTAGAGCAGTACCTATTTACCAAACAAGTTCTTATGTTTTCAACAATTCGGATCATGCTGCCAATTTGTTTGGACTTGCCGAAGCAGGATTTATATATACCAGATTAAATAATCCAACAAATGACATCTTGGAACAACGTCTAGCAGCTCTCGAAGGTGGAATTGCCGCAGTAGTTACAGCTTCAGGAACGGCTGCAATTGCAACATCTTTACTGGTTTTGCTGAAGACGGGCGATCACATTGTAGCTTCCAATAGTCTATACGGTGGAACCTATAATTTGTTGAGCAACACATTGCCAAGATTAGGAATCACAACAACATTTGTAGACCCAACAGATGCTTCAAATTTCACAAAAGCGGCTAATGAAAATACCAAAGTATTCTTCGCAGAAAGTTTGGGAAATCCAAAATTAGATGTGTTGGACTTGAAAGCTATTTCGGCCGAAGCCAAAGCGTTTAAAGTCCCTTTTATTGTAGATAATACTGTTCCATCACCTTATTTGCTAAACCCAATTGAACACGGAGCAAATATTGTCATTCATTCCTTGACCAAATACATTTCCGGAAACGGAACTTCGCTTGGAGGAGCAATTATTGATGCAGGAACATTTGATTGGAGCAGTGGAAAGTTTCCTGAGTTTACGGAACCAAATGCAGGTTACCACGGTTTAGTATATCACGATGCTCTAGGAGCAGCAGCTTTTATTGCCAAAGTGAGAATTGAAGGATTACGGGATTATGGAGCGGCTTTGAGCCCGTTCAACGCTTTTCAGATTATTCAAGGATTAGAAACCTTAGCGATTCGTGTCCAGAAACACAGTGAAAACGGATTAGCATTAGCGCAATGGTTAGAAAAACAGGACCAAGTAACTTGGGTAAATTATCCAGGATTGAAGTCGAGTAAATATTACAATTTAGCAACACAATATTTACCTAAAGGGCAAAACGGATTGTTAACTTTCGGCCTTAAAGGAGGGTTTGAAGCTGCCAAGAAATTGGCCGATGAAACGAAGCTGTTTTCGCTTTTGGCCAACATTGGAGACACAAAATCATTGATAATTCATCCAGCGAGTACCACGCATCAACAGTTGTCAGATGCGGACCAAGTCGCAACAGGAGTTACCAAAGATTTGATCAGACTATCGGTCGGACTAGAAGATATCGAAGATTTAAAAGCCGATTTGAAAGCCGTTTTTGATAATTTAAAAGCAGAATAACTAACATATTTGAACTCTAGGAAACTGAATTCAATATGTTTTAAAAAATAAATAAAGAACTCTAAATAAAAAACATTATGAAAACATTAAAATATATATTAAAAGCAATTCCGTTTCCTAGAAGTTTGAATAAAAGAACAAATGGAAATACGGAGAATAATACAAATTTTGAAATAACAAATCCTCGATTTGGATTGAATTTTAAAACAACCAAAGTTTCTGGGAAAGGAACAAATTCTTTGTTATCTCAATTGTATTCTGAAGAAAACGAAACCCTTTTTATCTAATAATAATTGGATTTTTAGAGAGTTTTTTTTTGAAAAAGTAACGGCAAGAGTCTGTTTATAAGCTCTTGCCAATATTTTTTTGAGGCGTAATGAATAAACCAGACGAAGTAAAATTTGGTTGTTTAATAAAAATGTAGTTAATTTGTGCCTTTAAGTTCACAAACGTATTGAAATGTTATAAAGAAAGGCAGAGGGATTAGACCCGATGAAGCCTTAGCAACCCTTCGGTAAATCGAAGAAGGTGCTGCATTCTACCACGCCTGCGTGGAAAGATAACTCACGAGAAATCTTCTAGCTTAACTTCTAGCTTTCTTTCTAATATTTCCAGACACAAATCAAACACAAATAATAGATTTGAAATTGGATAATAAACTCACTCATATTAAAATACAAAATTTCACCACCGAAAGTGGCGCATTTTATGCATCCTTAAACCTAAGTTATCAGGTTTTTGGACAAGCATTGAATACAGCTCCAATCGTTTTGGTGAATCACGCATTAACTGGAAATTCACAAGTGATTGGCGAAAACGGTTGGTGGAACAACCTAATTGGCGAAAATAAAACAATTGACACCAATAAATACACCATTTTGGCTTTCAATGTTTTGGGAAACGGTTTCGACAATACCTATATTGAAAAATACTTAGATTTTAATGCCAGAGATATTGCTCGACTTTTTATAGAAGGGATACGGTTTCTAAAAATTAAAGAATTGTTTGCCATTATTGGAGGTTCTGTAGGTGGCGGAATTGCTTGGGAAATGGTAGCTTTGGAACCCAAACTAGCACATAATTTTTTTCCTATTGCGTCCGATTGGAAATCGACAGACTGGTTAATAGCCAATTGTTATTTGCAAGAAAAAATTCTTAATAATTCTTCTAAACCTATAGAAGACGCTCGTATTCACGCTATGTTGTGTTATCGAACGCCTGAATCTTTTAAAGAGAAATTTAAGAGAACTTCAACCGAATCTTTTGAGTCCTTTCAAGTAGAAAGTTGGCTGAATCATCACGGAGAGAAATTGCAAAAGCGTTTTCAACTTTCAGCTTATAAAATAATGAATCAGTTGCTTAAAACCATCGACATTACTAGAGGCAGAAAGTCATTCGAAGATATAATTTCCGAAGTTGACGCTAATATTTATATCATTGGTATCAATTCTGATTTGTTTTTTACGGCAAATGAAAATAAAGAAACCTACCACGAAATCAAAAAAATTAAACATAATGTGTTTTATAGTGAAATTGATTCGCAACACGGCCACGATGCCTTTTTAATGGAATACGATCAATTAAACAATTTACTAGATGTTGTTTTTAAAAATAAAAAAGACAGAATGAAAATATTAAAATTTGGCGGAAAATCATTGGCCAACGGAGAAGGGATAAATAAAGTGTTAGATATTATTATCGACAAAAAGAAAAAAGCTGAAAATATAGCGGTTGTTGTTTCGGCTAGAGGGAATGCTACTGATGAGTTAGAAGATATTTTGACTATTGCTGCAAAAAACGGCAATTATAAACCTTTGTTAGAAAGTTTCAAAAACTATCAACAAGATATTTATACAAACGTAGATTTGTCTGAAGAGTTTGCTTTATTAGACAAACTTTTCGAAGGTGTAAGTTTGATTGGCGATTATAGTGAAAAAATTAAAGATCAAGTTTTGGCTCAAGGCGAACTGGTTTCGGCAAAATTAATAACTGCAGTTTTGCAAGGAAAAGGAATTGCCGCTCATTTCACAGACTCAAGACAGTTGTTAAAGACTGATTCTAACTTTGGTGATGCACAACCCTTGGAACAAGTATCTAAGAAAAATGTAATCAATTATTTCAAACAAAACAGTGATACGGTAAATATTATTACAGGTTTTATTGGTTCTAACAATAATAATGAAACCACTACATTAGGCAGAAATGGAGGAAATTACACCGCTTCCCTAATCGCTAATTATGTTGATGCCGAAGAATTACAAAACTACTCTCACGTGGACGGAATTTATACTGCTAACCCAGATTTAGTTCCAGACGCCAAGAAAATAGACCGTTTATCTTTTAATGAAGCCAATGAAATAGCCAATTTCGGAGCCACTATTTTACACGCCAAAACGATAATTCCATTAATAGAAAAAAATATTCCCTTACGAATTTTAAATACTTTCAACCACGAAAATCAAGGAACATTAATCACTTCAAAATCAAATGCAGTAGGAATTAAAACACTTTCGGTGCTCGAAAATGTCGCTTTAGTGAACTTAGAAGGAAGAGGATTGCTTGGAAAAACGGGTGTCGATGCTCGTATTTTTAGAGTGATGGGCGATAATAACATCAGTGTGAGTATTATTTCGCAAGGTTCTTCAGAAAGAGGAATTGGCTTAGTAGTTGCCTCTAATCAAGCAACAAAAGCGATGATTGAATTGGAAAAAGAATTTGAGAGTGATTTCTATTCTAAAGACGTTAACAAAATATCGATTACCGATGATGTTTCTGTAATTTCGATTATTGGTCAGGATTTGAGCACTTTCCACAAACCCTATACGGCTTTGATTAAAAACAAAGTAGTACCCATTCTTTTCAATAATACGGTTACAGGAAAAAACGTGAGTTTAGTTGTCAAAAAATCACAACTTCATAAAGCTTTAAATGTAATTCACGGAGAGATTTTTGGAGTTTCTAAGAAAATCAACATTGCTATTTTTGGTCACGGATTAGTAGGAGGAACATTGATTAATCAAATTTTAGAATCGGCAGCAGTAATCGAAAAAAGGAAAGACATCAAATTGAATATTTTTGCAATAGCTAACTCTAAAAATCTGCTTTTAAACAAAAACGGAATTTCTCCTAATTGGAAAAATGAAATTCAAACCAATGGTTTTGCATATACAATTGATGATGTTATTGCTTTCGCCAATGAAAATCATTTAGAGAATTTAATTGCAATAGATAATACAGCAAGTGCTGCATTTGTTGAAAATTATATCCCTTTGGCAGAAGGAAGTTTCGATTTGATTTCTTCAAACAAAGTAGCAAACACCTTGAGTTATAAATTCTACAAAGACTTACGAAAAGTATTGGCAGTAAACCAAAAAAATTATTTGTATGAAACCAATGTTGGTGCAGGTTTACCATTAATTGATACCATAAAATTATTGCATCTTTCAGGCGAGAATATCACCAAAATAAAAGGTGTTTTCTCTGGCACTTTGAGTTATTTATTCAATAATTTCTCTGCCAAAGATGTGCCGTTTAGCGAAATTCTAAAAGAAGCTATCGATAATGGTTACACCGAACCCGATCCAAGAGAAGATTTATGTGGAAACGATGTAGGTAGAAAATTATTAATTTTGGCGAGAGAATTGGATTTGCAAAACGAATTCGAAGAAATTAGCATTCAAAACCTAATTCCAGAACATTTAAGAGAAGGAAGTGTTACCGATTTCTTGAATAAATTGGCGGCATTCGATCCAATTTATGCTAAGATGAAAGACGAGCAAGAACCAAATCACGTTTTGAGATACATCGGCGAATTATCTGGAGATTTACAAAACGACAAAGGGAATCTAGAAGTAAAATTGGTTTCTGTACCTTCGGATACCGCTTTGGGCGGATTGAAAGGTTCTGATTCTTTCTTCGAAATTTACACAGAATCCTACGGAGACAGACCAATTGTTATTCAAGGAGCTGGTGCGGGATCAGCAGTAACGGCGAGAGGAGTGTTTGGAGATTTATTACGATTATCGGACAAGGGATAGTATTCAGTGTTCAGTTTTGAGTGTTCAGTAAAAAAATAAAAATCCGTTGAAACTGTGTTTTTGTGATAGCAAATCCACTTGATCAGCGTTCAAAAAAAATAGCAATGAAAATAACATTAAATAGAGTTAACGAAAACTTCCACTTCGAATTGAAAAACGAACGTGGACATATAGTAAATGTAGATGCACGCCCCGATTTTGGAGGCAATGATATGGGACCAAGCCCAATGGAATTGGTTTTGATGGGTGTTGCAGGTTGTAGCGCAATTGATATGATTTCGATACTAAAAAAGCAACGTCAGGAGATCACTTCTTTCAAAGCTGAAGTCGAAGGCGAACGCGTAAAAGTTGGAGAAGCAACGCCATTCAAAGATATTTATGTAGTATTCTCATTGGAAGGAAATATCAAAGAAGACAAAGCCGCAAAAGCTGCCCAATTGTCTTTCGAAAAATACTGTTCGGTTTCTAAAACATTAGAACCAACAGCAACCATACATTATAAAGTAGTTTTGAACGGAGTGGAATTAGCGAAAATCTAATTTAAACAACTTTGAACATTAAACTTTAAACAATTTTAAACTTTTACAATGAACGAACAAGAATTTGGTTTTGAAACCGAAGCCATACGTACCCAATTAGAACGAACACAATACTTAGAACACTCCGTGCCTTTGTACTTAACCTCTAGTTTTGTATTTGAAGATGCCGAAGATATGCGTGCTTCCTTTGCCGATGAGAAAGATAGAAATATTTATAGTCGTTACAGCAATCCGAACAACAACGAGTTTGTAGAGAAAGTTTGTAAGATGGAAGGTGCCGAATCTGGTTTTGCTTTCGCCTCTGGAATGGCTGCAGTATATTCAACCTTGGCGGCTTTGTTAAGTTCTGGAGATCATATTGTTTCGGCAAGCAGTATATTTGGTGCGACACATTCTTTGTTTATCAATTATTTTCCAAAATGGGGAATAGAAACTTCGTATTTCGACATTAATAAGCCCGAAACTATTGAAAGTTTTATCAAACCAAACACCAAGATTCTTTTTGCGGAATCACCTACGAATCCAGCAGTCGATATTATAGACTTGGAATTACTTGGAGCCATTGCCAAAAAACACAATCTGATTCTGATTATCGACAATTGTTTTGCAACGCCTTATTTGCAGCAACCTATAAAATGGGGAGCGCATTTGGTAGTACATTCTGCAACAAAATTAATGGATGGTCAAGGTAGGGTTCTGGGAGGAATAACCGTTGGTGATACTGAATTGATTCAAAAAATATATTTGTTTTCGCGTCTTACTGGACCGTCGTTATCGCCGTTTAATGCTTGGGTATTATCAAAAAGTCTAGAAACTTTGGCGATACGTTTAGACAGACATTGTGAAAACGCATTGAAAGTAGCCGAGTTTTTAGAACAGCATCCGAATGTAAGTTTGGTAAAATATCCGTTCTTGAAATCGCATCCTCAATACGCCATTGCTCAAAAACAAATGAAAGCAGGCGGTAACATTGTGGCTTTTGAAATTAAAGGAGGTATTGAAGCAGGAAGAGCTTTCTTAGATAAAATCAAATTGTGTTCGTTGTCACCTAATTTAGGAGATACAAGAACTATAGTAACCCATCCAGCATCAACAACTCATAGTAAATTATCTGTCGAAGAAAGATTAGCTGTTAGCATTACTGATGGTTTAGTACGTGTTTCTGTTGGATTAGAAACGGTAGATGATATAATAGCCGATTTGACGCAGGCGTTGTCGTAAAAATTTACGATATTTGATTTACGATATCAGATATTTGATTTTGTAGCAAATAGTAAACATAAAAAAATGCTCTCAAAAAAAACAAAATACGGAATAAAAGCTTTGACTTTCTTGGCGCGCCAAGAAGATCAAACACCAGTGGCTATTGCTGAAATTGCTAAAGCAGAACACATTTCAATTAAGTTTCTCGAAAGTATTTTGTTGCTCTTGCGTCATTCTGGTTTTCTGGGGGCTAAAAAAGGAAAAGGTGGCGGTTATTATTTAATTAAAGACCCCAAAGATATTAATATGGCAAAAGTCTATCGCATTCTTGAAGGACCAATTGCCTTGTTGCCTTGTGCCAGCAAAAATTTTTATGAAAAATGTGACGATTGCTCTGACGAAGCGGCTTGTGCTGTTAGAAAATTAATGATGGAAGTTCGGGACAATACATTAATTATATTGGAAAATAATTCTCTAGCAGATATTGCTTTTTAAATAAAATAGTAAAATCATTAAAATACCTTTCCGTTGGCAAATTCAATGAAAGTGTCTTTTTATGTAAAATGAGTTTATAGTATCACTTTTAGGAGTAAATAAACCTAAAAAACCAATTTATATCCTACAAAAAACAGCATTACTGCAATAGCATTTCTAAGGAATAAATCTGGGACTTTTCCACTCAACATACTTCCAATGTATATTCCAGGAAGAGAACCTATTAATAACTGACCTAACAAGCCTAAATCTAAATTACCCATCGTGGCATGTCCTAATCCAGCAACAAGTGTTAAAGGAACAGCATGTGCAATTTCTGTCCCAACTAATTTTGGTGTTGGTAAAAGTGGGTAAAGAAAAAATAAAGTAACTGTTCCTAAGGCACCTGCACCAATTGAAGTCAGAGTTACAGTTGCTCCTAATAATACTCCTATAGCTATAGTTAAGACATTTTGTGTTTTACTCTCACTATGAAATTTGTCGCCAGCATGTTTTTGAGATAATACTAGGAGTTTCTTTTTGAACAAAACGGCAATCGAAGTCAAAAGTAACGCCCAACCCAAACTGTATTTTATTATGGCATTCAAAGCTGTAATGTCAGTTTTTATGCTATGTAGTATCCACAAAGTTAATAAAGCAGCNGGAACACTNCCNANAGANAGCCAACCNGTGATNGTCCAATTNATATTGCTCNTTTTTATGATGNACAAANANGCCTCCCATTTTNGTGAAAGCTGCATACAACAAATCGGTTCCAACAGCCGTTGTTGGAGGAATGCCAAACCACAATAAAATGGGAGTCATCAACGAACCGCCTCCAACACCTGTCAATCCTACGATAAAACCAACTGTCAAACCAGCAATTACTAACCCTATTTGAAAATCCATATGATAAATTTTTTGGCAAAAATAGAAACAATTTTATAATTATCCTATAGACAAAGTAGACTAATTAAAAAATTTATTCAAAAACAAAATTTTATTTATTGAGAAACTGGGTTATTTCAGAAATTCACGAAGTGAATATTGAATCTCCTTTTTTTATTGATTTGAACAACCTCTCTTTAATTTATAAAAAAAATCACGAATATTATTTTGTAGTATAGAAATAAATAGTATTTTTGCGAACTAATCTACTAAACCGATAGGGTAATAGATTTATTAAATAAAATTAGAATGAGCGCAACAATAGTTCAAACATTATTAGAAAAAACAAAGGATTTCTCGATTGAGGAAACTTTGGCTTTTTTGGCTAATGAATATAAAGAGAAAGTGGTTTTCTCAACGTCATTTGGTCAAGAAGATCAAGTGATTACTGCCTTGATTGCCAAAAACGATTTGCCAATTGCCATTTTTACTTTGGATACAGGTCGTTTGTTCCAAGAAACCTATGATGTTTTTCATAAGACTTTGAAAAAATATAAAAAAGAAATCAAGGTTTGTTTTCCAGAAACAGCTTCAGTTGAAAAACTACTTGAAACAAAAGGACCAAACAGTTTCTACGATTCAGTTGAAAACAGAAAAGAATGCTGTTTTATTCGAAAAGTTGCTCCTTTGACTAAGGCATTAAAAGGAAATACTATTTGGATTACGGGTTTAAGAGCAGAGCAATCAGAGAATAGAAACGATTTAGCTTTTTTTGAATACGATGCACATTTTGATATCATAAAATTCAATCCATTATTGAAATGGACGCTTGAAGAAGTACAAAAATATATTGATGATAATAATGTGCCACAAAACACTTTACACAAAAAAGGATTTGTAAGCATTGGTTGTGCGCCTTGTACCAGAGCAATTCAGCCAGGCGAGGATATTAGAGCGGGAAGATGGTCTTGGGAATCGAGTCATAAAGAATGTGGGTTACACCAAAAATAAATTTTTAAAATAAAACAATATTTAAATAGAGCCACGAATTTCACG
>BS_KBA_SWE02_21mDRAFT_10000784_pt1 | contig 12046 bp, 15 predicted proteins | sample BalSeasSWE02_21m_FD_9196 | JGI IMG/M metagenome (IMG submission 9196)
CTTAGTGTCTTAGTGGTGAATCTCGTTATGTTTTTCATTATTTTTATTCGGCAATTATTAAATTCTTTTGAAAATTATTTTGAGATGATAAAATGAAATTTCTTATCGTTATTCTCTTCGCACTTACAACACTTGCACAACAAAAAACTGTTTATGTTGCATACATCGATAGTGAAATCGATTTAGGATTAGCACCATACATATCTCGTGTAATTTCTGAGGCCGAACAAAACAAAGCTGATGCAATAATATTTAAAATCAATACATTCGGTGGCGGAGTTGATGCAGCTACACAAATCAAAGATGCAATCATATCCAGCAAAGTCTTAACCATAGCTTTTATTAATAATCGTGCAATTTCTGCAGGAGCATTAATTGCATTATCCTGTAACAAAATTGTAATGGTTCCGGGTAGTTCAATCGGTGCCGCAACTGTTGTTGATCAAACAGGACAAAAGGTTGGAGAAAAGTATCAATCATATATGCGTTCAGAAATGCGTTCTACGGCGGAACGGAACGGAAGAAGAACTGATATTGCTGAAGGAATGGTTGATGAAAGAGTTGTAATTAAGGGATTAGTGGACAGCACTAAACTCATAACACTTACCTCTGAAGAAGCGTACAAATATAAAATTGCTGACACAGTTATGACCAATTTTAAAGATGTGCTAACTGCTTTTGATAAAGAACGCTGAAGAAGTTTCAATTACATCCAATTGGGCAGAAGATGTGGTTAAGTTTTTAAATAATTCTATCATCTCATCTATACTTATTATGATTGGATTTTTTGGACTAATGGCTGAGATAAAAACTCCGGGTTGGGGAGTTGCAGGCACAACTGGTTTAATAGCGCTAACTTTATTTTTTGGTTCATCATATATACTTCAGCTGGCATCTCTCCTAGAGATTCTACTTTTTTTCTAATTGGGTTGGGTCTACTACTTGCAGAGATATTTGTAATTCCGGGTTTTGGCATTGCGGGTATTTCAGGAATCGTGCTGATCTTTGCGTCAATATTTCTTTCATTACTTGGCAGCGATCCATTTCTAGATATGCATTCAGTATCGATTGCAATTATACAACTCTCAGGCTCAATACTTTTTGCGTTATTAGGAATGCTACTCCTTGTTAAGTATCTACCAAAATCAACTATATTTAATAAACTTGTTCTATCACAATCAGAAAAATCAGAACAGGGATTTGTTTCTTATCCATCTGAAAAAGATTTGATAGGAAAAACAGGAATTGCATTTACAACACTACGTCCAGGTGGTACTGCAAAAATTGACGGAAGAAGAATTGATGTAATTGCTGATTCAGAATACATAGATAAAGATGTAAAGATTAAAGTCTTAAGAGTTGAAGGGATAAAAGTAGTGGTAACAGCGGTTAAAGAAGATAAACACTCAACTTGATTGTTGACATTGGCAACAAATTCTTATAAGATATTTTCAGATTTTTAATAGTTAGTGGGAGTAGAAATCAAAAATTCTAAAGTTATAATTATCTGCCTTTTCTTTTTAATTAACTCATCGATTTTCCCACAGTGGATCAGTGCAGGGAATACTTTTTTTAGTCAAACTATTAATTTGGGTGCAATTGATAGCAGTTATGCTATTATATCAGGAACTAATCAAGGTTTATATAAAACTACCAACGGTGGTTCGTCGTGGGAATTATTTAATAACCCAATTGCATCTTCGATTATTGGTCTTTCTTTTGTAGACACTTTTCATATATGGATTGCTGGGGAATCTGCTATATACAAATCAACAGATGGCGGTAATACATGGATTGAACAATATAATGATACAACTCAAACAGATTTTTTTAATTATATAAAAATGTTTGATTTGAATAATGGTATTGCAATGGGGGACGCCAAATCTGATACCAAGCCAGCCTTATTTTTACAGACTACTAATGGTGGCAATAATTGGATTCCGACAAATTCAAGCAAATTTATCGGAAAAGGTTCTGGTGATCTCTGGAGAAGATTAGATTTCACTGATATCAATACGGGCTATTTTTTCCCTTCCCTATGGCTCGGAGGTAAGAATATATATAAAACTACAGATGGCGGTTTTACTTGGAGTCTAACAAATTATGACGGTTATGTTTGGGTAATGCGTTTTTTTAATAACGATATTGGAATTGCCAGTCCTAGTGGTAATCAAATAATGAGAACATTGGATGGAGGACAAACCTGGGATACTTTTAGTTCCCCAAATCAAAATTGGGCATTAGATTTTCGATTTGATCCCAATGATGCTTCAAGAGTCTGGTTGCTAACTGATGATTTATATTTCAGTGCTGATACTGGTAGAACTTGGAGAACCGAAGTGAGCAAAGCTTTCGGTTATGTTATGTCAATGGTTAATTCCCATATTGCTTGGTTATCAGGTGGTGGTTCAGTTTTTAGAACGAATAATGCCGGCGATACTTTTGTATCTGTTGAAAGTGAACCTAATGCCAAAGTTGAAAATTTTGAACTCTTGCAAAATTATCCAAATCCTTTTAATCCTACAACAATAATAACTTACAGATTAAATTATTCATCAAATGTTAAGTTGATTGTATATAATTCAATGGGCGAGGAACATGCAACATTGTTAAATGCATACAAAAATTCAGGAGAATATTCAATTTATTTTGATGGAAGCGGATTAAGCAGTGGTGTTTACTTTTATCAGCTAATTACTCAAAACAATGTAGTCACCAGGAAAATGATTTTGCTGAGATAATGTTTTAGCAGCTTAAAAATTTATTCTAAAGCAAGCAGCTATATAGAAAATGCCGGTTTAATCCGGCATTTTTGTTATATAATTCTATACTAATTATTAAAAATGTTTTAACATTAATTAAAATTCTTCCAATGAATAATTAAAGTAACTCTAAAATATTTGTGTTACTTATAATATCCCTGCGTGAACCTTTTTGCTTGCCTTGAGGTGTATTAGCCTCCATTGTATAAGATATTTCAAGTTTGGTTTTTGTACGTGATTTAATTTGAATACCTTTATCAACATCAAAATAAATTTTTCCCTCTGCTGTAGAAATTGGTTTTTGAAAAGAATAAAAAACATTTCCTTGATTTACTTTTGAGTCACCTGAGTATTTAAAATCAATACCTGCATCAATTACTGCAACGCGGTTGTTGTCTAATTTTTCAACACTTTCAAGTTTATAAGTGTTTGTATAATTAATTTGATAAACCATTAAAGGAATTGGTGCCTGTTGTATTTGCCAGGCTGAATCTGTATAAACTTCTTTATCAGATACTTTTCTAATTACTTGAGTTATTAGTGGGGTAAGAACCCCATTTAAAAGATCTTGTCTGACTAAATTTCTATCATTTACTGAGATAGTATCTGCCGCTCCTTTAAGTTCAAGAAATTTATTAGATATTTTATCAGCTTTAAAGACTTCTAAAATATCACCCTTTTTATTAAAGCGAACACTAAATGGATTATTGTAAAGCGCTTGAAATTCAGCAAATTGATGTGTCTTAGCAGAATCTACATCTTTACCAGCCTCAAAATTAAAAGTTTGTCCGTTTGCGGAAGCTTCAAGTTTCAAAGAATTAATTTTAATTTCAGCTTCTGTTGATCCATCTTCATCAACTTCTTTAACAACAAGATCTATAAGGTAAATTATTTTTTGATTTACACCGCTTGTAATGGTTGTATCCATTGTAATTGTTTGTGAATTATTTGAGATAGTAGTTAGTCGATAAACTACCTTATCATCTTTCTTAAATTTGTATTCCATTAGAAATGGTTTTCCTGAATTATCTGTCCCTTCTGTCTTCAAATCAGTTGAGTCATAAGAATATTTTTCTGTATCGGTTAAAGTTTTTTCAGGTTCATTATTTTTATCGCCGCAGCTAATTAGAATAAGACTGAATGTGATTAGCGCTAATATATGTTTTGACATTATTTCCTCTTAATAAAGTAAGTATTGATTTATATTTTTATTAAACTTTGTTAACTCTTTTTGCCACGTAGCCAAAATTTTATCAGGTGTAAGTTGTTTCTTCAATTGCTTTCGTAGTGTGCTTGAACCAGCAAGTCTGTCAAATGATGAGTCATTAAACTTTATATTATTACCGTATAGTTTAGTAAGAACATACAACAGTTTTACACCTAATTTTACTGACTCAAATTTATTGGAATCCGTAATTATAATTTTAATTCCGTAGCAAGTTTTGGTTTCAAACTTTGGATTAGTCGCCATACCGTTAATATCTTCGGGAATAAAAGCAACAGCTTGAAACTCTGCGCCTTCAATCTTTAATAGGTCTAATTTTTCAATTATATCTTTTGATTTAAAGAACGGTGCACCAATTTGCAGAAATGGAAAACGAGTTCCTCTTCCTTCGGAAATATTTGTCCCTTCAAGTAAACAGGTTCCTGGATAAACAAGAGCTGTTTCTAATGAGTTGATGTTAGGTGATGGGGAATTCCATTTTGAATAAAACTGATTTGGAATTTCACGTTTCCAGTTTTTACACGTTATAACATTTAGAGAAATATTTTTCCAGCTTGGAATTATTTTCTCTCCAACAAAATACTTTGCAAGTTCACCAACTGTCATCCCATGCGTGATAGGTATCTGTGCAATTCCAACAAATGATTTGTAATTAGGATCTAAAACAGGTCCATCAACATAACTTCCACCAATTGGATTAGGACGATCTAAAATTATTACAGGAATATGATTATCGCCGGCAGATTCTAAGACATAATACATAGTCGAGATATAAGTATAAAATCTTGCCCCAACATCTTGAATATCAAAAATTAAAACATCAATATCTTTTAGATTATCTTTAGAAGGTTTTCTGTCATTGCCATAAAGTGAAATAATAGGAACTTCTTTGTAAAGATTTTTTTTGTAATCGATATATTCTCCAGCTTCAGCACTACCTTTAAATCCATGTTCTGGAGTAAAGATTGATTTAACTTTAATTTGGTTCTCAATTAAAGCATCAACTAAATGAGTCCCATCAGAGAGTAGTGCAGTATGGTTACAAACTACTCCAACATTTTTACCGGTTATTAAATTTAAATTTTCAGAGAAAAGTAAGTCTACGCCATTAACAATTTGAGCATCAATCCTTATGGATAAAAAGAACATAGAAAGAAGAATCAAAAAACTATGTGGGCAATTTATTTTCATTTTGGTTTACCTTTTCATTATTCATAAAAACAAATGTCAGTCTGAGTTATCCTGATCGAAGTACAAGGACGAAGACTGAAATTAAAAATAATTTTACCACACTTCCGACATGCTTGCTTACCGGCAGGCAGGCTCAGTGTGACAAATCAACTATGTTACTTAGCGGGATAATTTTCTATTAACTCTTTGCTACCAAAGAAAAATGCAATCTCTTTTGATGCGTTGTCATCAGAATCTGAACCATGAACTGCATTGTATTGTATGCTTTGAGCATAAAGTTTTCTAACAGTTCCCTCTGCAGCTTGTGCAGGGTCAGTTGCACCAATAAGTTTTCTGTAATCTTCAACAGCATTTTCTTTTTCAAGTGCAATTGGTACGCAAGGACCGGATGTCATATATTTCACTAAATCATTGTAGAAGGGTTTATCTTTATGAACCTCATAAAAAGCCTTTGCTGCTTCTTCAGATAGCCTTACCATTTTAAGTGCTTTAACTTTAAAACCTGCTTTGCAAATTAATGATACAATCTCACCAATGTAATTATCTTTTACTGCATCCGGTTTGATTATCGCTAATGTTTTGTTACTCAAGTAGAACTCCTATTTCTTTTTATTCTTTTTCTTGTCTGATTTTTTATTGTGTTTTTTTTATTTCTCTTCTTTTTTCTTTTCAGCTTTCTTCTTTGTTTTAATATTTTCAACTTTAACAGGTTTTGTTATTTTCACAACATGCTTTATTGAAACTGATTTCTTAACAACAGCTTTTTTAGTCTTCAACTTTTCGATTTCTTTTAACATTGTAACACCAATCTCTGCAGGACTTTCAACAACGTGGATACCAGCTTTTTTCATTGCAGCCATTTTTTCAGCGGCGGTTCCTTTACCGCCTGAAATAATTGCACCAGCGTGCCCCATTCTTCTTCCGGGAGGTGCCGTTCTTCCTGCTATAAATCCAACCACTGGTTTTGTAACATTTTTCTTGATGAACTCGGCGGCTTCTTCTTCTGCACTTCCGCCAATTTCACCAATCATTACAATTCCATCAGTGTCTTTATCATCATTAAACATTTTTATTATATCAATAAATCTTGAGCCGATAATCGGATCGCCGCCAATTCCAACACAAGTTGATTGACCAAGTTTTACGTCTGATAATTGCTTGACTGCTTCGTAGGTTAATGTGCCACTGCGGGATACAACCCCGATTTTACCTTTGTTGTGAATGAAGCCAGGCATAATTCCAACTTTTGCAATTCCAGGAGAGATTACGCCCGGACAATTTGGACCAACTAAAACAATATCTTTTCCTTTAATTGAGTTGTAAACTTTTAACATATCGTTGGTTGGAATTCCTTCGGTGATGCAGATAATATATTTTATTCCTGCTCCTGCTGCTTCTAAAATTGCATCTGCCGCAAATGCGGGTGGAACGAAGATAACAGATGAATTTGCTTTCTTAACTTTTACTGCTTCAGCAACTGTATTGAAAACAGGAACGCCTTGAAAATCTGTACCGCCCTTGCCAGGGGTTACTCCTGCGACTACTTTGGTACCATATTCAAGCATTTGTGTAGTGTGGAAAGAACCTTCGCCGCCCGTAATTCCCTGAACAACGAGACGAGTATTTTTATCAATAATAATTGCCATAAATTTTCCTTACTAAGTTTAATATTATGAACAAAAATAAGGAAATTCTGGGATAATGGTAAATTTTGAATGATGAATATTGATTTGGATGAAGTATAGTTAAGGCAATTATAAAATTGCCTTTAAAGTCATTTCGACCGAAGGGAGAAATCTGTTTCATTAGATGTCGAAGATTTCTCAGTCGAGGACCTGTCTGCCGACAAGCAGGCTCTTTCGAAATGACTCGTGCTTGTTCTTTAATATTAAATGGTTTTGTAACCAATCAAATGCATTACTTCCGTCGTGCCCATCTGGAATGGTTCTTCTTCAATAAAAACAAAACCGAGATTCTTGTACCATTCTAAAGCTTTTACATTTTGTTTCATCACTCCTAGCCAAACTTTACTAAATTTATTTTCGCGAGCTATTGTGTAGGCTTCATTTAATAATTTTTTACCAAGACCAAAGCATTGATATTCCGGCAGAACATATAATGAAGAAATATAAAATCTCTTGTTGATCTGATCTTCAAACAATTTCATCCATCCTGCGGAAACAGAATTAACTTCTGCAAGAATGCCCTTTGTAAATGTATCGTTATACATTTCTATTAATCTGTCTTTGCAGTAAAATTGTTCAAAGTGTGAAAGTATATCTTTTTCAGGAATAAATGAGTAAGTGTCTTTCCACGTTGTTAGTAAAATATTTTTTACGATAGGAAAATCTGCTTTTATCCAGTTGCGGAGATATAATTCAGCTTGAAATTTCATCTTGTATATGTTTTGCTAACTGAAATATTTTTTCTTCTTCAAATTGCTGTGATAATATTTGCAAACCGATCGGAAGGTTTTCGGAATTTTTACCAATTGGAATATTTATTCCGGGAATGCCAGCAAGATTTGCAGATGTTGTATAAATATCGCTTAAATACATTTGTAATGGGTCATCAGATTTTTCTCCGATCTTAAATGCGGCAGTTGGAGTTGTTGGAGTGATGAGCAAATCAACTTCTGAAAATACTTTATCAAAATCTTCTTTAATTAACCTTCTTACTTTTTGTGCTTTGCGGTAATAGGCATCATAATAACCGGACGATAGAACGTATGTGCCAAGCATAATCCTCCGTTTCACTTCTTTGCCGAATCCTTCTGTGCGGGAGTTAAGATACATTTCTTTAAGATTTGAATAATTACTTGCTCTAAAACCATATCGTGCTCCATCAAATCGTGCAAGGTTGGATGAAGCCTCTGCTGTAGTTAAGATGTAGTATGCTGCAATTGTATATTCAGTTTTTGGAAGAGAAACTTCTTTAACTTCATATCCCTCAAGTTTTAATTCATCAACAATGTTTAAGATTGCAGTTTTAATTTCCTCATCAAGTCCATCCGCAAAATATTCTTTTGGGATTCCAATTTTTAATTTCTTATCATTCGATAGTAATGATGAATATTCCGTAATTTCTCTCTCAACAGAAGTCGAATCATTTTTATCTTTGCCGGAAATAACTTCCATAACTAGTGCAGCATCTTCAACATTTTTTGAAAACGGTCCAATTGAATCGAATGAAGAAGCAAAAGCAGTTAGACCAAAACGAGAAACTCTTCCGTAAGTCGGTTTCAACCCATAAATTCCACAGAAAGAAGCTGGTTGGCGAATTGATCCACCAGTATCTGTTCCAAGAGAAACATCACAAAGATTGGCCGCAACAGCAACAGCAGAGCCGCCGCTTGAACCACCGGGAACTCTTGTTTTATCAACAGGATTTAAAACATTTTCAAAAGCAGAATTCTCATTTGATGAGCCCATTGCAAATTCATCGCAATTAGTTTTGCCAATGATGATTGCATCTTCATTAATAAGTTTTTGAACTGCAGTTGCTGTGTAAAGCGAAGTAAAATTTTTTAAGATATTTGATGAGCAGGTGAGTGGATGATCTTTGTAAGCAAGCACATCTTTAATTGCGATCACCATCCCGGCTAACTTGCCGTGAGANTTATTTCTTATTTTTTGCTCAACAAGTTTTGCGGATTCAAGGGCTTCATCAGCAAAAACAAAATTAAAAGCATTTAAATCTTTTTGATCTTCGATATTTTTTAGGAAATGCATAACGTTTTCAATCAAGCTAAGTTTGCCTGATTTTATAAGTCCTAATTTTTCTTTGTGGTTTTTGTAGAATGTCATCTGAAAAGAGATAATTTTCAATTTAAAAAATAGATTCCCGTTTGCACGGGAATGATAGAAACAAAATATTATTGTAAGAACAAACCCAGTTTCTCAAAGAAACTGGGTTTGTAATTTCTAATAACTAAGATTTATCAGTTTTTTTTACTTCGTCATCAGTTTTTTTAATTTCTTCCTCTACATCTTTTAAGGATTTTTTGAATTCCTTCATACCTTTACCCAAACCTTGTGCAAGTTCAGGAATTTTCTTTGCACCGAATAACAATAGTATCACAAGTACAATCAGGATTATTTCTCCTGCACCTAAGTTTCCAAACATATCATCACCTTTAGTTTAATATATAATTAGCTATCGATTTAAAAATTTGCTGCCCATCAGTTCTGCCAAGAGTTGGATCACAAGCTCTTTCCGGATGCGGCATCATTCCAAACACATTACCTTTTTTGTTTACTATTCCAGCAATGTTCATTTGAGAACCATTGGGATTACTATCATCATTTACATTTCCATCAGCATCGGCATATCTAAAAACTATTTGCTTGTTTGTTTCAAGTTCATTCAACAAATCTACATCAGCAAAATAATTCCCTTCACCGTGTGCAATAGGAATCTTTAAAACTTTTTTATCAGAACTAATCTCGCTTGAAAAAATTGTCTCCCTATTCTCAACAGAAAGATACACATCTTTACAAGCAAACTTAAGTGAATTATTTCGTATCATAACTCCGGGCAATAAACTTGCCTCAAGCAGTATTTGAAAGCCGTTACAGATACCAATTACAATTCCGCCTTTATTTGCAAAGCTTATTACAGAATCCATAATTGGTGAAAACCTTGCAATTGATCCCGTACGAAGATAATCACCGTAAGAAAATCCGCCCGGCAAAAGTATTACTCTGCTTTGTTTTAAATCAGTTTCTTTGTGCCAGAGAAATTCAACATCATAATCAAGAACTTTACGTAATGAGTAATAAGCATCGTGGTCGCAATTTGAACCCGGGAAAACTACTACTCCAAATTTCAAACTCATTTTACTTCTTCTAAATTGAATTCAAAATCTTCCATTATAGGATTTGAAAGAAGTTTTGAGCAATATTCATTAACTTCTTTCTCAGCGGCAGTTCGGTCTTTAACATCAACATCAAACTCAATTAGTTTACCAATACGTGTGCTTTTGATGTTTGAAATGCCAAGATGCTTTGCGCCTTTTTCAACTGCCACACCTTGGGGATCAAGAATGGATGGTCTTCTTTTGATTAAAACTGTAGCCTTAAACACTTTTTACTCGACTTTTTTATTTGAGAAATACTTAAAAATTTGTCGAAAAATACCAAATACAATCATGAAAACAAAAATGAAAAACAACCCTTTAACTGTGTAAAGGATTAAAATGATCAGAGCTATTAAATAGGCAGAGTAGATTAATGGATTCTTCTTCATTTCCCTTAAAGAAAACTTTGGAATTGTATTATACTTAACATTGCTTACCATTAAGAAAGATAAAATTAAAACCATCGGAATGATAAATTGGTTAAGCGGCTCAGGATATCCATCATTGTAAAATGACAAGATGAAGCAAACAATCGTAAGAGCGGAAGAGGGAATTGGTAGACCTGTAAAATAAGATTTATCAAATCCTACGAGTTGAACATTAAATCTAGCAAGACGAAAACCACCGGCAATCATTGGAAGTGAACTGATAATTATTCCAAAAGTTTCGAATTGAAAAAAGTAAGTTGAATAAAGAAGAAAAGCAGGTGCAACACCAAAGCTTACTACATCAGAAAGTGAATCTAATTCAACACCAAGTTCACTGCTGGATTTTGTAAGGCGTGCCATAAAGCCATCAAGTGTATCGAAGATAGCAGCGATAATTATCAACCAACCAGCGTAAATAAAGTTCCCCTGGCTTGCGCTGATTATCGAAAAAAAACCGCTGAACATGTTCATAGCGGTAAATAAATTCGGTATTACAGAAGGTGTAATTCTAAATCGATTCATTCATTAATATTCAAAAAGAATTGTTTCGCCTGCAGTAACGTTGTCGTCTTTTTTTACTTTTACTTGCCACTGCTCCGGAACAATGATATCAACACGACTTCCAAATTTAATCATACCAAATCGATTTCCAATATTTACGGAATCTCCAACTTTAAGATCGCTTACAATTCTTCTTGCTACAAATCCAGCNATTTGAGTGAAGAATACTTTTCCTGCAGAACTTGTAATCCCAATTTCGTTTCTTTCATTTCGTTCAGAAGCTTTGTCCTCAAAGGCGGCAAGGTACTCACCTTTAATATATTTTACGTATTCAACTTTACCGGAAATTGGAATTCTGTTTACGTGGACATTCAGCGGAGACATAAATATTGAAACTAATTTTGCTTTGCTGTTTAAAAATTTATCATCAATAACATCTTTAACAAATAGTATTCTCCCATCGGCTGGCGAGATAACGATATTTGATTGGTTTGGGACTGCACGTTCTGGATCACGAAAAAAGTTTAATGTAAAGATGATGAGAAATACAGAAAGTAATAACAGTGGCAATCGAATAAAATTATTATCTAAATATATACTTAATACTATCAGTGCAAAAACAATAATAAAAACAATCCCCATCGTATTATAGCCGTATTTGGTAAACATTATTGAACACTCGCTATATTAAAAAGATGTTCTGTATATCTTTTTACTTCTGCTGCTGATGAAAGCTTATATGGATTCGTCCATTTAACAGATTCATCTTTTGGGAATATCTTAATACTTGCGGGAGAAAAATCACCAATAAAAAAAACTTTTTCTTCATGTTTCCCAAAATGACAACAAACTTCTGCAAGAATTTCGTTTCTTCTATCAAAAAATGATTTTAAAACTGCATTAATCTTTGAACAAATCCTTGTTATCAATTTCATATCTTCAGGGCTACATAAATCAAATGAAATTAGATGGCTTTCACTAATTACACTTTCTTTACCGCAGCCATAGTGAAACTCAAAGACAGGAAGGTTTAATTCAGATCCTTCTTTCATCCCAAAAATTTTTGCATTTCGCTTAT
>BS_KBA_SWE02_21mDRAFT_10000785_pt1 | contig 12035 bp, 8 predicted proteins | sample BalSeasSWE02_21m_FD_9196 | JGI IMG/M metagenome (IMG submission 9196)
CCCGTTGCTGATGCAGTGGTACAAGTGGGGGAGAGAACCGTTCTCACGACCGAAACCGGTTATTGGGAAATCGCGGGGCTTCCTGAAGGCAATTATACGGCCACTGCTATCAAAGATGGCCTTAGCTTTGCGCCTCAAACAGTGACGTTGGGCAATGGGCCATCGGCCACGGCGACGTTAGTGCCTAAGTCTTGCGAAGGACGGGCCACCTACTCCATCACGGACGGTGCCTTGTCGATTCCCATTATTCGAATGGTGGACGAGAACAAGGACTTGTTAGGCTTTAAAGTTGCCGAGTTACAACAGGTCAATGCCGCCACGTTACTGTTTCAGGTGAAACAATTTGAGGAGACCACCCGTTCCACCAATAAGGCAGTTGACCGTTGTCATGCGGTTTATCACACGGACACGGGCAAGCTGTGGATTCCGTTTGTAGATGTGCCAGCGGAGGCAGGGATTCCCTTTTTGATTTATCGAGTGGAGTTAATACAATCAGGGACGGCGGAGTTTTTAGTGCAACGGTTGCGGAAGTGGTAGAGTAGTTTAGGAGTAGTTTAGATAGAGTGTGGGCGACATGACATCTTCTGGTTGCCCACCATTTATATAATCAGAATCAGAATTTGCCGAATGTTAGAATTAACGGAAAACCATTCTGAAAATTCTAAAATTCTGTAAATTCTGATTCCGACCAAAGAGGAATTCTGGTTTTCACGTTCGGCGTGAGAACCAGAAAAACAATCAAACTATGCAATAATATAATTGGAGGAATGGTTATGAAAGAAAGAAATTTTCGTCGTTGGTGTCGAAGCATGTCAACCACCATGGTAGCAATAATCTTAAGCACCAGTGGACCTTGTTGGTCACAAACTCTGTTTCAAGAAGTCAGTGATCAGGTGGGTTTAACTTGGAAGGATGGGGATCCTTATGGTATCTTCACGGTGGCGTGGCCGGATTTCAATGCTGATGGTTTTCCGGATTTATGGATGTCACACCATGCCTTTTTTGGCCCACCTCCTCAATTGTTTATTAATCAAGCGGGCAGTAGTTTTACCAATATCATCGATACTAAACCGGGGCGTGGAGATTTGCATTGCTCAACTTGGGCTGACTTTGATAATGATGGTGATCCAGATGTTTATATCAATGCCGGCGCAGAAGCCGGCAAAGCGGATCCCACTAAAAGTTATCGACGAGTCTTGTTGGTGAATGACCATGGTCATCTGGTCGAGCAAGCCAGCACCTTAGGATTAAGTCCAGGCTATGGCAGTGGCAGATCAGCTTTGTGGTTTGATTGGGACAAAGATGGATTACTCGACATTGCTTTATTTAAGCGAGCCTGGAACAATAATGCAATCCATCCGGCTCAACTCTTTGCCCAAACGGCAACTGGATTTGTGGAGGTTGGTTTGCCAGCAGGTTTTATTTTAAATCCACAAGCCGATGATGATGTGGATTCAAGTCGGTTTGGGGTAGTGAGTGATTTATTCGGGGATGATGTTCCGGACCTGATCGTTTTCGATGGTAGTTCCAACCAACCCAGTTTTCTGGTGCGGGTCTATCGCAATGAAACAGTTGATTTAGAAGATATTTCTAACAGATTCCCCGTGGTCGGCGGCAGAGATGCCGTGGTGGCGGATTTTAACCAAGACAGTGTGCCCGACATTTTTATCGTGGATGGCAATTTATTTCAAGAGGCGACCCTCTTTCATCCCACTGGTAGCGGTTACCTTCAGGCACGCTTGATGTTGCGTGGCGAGCAAAAACCTGGCGTGAGTTTTAAAACGCCAGACACCAAAGTCACTTTCGATTGTAGCAAGTGTCTTCCTCCAATTTTTATCGGATCGCATAAACTTTCCCCGAAAGGTAAAAATAGCAGTTCATTTACCTTATCAGCTACTGACCCGATAGTGAATGGGTTAGCTCCTCAAACTAAATATGGCACCTATATTAGCTATGATAAAACGACGAGAGTATGGTCAGCCATGATGGCGGCGGATCCTTCCGACAAGCGTCTGCTACAAAAAGTTCTGATTGTCACTGCCAACAGTGATTTTTCGGACATAACGCCTATTAATTTTATGCCGGTGGAAGCGAGAAACAGTAGAAGTGCTAGACTGCCCATTTATTTAGAGTATGACCCCTCTGTGGATGAATACGTTGACCGTAGTGCCGAGGCAGGTTTTATCTATCCACTTATCGGTTATTCGGTGGTGGCAGGAGATTTTGATAATGATATGGACCAAGATATTTATATCAGACAAGCTGGCTCGGCTGACGCAAAGGGTATACCATTACAGTCGGTTTATTATGAAAATCAGGGTGATGGTACTTTTGTGGAGGTAGCCGATGCCAGAGGTGCTTTGATCAAAATTCGCGGCCCCGGGGAAGGTATCAGAAGTTTTGATATTGGTCCACCTATGGCGGTGGCGGATTACGATAATAACGGCTTTCTGGATATTTTGGTGGCGGTGGAAGAGTCTAAATTGGAAAATGGACACTTTTCGGTGGGGGCTCCCACGCATCTGTTTAAAAACCAAGGAAATGGTAACCATTGGTTGCAAATTGACTTACAAGGCACAGTTTCTAACCGGGATGCTATTGGTGCAAAAGTATTAGTTTACACGCCCGATGGTAAGGTTCAAGTGCGAATGCAAGATGGCGGTAATCATATTAGTGGTCAAAATCAACACCGTCTTCATTTTGGGCTGGGTGCCAACACTCAAATCAATTCCATGGTGGTAGTTTGGCCCACCGGTAAACATCAGACCGTTAGTAATGTTACGGCTGACCAAATTTTGCGGTTGGTGGAACAGAAAACGGCTGATTAGCGAGTTAGACCTACGAGGTCTTTGAAACTTCGTGGGTCTGGCCGAAAGTTTCATTACTTCCCTGTTACTACCAAAATGAAACTGTTGGAGTTCACTATCGTTCACTCTAACCTACAATTATTAAATTAATAAAACTGTTGGAGTTTGTTATTCAATTCTGGACTCCTTCATTCACCTTCTTCCAAATTAAGCCCGCGTAGGTTAGACTGAGCCAGCGTAGGTTGGACTGAGCGAAGCGAAGTCCAACAATTAGCCTACGCTACAAGGCAAAACCCTCTTGACTGACCCTTGCTTGAAACAGGATGAGATAGATTAAGAGAAGAGACTGGGTGAATTGATATTTAACCCTGTTCCTCCTCTTAATCGGTGTCATCCTGTTTCTATTTTGAGGCTTGACATTTACCAAAACTAGGTGTTAACCAGCCAGGTAGCCCACCAACCCCCACGGGTCGTCATGGGAAACCGGTGAGAGATAACCAAAACCACTGACTGGAAGTGCGTGCCACCTAAAGCCTCTAATTCATGGTTTCTCGGTTCCTCTACAGGACTATCATTACTTTTGTCACACTACCCAAAAATTCATTTCAATACACTTCGTCATGGTGGCCAATATCAAATAAAATAATCACCTCTTGTCCCGTCTCCTTATCAAACTGTATGGAAAATATTATCCGACAATCATACCCGCAGGAACAAGCCTGCCAACCGGCCAATTCTCCACTCAGTTTATGTGTACTTAAAGGAGGCGCAAAAATATCTAAACGCATCTGCGCTAAAGTTTCCTCGATTCGCTTTTTCAATTTCGCCTCACGCCGCACAAATTGGCGAAAAGCCCGTTTAAACTTTGGAGTTAACACTAATTCTCTCATGAAAACTCCCTTACGTCTTCCTCCAAAACTTGATGAAGTTCCGCCAGAATGTCGGCAAACGGTTGCGGCCTTAACTTACCTTGACGAAAGGCTTCCAGCGCGTCACGGGCATCTCTAGCCATTTCTTGGCGGCGATTCTCCAGGTGACGTTGTCGGATAATCTCTATCAACATTTCTTGTTGTTCCGACGGTAATTGCATGACCGTATCAATGGCTAAGTCAAGAGTCATCATAGTTCCTCGCTGTTCTCAAATGTTCTACTTGATTCCAGTTTAACCTAAATAGAGGTCTTTGTCAAACTGACCTGTGCTTTCAATCAGAACGCCGTTCACCATAGCCCGCGTAACCAGCGTAAGGTGGGCACGCCACCAAGCCAAGCCCACCTGACTAATCCTTGTTTGAAACCGGATGACATCGATTAAGAGAAGAGACCGGGTGAATTGATATTTAACCCTGTTCCTCCTCTTAATTAGTGTCATTCTGTTCATAAGTACTGAAGCAGAAATTCGGCGGTATTTTCCCTCACCCCCGACCCCTCTCCCAGAGGGAGAGGGGCGAAATAAAATACGGGAAAATTTCTGCTTCAGTACTTATTTACCAGACTTTGACTATTCCTATCGACCGCAGTCTTGAGTTTTAAGCAACTAACCACCACATAATCCGTCACTCCTAGCCCCAATGCCATTAAGTTAAGTTAAGTTAAGCTAAGATTACGGCGTTGGAGTCCAAACCTTCAGATTTGGCAACGCCGTCTCACCTTGTGTAGTCTCGTCCAAATCTGAAAGTTTGGACTCCAATTCGGCTTAACTTAATGGTATTGCTAAGGGAATATCCCCTGCGATTTAGGTGGTGCTAACTCCTTTACCAAGAAGGTAATCTATACGGTCAAGCTGCCGATGGCAAACGCATCGAATTACCAGTGTGTTTCAATTAAATTATTTACTTATAAATCAATATGTTAAATAGGTGACACGAAATTTATGTATAACGCTGACCGCCTCATATGGTAGTATAGTGGTAACATTCCAATGGTAGTGCGTTTTGTTCGACCTGCGTAAATTTTACTTTAATAGTCATGGTTATTACACGCTTTTAAAATTTATTTAACTCACCTTACGCACGGTTAACTCAACCACCCCCAACCCCTCCTTGGTAAGGAGAGGAGTAAGCACTACCTGAATCGCAGGGAAGATTCCCCGCTTTAGCCAAGAGGAGCTAGGGGTAGTGGTGCGTAAGGTGAGTAGTCGTAGGGTGCGTTAGCGATAGCGTAACGCACCATTTTGCCGTGCCACCAACCATCAACCAACCACCAACCAAACCGTAACAGGGGAGTTACGACGCAAACCGACGCGCCTAACGCACCCTATGCTTTCTAAGCACTTCTCCGGTACACGAATTTCAGGCCGCTTTAGGACAATTTTTAATCTACCAATTGGCCCTAGAACAAAAGCAACCGCAACGCACTTGGTATCTTGCGGTACCTTTAGCAACTTATGAGGAAAGTTTGAGTTTACCGTTTTTGCAATCGGTCATTCAACGTTACCGGGTCAAACTAATTATTTTTCATCCACAACAGGAGGTTATCATCCAATGGCTAACATAGAACAATCTCGTGCGATAGTCAAAACGCTGATTACACAATATGGTAAGTTTTTTGCCCAAGATAAAACCGTTGATACTGAAATTATCATGGATGAACAACGTGATCATTATCAAGTGCTTCAAGTGGGTTGGGAGGAAGAAAAACGAGTCTATGGTTGTTTATTGCATTTGGATATAAAAAATGGCAAAGTATGGATTCAACATAACCGCACCGAATTTGAAGTGGGGGAGGAATTAGCTAAACTCGGCTTGGCTAAACACGAAATGGTGGTCGGGTTTCATGTGCTAGCCAGTCGATCCTTTACGGAATATGCCATTGGCTAAATGCTTTGGCAAACTTAAGTGGTGTGTTGATTAAAAGAGAGTGCCGATGGCACACGTCCTGTTTGAGTTCACCAATCCAGAGAATCCGTTATGTCCAACTCTATCAATCTTTCGGATTTAATCAATCGTTTTACCAGTCAGTTAGACACTTATCAAAACCCTGACTACAACGAAACCCAAACTCGCATTGACTTCATTAACCCATTGTTCACGGCATTAGGCTGGGATGTCAATAACGAACAGGGTCTTATGGAAGCCCAGCGGCCCGTGGTACATGAAGAAGCATTAAGAGTAGGTCGTGCCACCAAAATACCCGACTACAGTTTTCGCGTGGGAGGTATTCGCCAGTTCTTTGTGGAAGCCAAAAAACCTGCGATCAAGTTGAAGACTGACCCCGAGCCGGCCTTCCAAGTGCGTCGTTACGGCTGGAATGCGAAATTGCCATTGTCAATCGTCACCAATTTTGCCGAATTTGCCGTTTATGATTGTCGTTTGAAACCGAGTAAAACCGATAAAGCCTCGACCGCGAGACTTTGGTATTTACGCTATACTGACTACCTCCAAGAATGGGATCAATTGGTCGAATACTTCTCGTTTAACGCGGTGTGGCAAGGTAGTTTGGAGAAGTACCTGGCCCAACAAGCCACGCCCAAAGGGATTCTCACGGTAGATGCGGCGTTTTTAAACGAGATTGAAGGTTGGCGGGAACGATTAGCACGGAATATCACGGCACAGAATCCGCACCTGACCTCACGTCAAATTAATTTCGCGGTGCAACAAACCATTGACCGCATTATCTTTTTGCGGATTTGCGAGGACCGTGGGATTGAAGATTACGGGCGCTTATTGACCCTCACCAATGGCCCCCAAATTTATCCCCGGTTATTTCAATTCTTTCATCAAGCCGACCAACGTTATAATTCGGGTCTGTTTCATTTTCGAGCGGAAACCAAACGCGGCGACCCGGATAGTTTAACCGCGACGTTGCGGATTGACGATGCGAGTTTAACCGCGATTCTTAAAAACCTCTACTATCCTGACAGTCCTTATGAATTTTCGGTCTTCCCCGCTGACATTTTGGGACAAGTCTATGAACAATTTCTAGGGAAAGTGATTCGTCTCACCGAGACTCGAGAAGCCGTAGTCGAGGAGAAACCCGAAGTCAAAAAAGCTGGTGGCGTGTATTACACGCCGACTTATATTGTTGATTACATTGTCAAACAGACCGTCGGAAAGCTAGTAGAAGGTAAGACGGTTGACGAGGTTAGTCACTTAACCATTCTGGACCCGGCCTGTGGTTCTGGCTCCTTTTTACTCGGCGCCTATCAGTTTCTGTTGACTTGGCATTTGGAACACTATTTGACTTCTCCCGAAAAATGGGCGAAAGGCAAGAAACCACGCTTATACCAAGCGCGGGGAGGTTTATGGAAGTTGACGACCACGGAGCGCAAACGGATTCTGTTGAATAATCTTTATGGCGTAGATATTGACCAGCAGGCCGTGGAAGTCACGAAGTTATCTTTATTGCTGAAAGTGTTGGAAGATGAACAAAGTGTGATTTCGCAATTGTCACTGTTTCGGGAACAAGTGTTGCCGGATTTGGAGAATAACATCAAGTGCGGTAACTCGCTGATTGGTAGTGATTTTTATGTCGACCAACAACAGGATTTATTGGATGAGGAGACCTTGTACCGGGTGAATGCGTTTGACTGGAAGAAGGGATTCCCCGCCGTGATGAAGGCCAGCGGATTTGATGCGGTGATTGGGAATCCACCGTATGGGGCCGAATTTCCGGAATTAACACTGGATTACCTAAAACCACAATTCTCCACTTTTGTTTGGCGTGGCGAAAGTTATCTACTCTTTGTAGAAAAAGCCATCAACTTACTCAAGGTGGGCGGTTGGTTTGGCTATATTATTCCTGACACATACTTGAATTTGGGTTTTACACAGTCCCTACGAAATTTTCTTCTGCAACAGACACAAATGCGTGAAATAGTGTTATTGCCGTCTAACGTTTTCAGCAGTGCCACAGTTGATACAACGCTACTTTTCACGGAAAAAACTAAGAAGTCAGAGACCTTCCATGAAGGCATTGTTTCGGTTAAACTGTTCAATAAAAAAGCTAGTGTTACTTCGCTTAGTGAACCCAACCGTAATTTTTTTATCTACACTAGAAGTTGGTATGAACAAAAAGCTTTCCTGATACAAAGTGATCTAAAGGAGTTTGATTTGATTTTGAAAATAGAACACGATAAGCCAACACTTGCAGAAATGGCGGAAATGTTTTATGGCATCAAGGTTTATCAAGAAGGGAAGGGGAAGCCACCGCAAACTCAAAAAACTCTGGCGAACAAGCCGTTCACCTCCACTAAACAGAAAAACTCGTCTTTTTTGCCTGTTTTTGATGGCAAACATATTGGGCGTTATCGGTTATTATGGAAACAAAATAATTGGCTAAACTACGGGCCCTGGTTGGCAGAACCAAGAACCCCAGAAAAGTTCACTGGTGAGAAACTCTTGGTTCGCAAAATAGTTGGAAGTACCCTGATTGCAACTTACACGGCTGATACCTCCTATTGTAACACGTTGCTATATGTTTTGAAACTGCGACGTGATGCCAAGTTTAGTTACCACTATTTACTTGGTATTTTAAATTCTCGGTTGATTGGATGGTACTTTAGAAATAAATTCCAAATCAGTGCAGAGGATACTTTTCCTCAAATCTTGATTCGGGACATTTTGCAATTTCCAATCCCACTAACTAACCAAACTACCCATGATTACTTAGTAAAGTTGGTCACTCAAATATTAGACTTGAATAAACGTTTAGCCACCTCGGCCCTGGACCCGCATGGCAAAACGGTGTTGACACGACAAATTGAGGCTATTGATGAAGAGATTGACAAGGTGGTTTATGGGGTGTATAATTTGACGGAGGAGGAAGTTGGGATTATCAACAACAATGGATAATTGCTGTTACCGTGTAAACCAACCAGTATGAACGAGCGTCAACCTAATTATCTAAAAATGGTCGAATGATCAGAAGCAGACCAGTGTTTCGTCGGGCAAGGTCAGGGCATCATTGGTCCTGGTTGTCATGGCGAAAATGAGTCCTAAGTCTATGTCGAATTTGGTCAAATTGTGGAGGAGTGGCGGGAACTCTTCAAATCAAAAGGTAGGCCATTGCCACTTTCCACGGCGGGTCAACAGGTGGCGGAGAAAATTTTAAGAGTAGCCGTCTGACTAGAAATTTAAGGAAAACGAAAAATCAAGGAAGATTGACAAAGCTGTTTTTCGATGGTATAACGTACTCTTAAGAGAGTGAAAAGGGGAAAACTATGAAAGTCGAATATGTACTCAAAATGAAAATAACGGGACAGGTATACGTTCCTGAATCGATCAGGAATAATACGATTGCAATAGAAGATGCGGTTATTTCGTGGCAGTTTAATGAAAAAAAGCTGGAATCATCAAGTAATCAGGTGGAATCGATTAGGGGGGTGGAGTCAATTAGTATCACGTTTAGCGGGTTGCCAATCAATTTGACTCCAACTGGAACAATTGACCCGATTCCTGGAGTCCCTGGCTGGTCGGAAAAGGTTTCCAGAATCGCACGGTACATAGCCAATCGAGTTCTGATGACGGTAAACAAGGACACGATTGATGTTAATTATCCTGATTCCCCCAAGGTGTATCCAGAAACACTTGAAGAGGAAGTGATATTCAAGAATACTCCCATGATGATAACAGGCAATGTATCATCTAGTGCTTTATGTTCTCCAGCCACTTGGTTTGAACCGTTCCTTTTTCGCTATGCTGATGGTTTTAAACATGAAGAGGCTTTTTCTTACTATGCAGATGGATTGAGAGTTAACCATCCTTCTTCAAAGTGTATTTTGTTCTATAAGGTGGTAGAATATTTTTTCCCACCAACAAAAGGACAGAATCAAGGCATAAGCGATTATGTCTCTAAATTTGACAACAGTTACACTCCCTCTAAAATAGAAAATTTAAAACGTTTGCGGCATCAAGCTGCTCATGTGAAAGCACAAAATGTTGAAGATGGTTCTACCATTGAGGATTTAAGAAAACTTGCTAAGACATTGTTGGATAACCCACCAGCCTCGTAACGAGGAGAACATGAAGGAGAAAACATTATGGCCATTCAATTTGAAAGAGAAGGTAACTTAGAGAAATTTGCTGATAGTCCCGCAACCATGGTGACTACCACTACGCTGGGTGCGCTGGGTGGGACTCTGGTAGGAGGATTAGTAGGGACTGTTGTTGGGGCGTTATTACCGGTTTTGGCGAGTATTCCTACTTTTAAGCGTTATAAAAGTCGTATAGAGAACACCATCGTCCAAGTTGAACAAGTTCTTAACCAACATGAACAACAACTTACTGATCTTAGCGACGCTCAATTCAAAGTGATTAACGAAACTGTTTTAACCATTCTTCAGAATCTTGAAGAAGAGAAACTCAATTATCTGAAGTCAGTGATTCGCAATACCTTGGATTGTCAAGACCTGACGCATCACGAAGCGGCGTTGTTGTCAAGAATCATTCGGGACCTGTCGGCGGCAGAAGCTAAATGGTTGGTAAGTTCTGTCGACAGCAGGGAACCTTTTGAAAAGGTTATCATTTTTGCAGAAGTTCAGACTGAATACGTCAAAGAACAGGCTTTATGGTTGTCTCCCCAAAGTGAGAACATAATTCTTGCAACAGGCCTGATCAATTTGGGATTGTTGCTACCAAAGGGAAGTGGATTGGGTGGGAGTTTATCTTATGTGTTTTCCCCGATAACTCAAAAATTGAGGGAACTTCTGAAAGCAGAATAAGAAGATTTTCCTCGTTTCCATGCACTAGCGTTCAGGACTAACTGTAACGTTGGTGCGTTTCTACCAAGCAGAACAATTATGCCACGCAAACTTAGGGAGTTGATTCGTGACCTAGAACGGGCCGGCTTTATCAATCGTGGTGGTAAATGGAAGTCATCGAAATTTTGAATATGAGAAGGGAATACGAATTACTCTCTCAGATCGCCCAAGTGACGAGGTCAAACCTTATCAAGAACGAGAAGTCAAACGCAAAATTCAGGAATCTCAACTATGAACGAAAGTCAACGTTACTTAAAAATTGTCGAATGGTTCGATGCCGACCAATGCTTCATTGGGCAATGTCCTGGCATCATTGGTCCTTGTTGTCACGGCGAGAATGAGTCGCAAGTCTATGCTGAACTTTGTCAAATTGTGGCAGAGTGGTTGTAACTCTTCAAGCAAGAAGGTAAGCCATTGCCACCTCCAACTGCGGGTCAGAACGTGATGGAGAAAATTTTAAAAGTAGCTGCCTAACTGGGAATGTTTTGCTAATTGACCTTTGACGGAATATGCTACTGGCCAATAGCTAAGTCCTTTAGCAACAGGAGGTACTACGTTTAGCAATGAGTGGGAAATTGCCAACCGCCTATGTTAATTCATCAATCCAAAGTAATCCGTTATGTCCAAGTCTATCCATCTTGACACTTTAGTCAATCGATTTACCAGCCAGTTAGAAACTTATCACCAGGCTAACTATAACGAGACTCAAACTCGTATTGAATTTATCAATCCGTTGTTTGTGGCGTTAGGCTGGGATGTGAATAATGAACAAGGCCAGCCTGCCACCTCTCGGTCCGTCGTGCATGAAGACACGCTGAGAATCGGCCGCGCCACCAAAATGCCCGACTACAGTTTTCGTATCGGTGGTATTCGTAAATTTTTTGTCGAAGCGAAAAAGCCTTCGGTCAACCTCAAAATCGACCCCGAACCGGCCTTTCAAGTGCGTCGTTACGGCTGGAATGCCAAATTGCCCATTAGCATCGTTACCAATTTTGCCGAATTTGCCGTCTATGATTGTCGTCTCAAACCCGCAAAAACGGATAAAGCCTCGACCGCGAGATTATGGTATTTACGCTATACCGACTATCTCAAGGAGTGGGAAAAATTGGTGGAATACTTTTCTTTTGAGGCGGTTTGGCACGGTAGTTTGGAGAAATATCTGAGCCAACAAACCACTCCCAAAGGGATTCTGACGGTGGATGTCGCCTTTTTGACCGAAATTGAAGGTTGGCGGGAACGATTAGCACGGAATATCACGGCACAGAATCCACATCTGAGTTCTCGTCAAATTAATTTCGCGGTGCAACAAACCATTGACCGCATTATCTTTTTGCGGATTTGCGAGGACCGTGGGATTGAAGATTATGGACGATTATTGACCCTCACCAATGGCCCTCAAATTTATCCCCGGTTATTTCAATTGTTTCATCAAGCCGACCAACGTTATAATTCCGGTCTGTTTCATTTTCAAGCCGAGGCCAAACGCGGCGACCCGGATAATTTAACGCCGACCTTGCGGATTGACGATGCGG